>ERZ795059.18-NODE-18-length-303454-cov-14.289642_pt1 | contig 303454 bp, 208 predicted proteins | sample MGYA00375143_ERZ795059 | MGnify/ENA primary metagenome ERZ795059 (study PRJEB30188, sample SAMN05720168) | activated sludge metagenome | isolation source: Anaerobic digester | place: USA | collected 2015-01-07 ... | reverse complement strand
CAGCCTGCGCGCTACCAGCACAAGCTGGTTGCCGGCCTGAGCCAGTTGAAAAGCCAACGCCCGTCCAATGCCGGAGGAAGCGCCGGTGATCACAATGGTCTTATTCTCTAACTTCACAACCGCAATCCCATCATGGGAATTTCCAAAGAAAGGCTATGGTTTTAGAAATAATGGAATACTCGACTCGCAGGCCACCATTTTACAGAACATCGAAATGCATAGCACAAAGATGCCTCTGTCCAAACTGACGAAAAACGGTTGCAGCGCGAATAATATAAAAATAATCCGTTTTAAAAGCAACCCCTGATGTTCTTTCATGATACACTATGCCACAACAAAACATTCGCCGGTCCATACGCAGAGGAAAAAACAGAGATTACTCTTTAATAATCAAACATAGACATCTGGCATTTTATTTGTAAGCATCTTGCTGGCTGTACTTTATTCTGTTCATGGAGGGAGTATGACGTTTACCAAAATGGTAAAAATCGTGGCGATCATGGCCTGCAGCGGCGGATGGACCGGCGCCCACAGCCAGCAGGTCAATGTCTCCGCTCGTATGATCAACCCCAGCTTGCGGGCTTTTTTTCTCAGTGATTTCAATTTCACCGGCAGCGGCACATCCGGCGCATCGATCTTTTCCGTGACTCTAACCAATACCGGTCTCATGGACGAACCTTGCGACCTGACCCTGACGATGCGCTCGGAAAACCTGGGTGAGTTGGCGGAAGGGCGCACAAACACTTTCACCCTACGCGGACCGAGTTCTGTCGCCCTGAGCAGCCAAAACCTGTTTTCCCAAACTCACGTGTATCATTTGGAAGACTATTCAATTGCCAGAGCCGGAGATGAGCTGAAAAACCGCATTCTTGCCACCGGCAAACTGCCATCGGACATTTATTATTTCAGGTTCACCCTGCGTCAACTTCGGACCGGATTCACCAGCCAGACGGAAATTTCCCTGCGCGTCGATAATCCCAACACTCTGGACATTCTGGCGCCGGGATCGCGCGCCGGCTCGGATGATCCTGCACAGGTGTTCACCACACTGCCGCTGTTTCGCTGGGACTCTAATCTGGACAAGTTCCGGCTGCGCATCGCGGAAAAGCTGCCTGAACTTCATAAAAGCGCCAGCCCGGAAGAAATCATGAACGATCGAGTCCGTTTTGACCGGACGTTTCAGCTGAACCGAGATCCCTCGGCCGGCGCTACGCCGGGCCTGGAGGTGATCGCCTCAACGGCGTATCAATATCCTGCTGCCGGCGTCTGGCCTCTGGAACGCGGCAAAACATACTATTGGCAGATCATCGGCCTGGGGCCCTCCTCAGGAGGCGAAATCGAAATGCCTGGCGAAATCTGGTGTTTTACCATCGCCCAGCCAATCGCAGGAATGAGAGGCGCCAACAGCGCGCTGATGAACCAGCTGGCACTGCTGTTGGGCGACCAGCTGGCCTCCCTGATGACAGGAACCGGTCCTCTGGCCGGCTATCAACCAACCGGCGTCTTCAGTGTGAACGGTCATTCATACACCCTGGATCAACTGCTGGCCCTGCTGGCTGCGCTAAACCGCGGAGAGTATGTCGTCACCGGCACCATGTGCCAATAATGCAAGAGGCTTTATATGAGAGCAAAACTGTTGCTGCTGGCCGGATTGCTGTTCACCGCAGGTCGCCCGGCTGCGGCGGATGTCACCGAGATGGCCTTTGTGCTCAAGGTGAGCGGAGACGCTAAAATCAAAACCGCCAAACAAGACTGGGCTGCGCTGCTAAAGGGCGCACGCATTCGTAACGGCGACCGGATTAAAACCGGCGAAAACGGACTGGTGTCCCTGGTCTTTATCGACGACAAGGCTCTGATGAAAATACGCGCCAATTCCCAAGTGGAAATCAGAGGTGAAAGGAACGCCAAGGGGATCGGAAAAGAGCTGGCCATGCAGATCGGCGAGGCGTGGAATAAAGTCTCGCCCAATGGACCGGGCTTCCGCATCGAAACCCCATCCGGCGTGGCCGCGGTTAAGGGCACCGAATTTTATACCCTGGTGGATGATCAGGGTCAGACCTTTGTCTACGGCATCGAAGGACTCATCCAATTGCTCAATGAACTCGGCGAAGTGATGGTGGCCAAAGGGCAGATGGGCTTTAGCAAAAAAGGGGCTAAACCCACGGCGGTCGCTGCCGCCCGCACGCCGGATTGGAGCATGGGCGATGAAATCCAGGAGCTGAACATCGAATTTGAAAACTCGGATGGCGGCAAGAAAAACCTGCAGATAAAATTCAAAAAGAAATAGGACTCAAAGGAACCGACGGACATGCTTTCACATCGACTTGTACGCCAGGGATGCTGTTTGCTCTTATTCTTGGCTTCGGTTGCACGCCCGGCGTCAGCCGAACTTGTACAAATGCACCATCAACCCGTCCATTCAGCAGCAGAAGGCCAGGCTTTGCAGATCAAAGTGACCTTCACGCCGCCGCCGATGCGTGTGTATCAGGTCAGAGTGTACTATCGCAACGCAGACCAGACCGCTTACCGCTTTCAGCCGCTGACGCCGCAGGAGAACGAGTGGATCGCCCTCATCCCTGGCGATGAGGTGAGAGGGCCGCGGTTGCAGTATTTTATCTCTGCGGCTGTAGAAAATGATCTGGTACTGACTTTCCCGGCTTTCAATCCATACAACCGGCCTGAGGATATTTTGATCACCGCACCGGCGGAAAAACCAGCTCCCCGGGTTGCAGAAAAACCGCCTGTCCCGCCTGTGGAGTCCAAGCCGACCGAACAGCCTGAACCGCAGGCCGCACCTCTGCCGGAAATCACTTTGCAGCCGACGCAACCGGACACTATGCCGTCTCAGCAGCCCATGACCAATGGCGCCGCTGCCGTTGATGCCGGCGAACCGTCATCCCCAATCCTGATCCTGTCGCCCAATGACGCAGAAACACTGGCGCCGGACCAAGTCGCCATTGCAGTCAGCCTGATCTCAGGCGAAGAGGAGATAGAGCAGGGATCGGTGCGGCTGTGGCTGGATGGGGCTGAAATTACAACCCTGGCCGAGAGCAGCCCAAGCCTGATCACCTACACCCCCAAACAGCTCAAACCAGGGCCGCATAAACTGACGGTGCAGGCTAAATCCGCCGGCGGTTCCCCTTTGCCCCAGGCCTCGGTTCGCTTCCTGGTGGAAAGCGGGGCAACCGCCAAAGCTGAAGAAAAGGCGCTGCAGGTACATCTTTTTGCCGACGGCCGCACTGAACAGATGCTGGATGACAACCAGTCCCTGCTGATCGGAGGGGCGGATTTTACCGGTGCATATAAAAGCCTGTTCTATGAGGGCAACCTCTATCTGACTTCGCTGGAAGATCGAAACAGACAGCCGGCCAACCGCTTTTATCTGAATCTGCACAACAAATGGTTCGGCGTGGCCGCCGGCGACATCCACCCCATGTACAATGATCTTATCCTATGGGGTAGGCGAGTGCGAGGATTTTCCGGGTATCTCCATTTGGGCTTCCTCAACATCGATCTGGTGTCCGGCTCGCTCACCCGGGCGGTGAATGGAAACCGCTCCGCTGATTCAACAAGACGTTCCTACGGCACGTTTCAGCAAAATCTGATCGGCATCCGCCCCAGCATCGGCTCAGGTAAAAATTTTCAACTTGGCCTGACCCTGGTCAAAGTGAAAGACGACACCCAATCTATACGCTATGGCGCCATGCCCAAGGATAACCTGGTAGTGGGGCCGGACCTCAAGCTCTCCTTTGACCGCGGTCGCATTCAGGTGGAAGCCAGAGGGGCGCTCAGCTTGCTGACCGAAGACATCAGTCCTGGCGCCGTTACGGCCGATGATCTCGAGAAGGCTCTGAACCTGGAGGAGGACCTGCCTATCGATCCCGAAAGTCTGGCGGATTATTTCATTGTCAACGAAAGCACCCAGCCGCTGAATCCGCTGGAAAAAACCTCCATGGCCTACAACGCCGCGGTTAAATTGGATTACTTTCGCAATCTGCTACAGGTGGGATACAAATCCATCGGCGCCTCCTACCGGTCTTTGGCCAACTCTTGGCTGCGCACAAACCTGGAAGGATGGTATTTTAACGACCGGTTGCGATTGTTCGACAATAAAGTTTATGCCACGATCGGTTATGAAGACCTGCTTGATAACTTTTCACGGCAAAACAGCAATCCCTCCATTTCCCTTAAAACCTTCAACTATTCAGTAACCTTGTACCCGGGAAAGGATCTGCCGCAGCTGACGCTGGGCATGCGCGATCAGCGACGGGATAATGGTGTGAAAAAAGTACAAACCGCGTATCTCTACGACGGCCTTGAAACGGATACCCTGGTGATCGACGACCGCGAGCTGCAGACCTATCGGGACCTATCCGCTCAGATATCGCAAAACCTGTCGCTGTTCGACCTGCAGCACACGATCAGCCTGAGCTATATCTCCACGCGCAACATCGATGAGTACAAAAACAGCCGTGCAGCCGAAGATATCGGCAGGGAGTTGAACACCGGCGTCTTTATGATCAATGTCAACACCCAGTTCGCCGCGCCGTTGAAAACCAACCTTTCATTTGCCTCCAACCGCAACAGCGGACCGCTGAGCGCGGGCAATCTGGACTATCTCATGTTCGGCGGCGGCGCTGAATACGGCCTGTGGCAGGACCGTCTCACCCTTTTAGCGGATCTGCGCCGCATGCAGATGACCTTTGCCGGCCCTGGCGACAACGGCTATGGCCGCACCCATTTCCGCCTTGGTGCGACCTGGCAGATCGCACCGCGGCATACCGTCGCAGTGGATGGAAACTTGATCAACCTGAGTTCCGACTCGGTCGATTCCTACACGGATAAAATTTTTCGGATTCGTTACGATCGCTACTTTTAATCCAATCCGCAATACCCTATGAGGCACCATATCTCTTCAAAGTTGATGATCGCGCTGCGCTTTGCTCTGGCCGGCGCCGGCCTGGCCTGGCTGCTCTCCCTGTTCGGATTTTTTCACAATCTGAATTTGCGCGCAGTGAATGAGCTGTTCGCCCTTCGCGGCAGTGAAGCGCAGGCGGACACCTCCATTGTGATCATTGCGGTGGATGACGAAAGCATGAAGAGTCTGCCGACCAAATGGCCGTACCCGCGCAGTTATTTTGCTCGCATGGTTGATCACCTTTCCCAGGCCGGTGCACGGTTGATCGTATTTGATATCGAATTCACCGAGCCATCCCGCGACCAGCCGACCGAGGATGATTCGCTCGCCCGCGCCGTCGCTCGGGCGGAGAACGTCGTTTTGGCCGGCAAGGTGGTGTTGGATGCGGGCAAACGCAGCTTGAACAATCATTATCTGCTTAAACCCATTCCGCCGTTGCTTGAAACCGGCGTCCCCTTCGCTCTGGTCAACGTCATCGAGGACGGCGACGGCTTTATCCGTAGGTACATGCTCTATCAGCAGGTCGGCGCCGCGCTCTATTATCCATTGGCGGTGCAGGCCTTTCTGGCCCTGGCGCCGCCTGAAACCGGCCGCGCTGTTGTGGTCAGCGACAAACGAGTGCTGCTGGCCGGGCAACCGGTACCGACCACCTCCGGAAACGCCATGTATATCAATTTCGTCGGACCAGCTGCCTCGTTCCGCACGTACTCGCTCGCCTCCATTCTGGACGATGAGGAGTTTGACCTGGCCGGCGACGAGGATACGGATATTTTCGCTCATTATCGCGAATGGCAGACATTCAGGGACAAAATCGTTCTAGTCGGCGCATCGGCGGAAGAACTGCAGGACAATAAATACACACCCTTTTTCGAGTACAACGGCCGGCGGCTCAAGATGCCAGGGGTTGAGATGCACGCCAATGCGTTGAGCACTTTGCGCAGCGGACGATTTCTGCGCGATCTGCCCCAATGGATTCAGGCCGCGCTGTTGATGACCGTCGCCCTGCTTTCTGCTTGGCTGGCCCTTTCCCTGAAACCCTTTCGCGCCCTGCCGGCGGTGGCGCTGCTGATTGCCGGCTTTCTCAGCCTGGCGTACGGGCTTTTTGTCCATGCCCGCTGGCTGATGGATGTGGTCGCTCCCATGCTGGCCGTCGCCTTTACCTATGTGGCGGGATTGACCTACCAAACCGTGGTTGAACAAAAAGAAAAAAACCGCATTCGAAAAACGTTTCAGCAATATGTGGCGCCCAGCGTGGTGGATAAAATGCTGAGCACCGGGGAGCTTCCCTCCTACGGCGGCGAGCGCAAAGAACTGACGGTGCTGTTTTCCGATATCCGCAAATTCACCAAGTTTTCTGAATCGCACGAACCGGAGGTGGTGGTCTCCCGCCTGCAGGAGTATCTCAGCGAAATGGTCGATGTGGTTTTCCGCTACAACGGCACGCTGGACAAATTCGTCGGCGATGAATTGATGGCGGTCTATGGAGCGCCCTTTCATTTTCCAGACCATGCTGAACGCGCCTGCCGCACCGCTTTGGAAATGGTGGAAACGCTGCGGCAGATTCAAAAACGCTGGTCGCAGGATTATAACGAGTATTTCAACATCGGCATCGGCATCAACACCGGAAAGGTCATCGTCGGCAATCTGGGTTCCAAACAGCTCTTCGATTATACGGTGATCGGGGACGAAGTGAATATCGGCGCCAGGCTGGAGGGCGCCAACAAGCTGTATGAAACCACCATCCTGATAAGCGAAAATACCTACTCCCAGGTTCGTGATACGGCCCGGGTGCGAGAGCTCGACCTCGTACGGTTGGTGGGACGAAGGCATCCCATTCGGATCTATGAACTGCGCGGCATGACGCCTTTACCGGACATCGAACAGGATTTGCTCATCGAGGTCTTTGCTCAAGGGCTGCACGCCTATCGCCAGCGCTGTTGGGCGGATGCGCTCTACTCCTTCCGCCGCATTCTTCGCTATTTTCCCACCGATGGCCCCGCGCGCCTCTACACCCAGCGCTGCCTGGAGCGGCTGGAACATCCGGCGCCCGATGACTGGAATGGGGTGTATGACATGGAACATAAATAAAAGGAGGAAATGTGGAAGACAGGGAAGCAACTCCTGCGGGGCCGGTGATCGGTGAATACAAAGGCAACCCGGTGATCACCCTCAATCCCGGAGAACGATTTCCTTTCACCTTCGGCGTTTCCAAAGCCCGGTTGATCCTGCAGCACCTGGAGGACATTCGAGCATTCGTCGACAAGTATGGTGAAAAAAAGTAGCTGAATCAAACGAAAAAGCCGTGTATTTTTGCACGGCTTTTCATTCACATCCATTTATCCGATACGCTGCAGCCAGCTTCTGGCCTTTTCGATATATTCGCTGTCCGGGTAATCATCGATGACGCCCTGGAAATAGCTTCGCGCCCGGCCGGTATCCCGCAGATTGTAATAACAACGGCCCAGCATCAGCGTCGCATCATCCCGCTTTAGCGAGTTCGGCCAGTTGAAAACACCCTGAAAAACTTCGGCAGCCTGGGCATAATCCTGCAAGCCGAAATGACATTCGCCGATCCAATAATGGCAGTTGCTGACCAAAGCATGCTCCGGATACTTGGCTTTCAAGGCCGAAAACAGCGAAATCGCTTCGCGATATCTACGGGCATAGAATAGCCGCAACGCTTCCTCGTAGCTGAGACTGAATTCACCGACAGCGACCTGTGCGGTCGTCCCTCCTCTTTCCAACGTGGTCTCCAGATCGATGATGCGTTTGTTCTTGAGATCCAGAGCGGATCTCAGATCTTCCAGCTCTTTCTCCTTGTTGTCGATGAGCTGGTACAACTCGTCCACGCGAGATTTCAACCGTACGTAGGATTCCATGGACATATCCGCATCGCCGGCTTCTAGCTTGTCAAGCTTGGCCTCGAATTTGGACATCTTTTCGCTGCTCTCGCCAAAGGAGGCGTCGTCCAGCTGCTTTGCGATCAAGTCCTCTTCCGAGGGTTGCGTCTTTTTCAGCCGGTTGCCGAAATAATAGGTGAAGCCGATGCGTCCATTGAGATAGCCGTCCTTGGCCTTGCCCAGCTCTGCGCCGTCAAGCAGATCGGTTGGAGTGTGGCGATAATCGGCGAATAGATTGACTGCGAATTGAGGCGCAGTTAAAATTTCCATACCTCCGCCGACAATGACGGCGTTGCTGCTGAACCTTTCACCGTCGTTGGCCAAGCCGATGGCCCATGGTTTATCCGCACTGTACTCGAAATTGTAAAGACTGGCGCCGATGGTCAAATAAGGCCGGATCCGGCCGGTCTTGATCAGACTCACATTCGCTTTGAGATCGCCGGTGACCATCTTGGTCTGATAAGTATAATAGCTCAAGCCGTCACTGAGCACTCCACCGCCGACAGAGAGCGACAATGTCAAATAATCGCTGGCTAAAAAACGCACCATCACCTCTCCGGCGGGCGCAATGCCGGTGTGCAGCACATCACAATAGGGCTTCTGAACGCCGGCGTTCAGCCCAATGCCCAACTTGGAATCACCCGATGCAGCCGACTGCAATAGAAACAAGCTGCTCAAAAATAGAACAACTGACGTTCTCCTCATAGGACCTTTTCCCCTATCACAAGGATAAAAGTGGGATAAAAAGCTCATTTTTTTCGATGCCCTATTGAATTAATTGCCCTTTCAAACTGCATTGCATGCAATATTGATGCCATGAGCTCTATTTTATCTCGTAGAGGGCAGACGGCTTTAACATTTTGTTTAAATTGTAATTAAAAAACACTTTAAAACAGGCTGCCAAATTAAGCAGGCTTCGCTTGACCAGACAGATGCACGATAATCCCGCAAATGTTTCGAAAAAATACACATTCCTAAACAGGTCGACGGGCAGAAAACGACCCGAGAAACAGCAGATAACTGCCACAAGTTAAAGATAAAAAAGTGCTTTGTCAAGTGCTTTTTGTTTAATTATTGAACAGTTAGGTCAGCGAATGAGAGCAAACTTGCAGTATTCCTGCCAGGAGGAAGTTTTCAGCAGACACAAGTAAATGCCGGTTGCAGCCGGATGCCCCTTTTCATCCCGGCCATCCCAGCGGCAGCTGTTCCAGCCCCGGGCGCAGGGACCCAGCGATCTGCTGCGGACAAACGTTCCCTGTTCAGTCATAATAACCATCTGCACATCCTCGGCCGCTACGCTGATCTGATACTCGAACACGATTTCTTTGGCCGGCTCCCAGAAATAAGGATTGGGATACACCAAATCGATCTTGGAGGAAAGGGCTCCCGGTTCACCCAGATCAAGGCTGATCTGAAAAGTCATCGGTTGAGAGGAGGCATACGGCGATCGCAGAGAGAGCGGTAAAATCCAGAGATCCGACATTCCCGCCACAGTGGCCACCGACTGCTGTACGTGTCCGGCGGTCACCTCTTGGGAGTGCTGCTGGCGGATGTCATAGGCATAGCCGCACAGCGCATGATAGGGATCGGAAAAGGTTGGTGTAATGACCAAACGATTTCCCGGGGTCTGCGGATGGATGCGCAGATAATTGCAGCCAAGCGATGCGAGGCTGCCGTTGAGGGTTAATTGGGTATCAAAATCCAAGGCCTGGCTGACCGTCACTTCGGGATACTGATCTCCCTCAGGATAAAAATGTACCGTATCCGCCCGACTTCCAGTATAGCAATTCCAGATGGCAAATTGCGCCAGTTCATTGTTGAAATTGCTGCCAAGAGGCAAAAGGGCGCTGTTCACAGCCTCCATTGGATCGGCGCCCTTCATCTGCTCCCAGATAGACGGCAACAGAGCTGGAGTGAATTTCTTCTTCAGCATGTGAAAAAAAATGGAAAGACCATATTCATGAGTGCCGTCGAAATGGATGAACGAGAGCTCGGGATTCTTGAAAAAACGGGGAAGGTAGTGAAAATAGTCGTTCACCTCCGGATAGACCAAATCTTCCATCAGGGTGGCCGTAGCTTCGTAAAAATAGGCGGAAGGGCGTTCTGTAGTGTGGTAGCAGCGATAACCGAATTGGACCAGATGAAAAAACTCGTGTGCAGCGGTGACGCGCATGGCGTCCAGTCCCTTGGTCGGGGTATGGGTGAAATCGTTGTCCATGGTCATCCACCCGGTGTAATCCGGCTGCGGAGTTTCCGGCACCTCCTGCTCCGGAGTGGTGGCGCCGTAATCGCCGAACTGCTGGACGTAGACGTCGTATTCGGGGCCATCGACGCCATAATCAGCGGGAGGCGGCGCAAAGCCCAGTTGGTTGATTTCTACCTCATAGGCATAATCAAAGGCTCGGGCGGCCTCCTGGATATAGTCTGGCGAAGCCGAATCAACGCCTGAATCAGCGTAATGGATCCTGAAGCGACCGGAGGGGCTAACCAGAGACAGGGGCAGCGCCGGCCGTTGCAACAGGGGCTGCAACAGGGCTCGCTCCTCACCGGCGGCGGACGACAGCAGCGACAATGCCTCGACCTTGAGAGCAGTGGCGAGGCGGGTGAGCGGACGCCTGTCCGCACGATACGGTTCCGGCAAAGCGCTGGCATTGCGCACAGCGGTCCACTGGTGAAACAGACGTTCTGCCTGAGACAGTCTCCCCTGCCGCCAATCTTGTTGAATATGTTCGAGCACGTCCTGTTCCGCTCCCCTCAGGCTACTGAGGGAGATCAAGGCCAGACCTGCGATCCTCGTCACTGTCATCAGTTCTTTTTACGAAAGACAAAACGGATGGGAACTCCGGAGAACCCGAACTGGGCACGAAACCGGTTTTCCAGATAATTGCGATAGTTTTTCGGCACGCCGCGAGGTTCATTGGTGAAAAAGCTGAACAACGGCGGTTTTATTTTCAGCTGAGTGACATAATTGATCTTGACCCATTTATCGCCATAGGCCGGAGGGTGGTTCTCGGCAATGGCATCCTGGAGAAACCGATTCAGATCGGATGTTTTGATCTGCCGGTGCAGTTCCTGATAAACGAGAAGGCTCGTGTCCAGCACTTTAAAAATGCGCTGATGCGTCATGGCCGAGATGAATAAAATGGGGATATAGGATAATTCATGAACGGCTTCCGTCAGATTTTGCCGAAAGGCCTGGGCGGTGAGGGTGTCCTTTTCGATCAAATCCCATTTGTTGACCGCGACCACAATGCCGGTCCCGGCTTCGACCGCTGCTTCTATAATCTTTTTGTCCTGGTCCGACAATGACTGCGAGGCGTCAAAGAGAACCACTGATACGTCGCACCGGCGGATGGCGTTATGAGTGCGCACCGTGCTGAAATATTCAACGTCTTCATGGACGCGCGCCTTACGGCGCAGGCCGGCTGTGTCGATGAGGATGAAATCCTGTTCCTGATAGCGAAGGCGCGTGTCGACGGCGTCGCGGGTGGTGCCTGGCACATCGGTGACGATATGCTTTTCTTCGCCGAGCAGTGCGTTGATGAGCGAGGATTTGCCCACATTGGGCTTGCCGATGATCGCCAGTTTGATCGCTCCATCCTCCGCTTCCGGGCTGACCACGCCGGGCGGCAGCTGAGCGACCAGGGCATCCAAAAAGTCGCCGATCATGCGGCCGCTGATGGCAGAGACGGGGATCGGTTCGCCCAAACCCAGTTTATAGAACTCACCCAGATCATAGCCGCGAAGCTCGTTGTCTATTTTATTCACCGCCAGCAAAACCGGCGTTTTGCTCTTTTGCAGCATGCGTGCGATGTCCAGGTCGATATCTGTGACGCCGGTGATTCCGTCGACGACCAACACTGCGGCGTCCGCCTCTGCGAGGGCAAAATGAACCTGCCGCCGAATGGCCTCCTCAAACACATCCTCGCTGCCGGAGACATATCCGCCGGTATCGACCAGATCGAACGCAACGCCGGTCCAATCCGCGGTTTCATATTTGCGGTCGCGGGTGACTCCGGGCTGATCATCGACGATCGCCTCGCGCTTGCGAATGATGCGATTGAACAGAGTGGATTTGCCGACATTAGGCCGGCCGATTATGGCGACAACAGATCGTTTCTTTTTCATAGCGCCTTGAATAGTTGCAGAAAGCTCGACGGCTGATAAACGCGCACACCGAGTCTTTGTTCCAGCCGCCGGGGCGTCCAGTCATCGAGAAAAAAACCGTCGGGGTTCAGGCAATTGGGCGGCAAAACCAATAGATCACCGATATTTTTGCCATGCACATGACGGACGATATCCTGACCGGTAAGCAAACCGGAAACGGTCACCCGGCGGCCGAAAAAGCGGTTGGCCACAGCCTGCAGGTTCACCTGCAGGCCGGAGATCGCCTGTAAAGACGGAAGCACATGCTGCCGCAGCAGCGGTTCGGCGGACCGGCCGGTGATCAAAGTGATACGCCTGGCCTGAACGCGCTTTGGAAAATAGCGCACCTGTCGCCTAACCGTATCGATCAAATCACGGCACAGGCCGACGCCGTTTTCGATCTGGCTGAAATCCTCATAGCGCGCCCGGGCTGGGATCGGCGCCTGGGCGCGAAGATAGAACTCATCCGCCGCATGCACCCAGTACCAATCCAGCTCGCGCTTGCACGCGTCAGCATACTTTTCGATGATCTGCAGCGTCCGCCGGGCACTACGAGGCGAAACCGGCGCCAGTTTCTCCAGTCCGCGGCGATGGCGGGTGAGACCCAGCGGAACCACAGCGACGGACCGCAGACCGGGATAGAACACTCGCAGACGTTGCAGCGTGTCTTCCAACACTCGGCCGTCGTTATAGCCGGGACAGAGCACAATCTGCGCATGCACCACGATGCCCTGATCGGTCAAAAAACGGATTTTTTCCATGAGGTGATCATCGCGTCCAATGCCCAGCATGCGCCGGCGCACCTCTGGATCCACTGCATGAATGGAAACATAGATGGGGGACAGGCGCTGCTCCACGATACGGACCAAATCCTGGCGGGAGACGTTGGTCAGCGTGACATAATTGCCGTACAAAAACGAGAGCCGGTAATCCTCATCCTTGAAATAAAGCGAAGCCCGCAGACCGGCTGGATTCTGATCGATGAAGCAAAAGACGCAGCGGTTGCCGCAATGCCGATATTTCATGCCTTGAAACTCTACGCCGAAGGATCCCTCCCAGGTTCGCCGCAGCGACCGGCTGAAGACACGCGCGCCGCGTTGAATCACCAGGCGCAGCTGGGGATCGGCCGAATAAAATTGAAAATCGATCTCATCCCGAATGGGGTGGCCGTTGATCTCCAACAGCTCATCGCCCGGTCGCAGTGAAAGATCGGCGGCGGGAGTATGTTCGTCAACGCGGATGATTTTCATCTTTTCGCAACGGTCTGCGCCATATCTTTCTGCGGTAACTCCGGATGCCGATGGAGACAAATATTTTGATCGTCGCGGCGAGGGGAACGGCGATGACCAATCCCAGCACGCCCAATTGATTGGAGAAAATCAGGATGGAAAAGATCACCCACACCGGATGCAGTCCAACGCGGTCTCCGACGATGCGCGGGGCGATGTAAGAATTTTCCAGAATCCGTACCCCTTCGATCGCGGCGATGATCTTGAGACTGGTTAATATCGGATCCGGGCCTGTCAAGGCGATCAGCAGGCCGACAAAAACGGTGATGGCGAGACCCACATAGGGGACGATGTTCAGAGCGCCGGCGAGCAATCCGAGCAAAATCGCATAGGGCGCGCGCAAAGCCAACAGCGCCAAGGTCGAGAGAACGGCGACCAGCAGGCAGACGATAAATTGCCCGCGGAAAAATCCGCTGATGATCGTGTTGATCCGCTCCAGATAGTCCCGAACCACCCAGCTGGATTCGATGGGCAACAGCTCCAGAATCCACCGCTTGACCTTGTCAAAATCCTTCAGGATATAAAAGAACAAGAACGGCACCAGCACGCCATACAACAACCGGCCGACGATCGGCGGGGCGTATTTGGGAAACTGCATGACCATGTTCAGCGCCGACTCGAACAGTTGATCGTACTTTTCCGGTAGGGTGACTTCGAAAAATTCCTCAACCCGTTCCGGATCAATATGCAGGCTGCTGAAAAATTCGACGCCGTCGGCCCGCATCCATTCTGCTAGGCGGGTGGGCAGGCCCAGCAGAAAGACCAGCAGGTGGCCGAGCTCTTCGACGATGCGCGGCAGCAGAAAATACGCCGCTGCGGCCATGGAGCCGAGGGTGACGCTGACGATGATCGAAACGCTGAGCAACCGGGGAATCTTTCTTTTCTCCAGCTTGCTGACCAGAGGATCGAACAGATACGCCAAAGCGAATGCAATAAAAAACGGAGCGACGATCGCTTTGGTCTCTCGCAGAAACCAAAAAGTAAAGACCCCCACCACCACCCAAATCAAGTGACGTACGAAATCATGATCCCGGTAGGGCAATAACAGAACGATCAAAACAATAGCCAGCACCAGCGGGATGAGGGCCGACTTGATCTGATAGAGAAAAAAAGCGAAAATCAAAGAGACGAAAACAATAAACAGGATGTCCAGCTTTTCCAGTTGCGAATGACCCATACCCGACGCCTAGCGTTTTACTTTTTGGTCCAACTCTTTATTCCACCTGACCCATTCCGTCGCCGCATCTTGCGCAGGATCGAAAGCGGTTTTGGCATATTTACCGTCGGCACGAACTGTGATTTGAAAGCCCTTGACGATTCTGACCCACTGATCCAAACTGACCTCATAGGGACCCGGAACCTGGCTGGGTCCCGGCACCTCCACCGGCTGCAGGCTTTTGCTGGTCTGCGACCGCGGCAAGCCCCATAATTTGGCCGGCCCCACCTCTACGGCGCCGTCGTACACTACACACTGAGTGGCCGTGTCCGCTTGAACGCGGTAGACCGTGCCGCGCACAGCGCAGACCGCCGTGGGCGCCTTGATCTGAAAACTGCTTTTGTTGGACGCCGGCGTGGACAGGTTCAGATACACCTGTCCATTAGGAATCTCTGCCTTGATCTGTCGAGACTGCGCCGTTAGAGCCGCCTGGGTAAACACAAAAGAGGTGGCTTCTCCGATACGGATGATGCTGGCGTCCAACAACTTGATTTCGCAGCGCGACTCTTTTTGCGTTCGAATGGCATCGCCATCATGAACCTTCAGCCCGAGCTGAACACGCGACCATTCGGCGGCGCCGCGGGGTTGGATATGAATGTCATCCGGTCCGCCAAGGATAAAAGAGATGGAGCCGATCGTTTTACCGCTTTCGGCGCGAGCTTGCCAAACCATGGGCAGCATGGCAAAAAGCAGAAGCATGCATCTTTTCATCTACCTGTTCCTCCCAGCAAAAGGGCGAAGGGCGTGACGATTCCACGCTCCCCGGGCCGATCGAGAATAGGCCGCTTAATTCTGTTTAACAAGATCATTGCGCTGAAAGCCGGATCCTTCCACCGCTTCGCACTCGGAGGCTTTGCCGTTGCCGATGGCGTTGTTCACCACTCTGATCCTTCCGATTCGGGTTTCCGCTGCACCGAGTGAAAGACCGGTGTCTGGGTCGATCAGCTCTTCGCCCGGCCGGTAAACAGTAAACAGATCGCCGGGCTTGACGCCGGCAGCAGATCCCACGTTGATGTAGATGGCGCCGTCCGCTTTGATGATCTTGGCGGAAAAGGCCAGATTCGTGGAGGCGCCGTCCAACAGGGCCACCACCTTATCGATCGCTTTACGGGTGGCCTTGCCGACGAGCGACTCATCAAACTGATTCTTATTGTCAAAATCGAATTTCTGGGTATCGACGGACAGCCCTTTGGCGGAATCCTCCTCCCGAACCGATTCGGCGGTTATGATTTCACCGGTGCTCGTATTGACCAGACGCACATCCACAGCCACACTGGCTTTGATGTTTTTCACCCCCAGGCCGAAACCGACCTTTTTGATGGCGCCGCCGACATTTTTTTCTGAATGGCCGAATTCCGTCACCGCGCCGATGACAGCCACTTCAACGCCGAGCAGTTGCCCGACCTTGGCGGCGCTCTCCGGGGTCAGAGCGCCGGATTGACCGAGCTGTTGCTCTGCAAGCACCTGATTGAGCTCTGTCCGCTCCAATACCGTATACCGGCCGCTCTTGACCAGAGCGGTGATCAGCATATCCGCCATGCCTTCCCCCACCGGCTGTCCGGTCCACCAGCGCACCCGATGAGAAGTTTTGTCGTCAAAGGCGAAAACCGCCACTCGTTTTTTCGGCTGCGCCGAAGCGATCACCACAGCAGCCAACAAGAGGACCCAGAGAATCCGGGATGTTTCAATGCGCATAGTACACCTCGTCAGGTTGAAGGTTCGTTTATTCAGCCCCAAAGGGAGGTACAAGAAATGTCTGCAGTGAACCGCGCTGTTCCGGCAAGCCGGGGTCTGGTTATTGCGGCCCGACCGTATCCGGAACCGTGGGTTGAGCCGGTGATGGCGCTGCACGTACAATGCTGATCGTCACCTGGTTAGCGGTGGCGCCGACCACATCGACCAAATAATCGCTGACCTTGCGCTGATCGAGCTCTCTCGCTAACTGGTCGGCGGTTCCGGCGATTTCGACGTCGAACTCTCCCACACCGCCGGCGATCTGCCGCTGATGGACCGCTTTGATGCCGCGCCCCAAGTAGGAGAGCGCACCGCGGAAATGAGAGGCGTCGGTGTAATTGCGCAGCCCCGTAACCATCAGCTTGACGGTATTCGCCTGATAAAACTTGGTGCGCCACTTTTGTAGAATCTTGCCGATGAGATCGTCCGCCAGCAGCGCGCCGGCTTTTTCGATGGCTTTGACGCCGCCCACGACCGGGTCGATATGGGGATAGGCGCTGTTCTTCATTGCGGTGGCCAGCACCGTGCCCACATCCGCATCAATCACCCGGGCGTCCACACTCGCCTGACAGGATTTCATGCCGCCCAGATTGACGCCGGTGGCAACAGACGCCACGGCCTTGCCGGTCACCACCACCTCCGCCTCCAGAGCCACGGCCAGCGCGGCCGCGGCCTTTTGGTCGCCGTTGATGGCGGCCAACACCGCGTCGCGTTCTTTGCCGGCGCGCACCGTGGCCGGATCGATCACCTGAAATCCTTTTTCCATGAACTTATTCATCAACACCGTTTCCGCCGCGGTCATCGTCACGTCAAAGTAATGGCTGCGGTCAGATGTCGTGCCAATGTTTTTTTCATCCACCAAGAACATGATCCGAGGATTGCCCATGGAGTGGATGAGGTGCTCCACCGCATTCACATCTTTTTCCAGATCAGCGACATCCACCTGTGCATTGATCGTTACCTCATAAAGATCCGCAGCCGCCTTGCGTTCGGAAACGATCTGAAAGGTTTTGACATATCCGCGCGTCCAATTGAGGATGCGGTCCTCCACCACCATGTAATTTTCTACGCGCGTCTGAGCATCGATCAGAGTGCCCAACGTCTGCTCCACAGCCTTGCGCAACGCATCCTGCACCGCACGATCCCGTGCAGCCGGAAGATCGTTGTAAGTGATGGCGCCCATGCCGGTAACCTGAACCTGAGCCCATGCACAGGTGCCGGCCAGAAGCAGGAGCGGGACTGCTCGTAGGCCTGTTAAAAAGAAATTTTTCACCATAAGCTCCGTCGTTAGTGCCTCCACAGCGGCAGGATCAGCGCAGGGCGCCAGCCGACCCGGCTAAAAAGCCATTTTTAGGGCGTTTTGCAGATCACGGATAATCAGCAGTGCATCCGCGCCCGAGACCGGATCATTGAGATGAAAAGCGCCGCTCAGCTTGTCGGCCTGCATGATGCCTCGATCCACCATAAGGCAAATGGCATTATAGGCATAATGGCTGGCATTCAGGTCCGGAAACCGTGATGCAGAACCGATATACTTGGTGGCCAGGTTTTCATCGCCGGTGGCCAGGATCAAAATATTCTGCAGCAGCATGGCGTAATCCGCGCGAGTGATCTTTTCATCCGGACGAAAAGTGTGATCCGGAAACACCTCCATGCCATGCGCCTGGACGATATCGATAATCCAATTTTTCGCCCAGTGAGTCGCTACGTCCTGGACCGCGTTGTTCTGTAGGATCTGCGAGGTCTGCGGGTTGGACGGCGCGTCAGGCGCTTTGAAACCGGTGTCAAAAGTTTTGACTGTTTTCTTATCGATCAGCTCGAGCAGTTTCAGCTCCTCTACGAACAGCACCGCCACATCAGCCCGATCGATTTCATCGATCAGAGCGATTCGAGCGCCGAGTTTGGTGCCCGGAGCAGCTCGTTGAATTTTCTGAACCGTGGCCCAGGCTTGGTCCGCTTCGGCGGCGTACTCGCCCTTCAAAGCGATCACCTGGCTGTAGGCGGCGGCCGCTTCGGTAAATTTATAACCGGCCTTGTACGCCTCGCCCTTGAAATAGAGCGGCTTGGGGGAATACGGATTAATCTTTGCGGCCTGATCAAATTCTTTGATCGCATCTTCGAGCCAATCCTGGCCTTTTCGTTCCATCACCAGGATGCGTCCCTTCGCCATCCGGCTGTCTAATGATTTTCCGTTTTTATCCAAGGCCTTGCCGATAACCTCATGGGCTTTATCGAAAGAACCCTTAGCGGCCCAGACCAGGGCCAGACCGGCGTATCCTTCAGCGTAATCAGGATTCAGGGACAGGGCCCTCTGAAATTCTTCCACCGCAGCGGCGTACTGCCCTCGCTCGTATGCGCGCATGCCCTGGCTGTAATGATGGTCTGCGGTATCCAGCACCGATTCCTCCTTGACGGCCTTGGGGCCGCAGCCCACGGCAAAACCACTCACCAGCCCGGCTAGAAGGACGATGACACACCAACGTTTCATGATTCCCTCTCCTGAGAAAATTAATCCACGATGAACATCACCTTGCATTGATCAAGAAAATTATGCGCGCTGGCCACCGTGCGAATGGCCTCGGCGGAAGCGGCGGAAACCACAACATCCGATTTGTTCGGCCCTGATGCTTTGAGCGCCTTAACCACCAGAGGATTGTCGGCCACGCGGTCATTGCTGCGCGCACGGTTTACGTCTTTATCGTAGCCGACCATGCCGATCTGCACCGCCCATTCACGACTGACATATTTGGAGCCATAGAGCTCCTGGCCGCTCTCATCGAGTACCTTGGGCGCCATGGCCGGCCGAATGCCCAATCCTTTGGTATCGATCACCAGGCCGGTCACAGCGCCGCCGGCGGAAGAAATCGGCGCCGGCTGGTTTACACTCATTCCCGCTGGAAAAGGCTTGCCGGCAGGCCAGGGCTGACCACAACAGGGACAGACAGCGCCACCGGCCGATGCGAGCGTTGCCCCGCCCATCTGCGGCGGCAGCAGCGCATCGCTTAACGCGCCGGACAAAGGCATCTCGATGGTCACTTCGATGTCGCCGGTCGACATATATTTGGTATCCACTACGGTAAAATTTCTGACAATGCCGGAAACCCGCGTGTTGATCACATCGTTCTCAACCATAAAATTACGCACTGTGGTTTCAGAATCAAGAGTCATCCCTTTTACCGTTTCCAGCAAATTACGCAAAGCCGCTTTTTTGGCTGCATCGATGGCGCCCGCGCGTTGCGCGGTTTCCGGCATGTTGGGATTGGGCGAACCGATCCCTGTCGCTCTGATCATCTGATTCGACCAATCCACCAATCCGTTGCTTCCGACCGCCTGTTGCACATTCTGCGCAAAGATCCAACCGGCCATCAGCAGAATCATCGACAAGCCCAGCCTCCCTATGCGGTGGGACTTCATAAAAGTGCCCTCCCTTTAAATGAGTGAACATTCAACTGGCACATGGCCAAGAAGATTACGAGCTTGATGCGACTCTGAGCGTGATTTAAAACACAAAAACCCAGCAACCGATAAAACAGCTTAGACGGTGAAAAAATTCGCTCCCCGCACAACAGTTATATTTATTGCGCCTAATTTTTAATTTATATTAAATTAGCCAACAAAGGCGTATTTGTCAAGATTTATTTAGACCAAGGTCTCTAAAAATAATTTCGCTTGGCCAGAACATTATCAGAATCCATACGTTTAATTGCATGATAATATGAGAAGAAAGCGTGCAATCTGCAGACGACAAGGATATCATCATAGCGAGCCAGGCGGGCGATCAACAGGCTATGTCCAGACTGATCAGCTTGCATGCAAGCGCGGTCCATGGGTTTATTCTCTCGATGATCAACGATCGAGCCGCGGTGGAGGATATCGCCCAGGAGACTTTTATCCGAGCCTTTCTGGCCATCGGTAAATATGAATTTCGCGCTCCGTTCAGGTCCTGGCTCTTTCGCATCGCCCTGAATCAGTGCCGCGATCACCTGCGCAAAGTCAAAGTGCGAAGCATCATCCATCCGTTCAAGCGTTCCGCTGACGACACAGAGATCGAGTACGCGGATCCTGGTCAGAACGCGCTGCAGCAATTGATCCAGGATGAACGCAGTCGGGCTCTCCATGCCGCTTTGCAGAGATTGCCCGAATCGCTTCGCCAGGTGCTGGTCCTCAGGGATCTGCAGGAATACAGCTATGAGGAGATCGCAGCCTTGTTGCACTGGCGCATGGGAACGGTCAAATCGCGTCTTTTCCGGGCGCGCAAAGAATTAGCAAACCGGTTAAAGCCTTATCTGGAGGAGAACCGTGAAAAAGGCTCATGAGACTGTAAACCTGTCGGCCTGGCTGGATGATCAACTGAGCCCGGCCGATAAAGCCGCTGTGGAGCAGCATCTCAAGCAGTGCCGCCGCTGTCAAAACCTTCTGGCTGATTTACAGCAGGTCAGAGCGATGACGCGGCAGCAGCCCTCCTATGCGGTTTCGCCCTTTTTCGCCTCGCGGGTCCTGGCCGGGTATCGGAGTGCAGCCGCAGAGACGTTCTGGAGCGAATTGGATCGTCTGTGGCGGCCATTCCTCCGCTGGGCGGCGGTGGCCGCGATTATTCTTGTGGCACTGTTGGCATGGCCGCAGGATGATCAGGCTCTGGAAAACGCTGTGCAGGTGACCGAGGTCGAACTCCTGAGCGGCCAACAGGAACTCGTTCAATCTCTCGGCGATATGAACCAAGTGCTGCAATTCGCGCTGTCGCAACCTTCCAGTCAATTCGGAGGATTTTCTCAATGAACTCAAAACGTACGGCGATCGCCAGTCTGGGCATGGTGCTTTTAGTCGGCGTCCTGCTCGGCGTCGTCATCGACCGGCATCTGCTCGATGATCACAACCGCCCGCCCTTTGAACGGAGACGGTCGCATGATTTCTTTGAGCGGTTGTCCGTAGACCTGCAACTGAATGACGTGCAGAAAGAACAGCTGCGCCTTCTCCTGGAAGCGACCAAAAACAAACACGACGAATTGCGCAGAACGACCGGTCCGCAGTTCCGTCGCATTCAGGAAGAATTTCAGCAAGAGTTTACAAAAGTGCTTAATCCGGATCAGCGGGAAAAATTCGAAAAAATAACCAAACGGAACAGACCCAAAGGGTAACGCCGTTCAGCTTTCTCTTTAATTTAATTAGGAGTATTGCGTTCATGAAAAAATGGTATTATGGGGCAGCGGTGGTCGTCGCCCTTGCGATTACGGCCTATTTTCTTTTTCGACCGCATCGGCCCAGTGTAGCCTCCAGCGTATACGTTCCACAATCAGAAACCATTCAGAGGGGCGATCTGACCGTCATTGTCACGGCCACCGGCACTATCGAGCCGATCAACAAGGTTGAAATAAAATCAAAAGCCAGCGGATTGATCGAAGAGCTCAAGATCAACGAGTCGGACCAGGTAAAAATCGGCGATCTCATCGCCCGGTTGGATCAGAAAGACACGAAAAACAACTATGACCAAGCCGTGGCCAATCTGGAGGTGGCGGAAGCGAACCTGAAACAGAAGCAGAGTGAACTGACGCGCAAACAAGAGTTGTTCAACAAGGGGTTGATCTCCAACTCTGAATTCGATGTGGCCAAACTGGCGGTGGTGGAAGCTCAGGCCCAGTTGGTGCGCTCGCGCATCGATGTCGACAACAGCGACATCCGCCTGAAGGAGACCATTGTGCGCTCGCCGATCAATGGCATCATCCTGACCAAAGATGTAGAAAGAGGCCAGATCATCTCCTCCGGCATTTCTAACGTCTCCGGCGGCACTCTGATTGCCACAGTGGCGGACATGCGGGAGGTATATGTCAAAGCGGATGTGGATGAGGTCGATATCGGCAAAATCGCTCCTGGCATGAAAGCTAAAGTGGTGGCAGACGCCTATCCGGATAAAACCTTTCAAGGACAGGTTTTGCGCATTGCTGCCCAATCTTCGGTAGTGCAAAACGTCACCACTTTTGAGGTTACCATCCTGGTGGATAATTCCGGCGGCCGCCTCAAAGCCGGCATGAACGCCACAGTGGATATTCTGGTCGCTGACAAAAAGAACGTGCTGCTGGTCTCCAATGAGGCGTTGATGACCGACAAGGAGCTGTTCAGCGAAATGCAAAAAGTGCGGATTGCCATGGGCGGCAGCCAATCAGAATCAGGACGTCCTGGCGGCAGCGCAGCGGCTGGCCGGCGCCGCGGTACGGGCGGTGAAGGCCGCATGGGCCGCGGGCCGAGAGCCGGCATGCAACCCAGAGCAGGCGCAGCCGAGGAGACGCCGCCGTCAGCTCGTGAGGAAGAACAGGAATTCACCTTGCGGCGGGGCGTTATTCTCAAGACCGCAGAGGGGTTCCGGCCGCGCATGATCAAAACCGGCGTGAGCAATTATGATTACACCGAGGTGCTTGAAGGACTGCAAGAGGGGGATGAGGTCGTTTACGCGTTCTTCTCCAGGGCTAAAGAATCCAGCGAACGGATGAAGCAACGCATGACCGAGCGCAACAATATGAGCAGCGGGTTCCGCAGTCAAACCTCCTCCTCGAGCCAGACGCCAAGTCCTTCCGCGCCCCCTCCAGGCGGTGATCCAAGATAACCGAAGAGAGAGCAGAGAGAATCTATGAAAACACAACAGCGTCATTTTTTTTCAGAAATATCGGAGGGGATCCATATCGCTCTGACCTCTCTGGCTGCCAACAAGATGCGCGCGATCCTGACCATGCTCGGCATTATCATCGGGGTGGCCGCAGTGATCACCATGGTCGCGCTTGGCACCGGAGCGCAGAAAGCGGTGGCTGACCGGATTCAATCGCTGGGATCCAACCTCCTCTACATCAACCCGGGATCTTCACGATCCGGCCATGTTCATTTTGGTTCGGGCAGCAGCATTCGGTTGAAAGATGAAGATCTCAAAGCGTTGCAGGAAAAATGCACCTATGCCGCCGCAGTGATTCCAGAGTTCAGACGCAACGCTCAGATCCTGTGGAACGGGAAAAACTGGAACTGCGCCATCATCGGCACCCTGCCGGAATACGAAAGCGTAGCCAACACCGCAGCGGTCCAGGGCCGTTATTTTACTCAGGAAGAGGTGGACACCTACCAACGCGTAGCGGTCATCGGCGCCGACATCATCACCAATTTATTCGGCGAAACGCCGCCGGTAGGCGAAGTCATCCGCATCAACAAGGAAAACTTTGTCGTCATCGGCGTGTTGGAGCGTAAAGGGCAGTCCGGTTTCCGCAACAACGATGATCAGATCCTCATTCCGATCACCACTGGACAAAAAAGGTTGTTCGGCGTCGACTATCTGACCGGCATCACGGTCAAAGTGATCGATGAACCTTCGACGGAAGCGGCCTTTCTTCAGGTTGAAAAAATCCTCCGTAGACAGCATCGATTGAGCCGAGACCAGGACAATGATTTTATCATTCGCAATCAATCGGACCTGATCAGCACGTTTCAGGAAACCAACCGTTCCTTTGGTTTTCTTCTCGCAGCCATCGCCGGTGTTTCGTTGATCGTCGGCGGCATCGGCATTATGAACATCATGCTGGTCTCGGTGACCGAACGAACCCGCGAGATCGGCATCCGCAAAGCCATCGGCGCGCGGCGCAGCGATATTCTGCTGCAGTTCCTTGTCGAATCCATCGCCCTGAGCATCTCCGGTGGCATTCTCGGCATTCTATTCGGCATCAGCATCTCCTATGCTTTGTCGGCTTGGGCCCAGTGGAATACGATGATTTCCATCTCTTCCATCGTCATGAGCTTCGGATTTGCCACAGCCGTTGGATTGTTTTTCGGCATCTATCCGGCGCAAAAGGCAGCCGGGTTGGATCCGATCATCGCGCTTCGCTACGAGTAGCTCAGCTACAAGTAACGCTGAGCCTTGCCCAGGCGCGAGACGCCCGTCGCCTGTTTGCGGCCTCGCGCCTGGCTCAGAGGTCATCGCTCGGCGATCCTCAAGATTCGCGCACCATAAAAAAAGGCCGGACGCTTCACAAGCGTCCGGCCTTTTTCGAATCAGACTGTATTTCTACTATTGCGCAATGACGATACCCTGATTATGCGTTGAGCACATATCGCCCCAGACAGAGATGCGGGCGACATATTGAACGCCGTCCACCATGACAATGGCGCGAACGATGGACCATTTGGCCTCCTCAGCGCCCCAGAACAAAGTCTCAGCCATGCCGCGCGCATCCGTTGCCGCGGTTTTGGGATCCACCTCTCCAGGGCCTTTGCCGACGTTGAAAGAGACCGTGGCGCCAACCACCGGCGTATGATCAGCTTTTAAAACCACTGCGCGCATAGGCGTTTTGCCCATGACTTCAAAATCCGGAAGCGCGAAGAATATAAACTTGACCGGCGGCGGCGTTCCGGCGATGGTAAAGCCGACCTGAGAACCGCCATCCAGCAGGTCCACACCAGGATCATACACATTGTTATTGTTCACATCCACGATCATATCATAATCGCCCGGCCACAGGCGCAACGGTTGACGATAGCCGGGGCGGCATTCACCGCGCACCAGCGTCAAACCCATGGAACCCGAGGACGGATCCAACACGACTTCCAGCGGAGAATGGATGCTGCCGACGGTTTCAATATGAATCAGTGGATCGTCTTTAGCCCAAACGGCCTGGTGCGGTGAAACAACGACATTGCTGTGACAGAGCGGCAACAGGGCAGCCAGTTCAGCCGGCCGCACCAAAGGATGGACCATTCCATACACCGCTTCCATATCGGTGAAAGAATTTTTATGGTTGCCGAAAGCATCGCAAGCGATATCCGTGACGATGTCAGCGCCGCCGACGGGATTTTGCACGATGAGCGTCGCCAACGAAGGCTCGCCGATAACATCCCCTGCGTTGTACTGACCAAATGGCGCCACATCAGCGACTACATCATACACGCCGACTACAGGAGTGCCCCAAATCTCAGTGACCGTCAGCTCGCCAGCTGCCGACGCTGTGACGGTTTCAAATCCACCGGACACGTCGTTGTACAAATCACCGGATGCATAGGCCATCTTATTCTGTATCACGTACAGGTGCACCTCTGCGCCAGCGCCGAAATGACCGCCCTTGACAAAAACTTTATCAGGCGCCACCACGCCGTTGCCCTTATAGGTGCCGGCGTCATTGGTCACGAACAGGTAGGGCGTCGCAGGCGGCGATGCGATCACCTTGAATCGAATTTTAAAATTCTTCCAGGGATTATTCTGGCTGGTTTGCAATATCTGCACTGTATAATCCCCCGCCTCATCCAACGGATTGCCGTCCTGATCATAACCGATGTTGTACCAGATCTCCAGGTTGTCGATTTTTCCCAGACGATCGCTGACGACCAATAAAGTGTTCACGCATTCGGCGCAGCTGCAGTCTCTGGCGCCGTTTTTCTGCACACGTACCAAGGTCTGCCACTCCGGATACAGATTGTCCAGAGAAAGAAAGATGGACTCTCCATAGTAATACTCGGAGCGTGCGGCGCCGGTACCGTCGTGCAAGGAGCTGGACTCGCTGATTTTAAAATTGCTGACAGAAAGCGGATCTTCTGTCTGCTTGACGCCGCAAGTGATCAGCAATCCCGCTGCCAAAACCAGCAGAAGAGCCGTGATCCAGGGGTATAAACGTGTGCTCTGATACATAACACCCTCCCAATGATTTATAAATGCAACGATGGAATTCGTTTTTCAGCGACAGCGTTGTTTGCTTATTGGAAATTGAAAGAATAGAAGAGGAAAAAATTGCGGATGCTACGATGCCCCTGCTGAATGCTGTTTAACTATCACAACATTCAAAGAAATTTATTAATTAAAATCACCAAAATCAAGCTATTTTTTAAAATATCATATCCTCCTGCCTTTTGATCACCCTGGCGACGGGATAGAGATTTTTCTCGACATCAAAAAACGGCGAGCGCTCATAGAAAAAGTACAATCTTTGCCGAGGAGAGGCGGCGAACAAAGAATCCGCTGCAAGCCTCGCATTAAACTCTTTTTTAATATCAGGTTGGCTTCTAAGCATTCCCTGGGCTAGCGGCTCCATAACATAATCTTCAAAGTACTCCCGATCCTCAAAAATGGCGTTGAAAAATCCCCAACCGATGAGTGCATCTGTGGAAGCTGGTTCTAATAGATACATAATTAATTTTGACTTAGGATTATTCAACGGTATATAGAGGTCGCCTGCCTGAAACGCTCTTCTCATCGATACCGGAATGGGCTTCAGCGATACCAGCTGCCTTCCTTCATAAGGGGTGGAACGGAACTTGACATCCGTAAAACGGTATGTCTCCACTTCCACATGCACAGTCTGCTTGAGCGGAAAGTAGTGAATGCCATGGCTGTCCAAAACCTGGACAACATTCCGCCATGCGGCCGGAACCAGATACCCCAATGGGGGAGAAACGAGAACTGCGGGTTCCACCTCATTCAAATACAGGCTGGGAGTGTTTTTTATCTCCTGGGAGTAGATGGGGTATTCCGCTCCACTGATCTCCCCTTTAACATACCGCACTTTATATCCACGATACAATATGCTGTCCCCCACATTTTTGAGCGTACGAAAAACCAGAGGAAAGGAGGGCTGCGGATCGTAGATTGTGCCCAATCCAGCGGACCAGCGATCACCCTCCGCCACAGCCTTCATCAGCGACGCGGCATCATCGGCGATCAGTTCCAATCCCATCAGCAAAAGATCGCGCGTGGCCTCCACGCGTTGTTTGTACGGTTTGAGGGAATGAGCTTCGATAAGAAAGCCGGCCCGATTCATCAAGGCTGCAAAGCTGTTGGACAACATCGGCCGCCATACGCCGCCCATCATGCCTTTGGCCGGATCCCGTTCATCCACCAGTCCGGCGTAGGGTCCGATGATCAGTCCCTCCTGTTCAGCGCGACGCAGCAGTCTGGGCAGGAAACGGTCGGCCGCCCATTGAGAGATCGGACCGCCGTAAGCCGGATGAGTGTCGATGTTATAGTTCAAGACATACTGAAAATCCTGGCCGTCGGTGGTGTGACAGTCGTAAAAGAAATGAGGCTTCCATGCATGATACATCGCCAACCAGGCGCGCATCTCCGGGGCATCGGCCTTGACGAAATCACGGTTGAGATTCAGTCGTGTGGCCGTCACCCGCCAGCCGGTCTGTGTGGGCCCGTTCTGATTGATCCGGCTGTTCCAGCTGCAACGCTCGTGACCGTCCACATTAAAAATGGGGACAAAAAGCAGGATCAAATGATCCATCAATTCCGCATGGCGTTCGGCAACCAGCAGATCGCGCGCAATCAGCATGCTGGCGTCGTTTCCTTCCGACTCGCCCGGATGGATGCAGCCCTGGATGAGCACCACCGGCTTGCCTGCGACGCGGGCCTTTTCCGGAGTAAAGCAGCGATCCTGGGAGATCACCAGCATTTTCAAACTGCGGCCTTCGGGGCTGACGCCGAATTCCAGCCATTGAGCGGCGGATGAGCTTTGGGCCAGGCGGCTAAAGTACTCCATGCTCTCCTGATAACGGGCGGTCTCAACACCGCCGCTTCTTTCAAAGCGTGTCAGCCAAGCGGAAGCGTCCTTCGCAAACGTGGTCCATGGAAGGAAAACGAGCATCAGACAAATGATCCGCCGCGCCATGATCGTCACGTGTTTCTCCTTGCTCATTCAGCATGCAGAATAGACTCACTGCAAGAAACAAGGTAAGCATTTATTCCATAGGATTCCAGATTTTTCTCCAAGCTTAATCCTTGCATCTGTGACAAGAATCATTTAACTTATATAAATGAACATGTTCATTGGTACAGGAGTCAAAATGATGAGAAGAACACGCGCGCTGTGCATAGGATGTCTCCTGTCGGCGACCGCGATGGGAGTATACGCCCAAACCAACGAATTACACGATCTGCTCTTTAGCGAACCAGCGCAAAAACTGGCGGACTTGAAAAGACAGGATGCCGATTTGTTGGCGCCGGTTTCTTTCAGCGAAGCCGCCGCGCTCTATGATAAAGCGGTCGATGAATTCCGTAAAGGCCGCGAGGTGGCACAGATACGCAAGCGGCTCAGCGAGATGAGTGATCGCATGCAAAAAATCGAGCTGACGCTGTGGAACGGAAAAACGCTTCTTCAGGAAACCCTGAAAGCCCGAGAGGACGCCCTGGCTGCCATGGCCTCGGAGGTCAACGCCGGCGAATTCAACAAAGCCGAAGCGAGCCTCAGGGAAGCGGGGGCAGCCGTTGAATCAGGGGACACTAATAAAGCACGACAAAGAGCGGCTGAAGCCGCTGCCCGCTACCGCGATGCGGAGTTGAATGCCATTAAAATCAGCGCCATCGGTCCGGCTCGTGATGCCCTGGCCGCCGCTGCCAAAACAGAGACGGACCGAGTGGCGCCGAAAACCTTTGCCTCCGCCAAAGCGTTGCTGACCCTGGCGGAGGAGACCCTCAACTCGAACCGCTATGCAGTCGCTGAAGCGACCAGCAAGGCGGAACAGGCGGGCTATGAAGCACGCCACGCCGTACAGCTTTCCCGCTTCCTCAAGGACAAAAAACGCAGCGGCGAAGACATCGCCCTTTACTACGAGGAGGCGATGAACGCCGTGGCCAAAGCCCTCGGCTTTACCGCTGCGTTTGATACTGCCCTGGTCAAACCCACGCAGAACATGATCGCAGCCATTAAGAGCCTGAAAGAAGAACGGTCGTCTTTACTGCAGGATGTCAAAGAACTGAACGCAGAGATCACCCGCCTGCAGCAAGAGTTAGCCGCGGCGGAAAAACAGTACCGCCAGCAGATAGCCGCTCTGCAGACAAAGGCCGAGGATCAACAACAGGCCTTTCAGCAGAAACAGGCTGATCTGCAGGATGAATTGCAGCGAAAGCAACTCGAACTCGAGGCGAAAAAGAAGCGCGAAGCGAAAATCGCCAAGGTGCGCGAGATATTCAGTCCTGCCGAAGCGTCGGTGCTGCTGGACGGAAACCGATTGATCATTCGACTCCTGGGCCTCTCCTTTCCGGTGGGCAAATCGATCATTCAACCGGAATATTTCAGCCTGCTCGCCAAACTGGAACGCGCCCTGCGCGAGTATCCTGACAGCCGGGTGATCATTGAAGGACACACCGACAACGTCGGTGAGGAACGCTTCAATGAACGGCTCTCCAGCTGGCGGGCGGATGCAGTGCGCAGCTATCTCCTGGCCAACGCCGCGGCTTCAGCGGACAAGCTGGAGGCCATCGGCTATGGCGAAGCCCGGCCGGTGGCCAATAATGAAACTGCAGAAGGCCGCCGGCTGAATCGGCGCATTGACATCGTCATCGATATCCAATAACCTCTGAGCCTGCGGCGCAGTCGGGCGCTGCAGAACAAATTATGGCGCTACGGGCGGAAAGAATCAGCCGCATCTTTCCGCTTTATTTCTACTGATAATAAGAAATGATCATCGGTTTGATCTTTTCTCCTTTCCAAAAAGGCGTGCACAGACTCTCTGTTGCCGGCCGATAATAGACCTTTGGAACGCCGCCGAGAGAGATGCTGCCACGGGAGGTGGCCAGCCCGTGGAGCTCCACGTTTCCCTGAAAGGTGATGTCTCCTGCGGAAAGAATCTGCGCCTGCACTATAAAATTTGTATTTCCGCCTAGAACGACGCGGGTACCCGAATACAAACCGAGATTGTTTCCCAAGGGATCCAGCGAATTAAAGGTGGTGTTGCCGGAAACCGTTATGGTGCCGTCGACAATGAAAACGCCGTAACCAGTGAAATCGCCATGGATCGTTAAATTTCCCGATACATACCAGATCAGCGGCGCCTCTTTGCTGCCGAGCGTGGTGCTGCCGCTGATGGACAGATTGCCCCAAGTAACGCGATTCGCCGCTGCAATGTAATCAGAGGGATCGAACTCTGGTATGTCGATTTTATCCACCTGTCGGGCCACCTGCAGGTTATAGGGATTCGAATTCGGCTGAAAAAAACGGGTTGGCTTGTTGGGTCTGGGATCCAAAATGCCGTTATAGGTGCCAAACCCTTTCACCAGCGAGGAGCCGCTGATCTCCAGATCCTGGTTAGTGTGTACATCCGCGTTCCAGGAGGAATTGCCGTCATCGACCACCTGTATATCGCCGCCCAGGCTCAGGGTCTGCTCTGCGGCCAGCGCATACTTGAAAAAATTCGGCACACCGGAGGCAGCGGGCATCTGCACCACCACATCCACCAGCACATACTGGCCGTCCGCATAGCCGTAAGACTGAATGCGCTTGCCGTACTCATTCATATCCGGGCCGTCCGGATACCGGCTGGAGGTGTTGGTCACCAAAACGCTGATCTTTCCTGTGGGCACGGTAAAGTTCTTTTCCCCGTACCACGTCGTATCGTTCATGATTTTTCTGATCGCCCAGTCCACCCCACTCTGCGCCAGATTTTTTGCCTGCACCCGGCTGTACTCCGTATGAGAGTTTTTAATCATCCGGACATTGCTGTTGGAAATGTTGAAAGAGGTCATGCCGATGAGGCCGGTCATCAGAACAGTCACCAACAAAAGCATTCTTCCCATGGTGTAGCCTCCTTCCTACAGCTGCATGTTCATTGGGAAAAAACGCCGCATCCAGTAGCTGCCGGCTTTTTCCTTCCCCTGCGTCGTTGCAACATCCTCCGTCACCAACAGATCCACTTGGAGGGTCGATAGATTCTCCGGGTAAAAAGTCGCAGCGCCATGGATGTCCAACCCGCGCAAGGCAAAAGAATCCACCTTGACCGAGAAGGTATTGTGCTGACCGATGCTGCTGTACCGCGTCAATATCTTTTGTTGGTCGCCATTCACACTGCAGCTATAGCGCACGCTGTCGACCGCTCCGTCGTTGTTCAAATCGGCGAGAAACGAGATTCGGTCTGGACCCAGATCAAGGATTTTATCAGCCGCTGGGACGCGGTATCCCAGTTTGATAAAATCGTACTCGACGATTTTGGCCAAATTGGTGCTGTTGCTTTGCTGCACTTCACTGATGACTGTATTGCGCGAGACATCCGTATAATACAGCTGAAAGGTGATGATGGAGAGCAGCAGAATGCCGCCGGCGATCATGGATCCCAACAAGTCCAGGTTTGTCATAGACCCCTCAATAATAACTCACAAAGTAATAGATGATAATAGGTTGTGGCATGGCTTTATGGCTGATCCGTACTTTGATGCGCTTCATCCAGCTTTTAGTGTAGATCACCTGATTGGGGTTTAACTCATTGACATAAGCGATCTCGGTATAGAGGTCGAACACGCCCAACCGCGGCGTATCGACTTTTTTAGTAAAGCGATGATAATCGTCCACATCGTTGTAGTTGGGATATACTTCAAACGCATTATGGCCGAACGATGCTGAGGAGGTCAACAGATTGATGTTGGTGATCGCGGTGTCTGCAGTGGCGGCATCAAACGCTTTGGAGATGATCTCTGAGACCATGGCGTCGCCCAGCTGCGTGGCGGTCAACACGTGCTCGGATTCATAGGTCACCTGGGTGCTGTACACAATGCCCCGGTTGCTGCTCAGGGTCAGCATGGAAAACAACAGCGCCGCCCCAATCAGTAGCATCATTTGAGTATTGTTCATCGCCCTACCCCGCTTTCGTCTACTTAAACTTTCACCGTAGGCTTCCCGGTAGAGCTGATCTCGCAGCCTGCCGCAGCTCCCTGCCTGATTCGGCCTACAGCGTCAACTGGATCTGAACCGAGGTGCTGGCGGCGCCGTTCGGACTTGCCAGCCGCACCGTCACGACTGCCGAAGTGGCTTTGTCTTTTGCCGGATCCAAGTTATTGAGCAACGACGTCGCATACCTGGTTGAGCCATAGCCGTAATGTTCTGCCGAAGGCATCAAACTCGTCTCAGCCAGTTGGCCGGCGTTGGCCGACACGGTCAGCGAAGATCCGGAGGCCGGCGGATTGCCGTTGATGTCGTACACTTCAATTATTATGGCGGCCGATTGACCAGGCGCAATCTGGGCTGCCGTTGCGGTTGCCCGCAACTGCAGGATCGGACCACTGAAAATCAGCATATGGGTGCAATAGACAATCGCATCATTGCCGTTCTGATCTTTGCCGTGCGTGGTGGCCAGGACATAAGCCATACCATCGTTTTCTCTTCTATCGCCTAGTGAATTGAGAACCTGTGAATACTCAAAATCCGGCACTGTGATCGGCAATTGGAGGCTCGGGGCGTTCGGATTGGGAATCGTGTGCGGCGACAGAGCGGTGAAATCCATAGGCTTTAGATAGGGCCGCGGATTGGCCGTTGTCAACACCGCTCCGCCTTCACCCGAGGCATTGGTGCGAATATCTGTGGTAACAATGCCGCCCGTAGTGGTCAGATACACCGCCGTGCCCTCTTCCACCGGATTATTATATTTATCGCCTACGTACACGCTGAGATTGAACCTGCTGACATGATCCCATCCCCGCAGGTTCAGAACATCGGACGCCAGGGTGATATGAGGCACTACATTATTTTTATTAGCCGGGTCGATCCAGATGTACGGCGGCCCGGAACGAATGACCACGTCTGTGGTACGCGAAGTGATCTCTGGCCTATCCACCAGACAAGCCTGGATTTCAACCGTGCCCGATACAGTTCCGGATTGTAAAGTGGCTTTAGCCGCACCGGAAACTGTACGAATGGCATTGGATTCCCATCCTCTCCCTGGGGCAGCCGGGGCCAGCCTCTCCCCGCCATCGGGTCCATTGCGAATGATAAAGCGCACCGAGAGTTCATTGCCGATCGGATTGCCGCTGGTTGACAACACCGTCGCCGTGATCACGCTCTGATCAAGATTGCCGGTCTCTTTAACCCAAATAAAATTGGGTGAAGCGGACAGGACGATGGTCATGGGCGTATCGCTTGAAAGATTTACATTAAGGGATTGAGTTAAGCCTCCATAATAAGCCCTGATAGTGGCTTTACCAGCCGCTGAGCCGGCGGTAAAACTCGTTTGCGCCTGTCCCAACAAATCCGTGACGGCGCTGGGCGGTATGCTTCCCAGCGTAGCGCTAAAGGAAATTTTGGCGCCTGGGATCACCGCGTTGGAAGTTGTATATTTGAGAAAAGCGGTAACCGCCACAGTCGATTTACCGTCTGCAGCTGTGGAATCTGTGCTCGCAGCCAAGGCAAGCGATACGCCCAACAAGTTGGGCTTGTATTCTGCAGCTGTGCCGTTGGTCCAGGCTCGAATGGTCTCCTGTGCATCGTTGATCCCTGCATCGGGAACATAGTTCACGAAAGCAACGCCGTCCTGATCGGTTACTGCCAAAGAATCAATCATGCCATAGGCAGCGCTGAGTCTGACCAAGGTCGAGACGACCGGATTATTTCGGTTGTCCAGCAAACGAACCTGTATGCTCTGTTGAGTGCGACCATCGCGTGGAAAAGCATTGCCCGAGGGACTGGACAGGGTCAACCGGTGCGCAATCGAGCCGAGAAAATAGACCGGCACCGTGCGGGTCAGAGCGCCATAGGTCGCCCGCAGCTGGCATGTTCCGGCACTGGTGGAACTGGTCAGCTGAGCCTGAGCGAATCCAGCTGCATCTGTGCTGATCGTGTTGACTATCGTTCCCAAACCCGCGGCAAGGCTGATGGCGGCCGAAGGGATCGCCTCGTAGCCGGTCTTGCCCTTGAGCTGTACGGAAATTTTTGCGAAAGATTTTCCGTCCGCCATGATTGAATCCGGCGTCGCAGTGACTTGAAAAAGAACCGCCAGCAGTTGCACCGAGCACGACTTGCTGCGACCGCCTGTCACAGCGGTGATGGTTGCCACCTCATCAGTCTCGCCGGCGTCCGTGCGATAGGTGACAGTGGCCCGGCCGGCATCGTCGGTGGTCGCCAGGCTGTCGATGGCGCCGACAGAGGCGTGAAAACGGACTTGCACATTAGGAACCGGTTTTTGCTGTTCATCGTAGACCAGGATGGAACATGGCAGCGTGGCCTTGCCGTCGCGGTACATTTTGGAATGCATCTGTACCTCCAGCCCCGCGGCCAGATTGGCGACAAAATCCACCCGGCCGGTGTCGCTGATGCCGTTAAACGTTGCGATAACCGGTACGCCGGAGTTGATCTGTGCTGCGCTGGTCAATTCGGCGGTCGCTTCGCCGCGTTCATTGGTCGCGGCGGTTTCGGTAATCACGCCGCGGCCGCTGGTAAAGCGAATGGTGGCGCCGACCACCGGATTGTTTTCATGCGTCACCAGCCTGGCAGTATAGGTCAGCCTGCTCACACCGTCTGCGGTCAGTTTGGCGCTTTTGGGGGAAAGAGAGAGAACCGTACTGACAAAGGAAAGTACAAGATGGCGGCTGCTGAACCGGCCGTACTCTAATTTCAATGTATCCACCGCGGGCTGGGACAGCGCCTGGATGGCCGTCTGTGCCACTCCGGATTCACTGGTGGTCAGCCGCGCCGGCACTATCAGCTTTTTACAGCTGAGGCTGACCGCGGCATTCTTGACCGCCTTGCCGCTGTTGGTCTCTCTGATTGAAATATCCAGCTTGGTTGTGCTTTTGCCGTCCGCCGGCAGCAGGGTCCTCTCCAGCTGGGCGGAAAAAGAAACACCGATAAAACGCACTTGCAAATCCGCGGTCGGCGTGCTGCCCGCCTTGGCCAGACGCTTGGGCGTGGGGAAATCCGGCGCAACCAATGTCAGGCTGCCGCAAAAGGAGGCCTGTTTTTTCAACGCAGAGCTGTCCAGCACAGAGGCTGTGACTGTAGCGGTCAAATCGGTTTCGCTGGCGACACTGGTAAGATAAGCGGTCGCTCGACCGTCGTCCCCGGTCAAGCTGTATCTGCTGATGGAGCCACGAGTCGTGCTGAAGAATACTTTTTCATTAGCAGCGGGCAGCCCGGAGCTGTCCACCACCATGGCGGTAACGGCGATCTGCGACAAACCATCGGCCAGCACAAAGGGCTCCACTGCAGCCAGATCTTCCAGAGTGCAGCTGCTGGTCAGCTGATCGTTTTCACTGCCGCAATGAATAAAACAAAGCACGGCCGACGAGAGCAGAATTATCTTTTTCATAGTTCGCTCGAAAAAAGAATGTTAAAGTTTGACCACAACTTGATCGCCCGGGACGATGGCAGACCCCGTCCCCGCTTCCTTCAACTTGATCCCCACGGAACGCGTATCGTGGCTGCGCAGGATTCTGACTTTGCCCACCGGCTGATACGCTTTTTCGCCGGCCGGTCGACGAAACACGGTCAACTGGCTGGACTCGATCACCGTCGGATCGAAACCGTTCTGCCACTGGATCAGCACCGTGTGGTCCTGCACCTGTTTGACGACGCCTCGATAGACGTCTTTGATCGCTGCTCCAGCCGTTTCCACGCCGGCCTTGAGCTCAGCCTTGAAATCCGGATAAAGCGCGGATCGATAGACCGGCTGGCTTGCCGAGGTTTCGTTCTCCGCCTGTCGGCGGTTCACGGCCAAAGCGGGTTGTACCAACTTATTCACGGTGATCCCCTGCTCCGGTGAGGACGGTGACATCTTTTCCACCACAGCCCCCCGCGCAGCGGCGGCTGAATGGTCGGCAGCGGATTCCGTTTGACGGGACGCTGGACCCATGTCTTGTTGACGCTGAGAGGCGGTTATCGGCTCAGCGGCTGTAACGCCCTCCGCATTTATCTCGTCATGCGGCAATCCAGTACGGTGCACAGTCCGTTCCATGGCTGCGGGCGAGGCCTCAGGGACCGGATCATGAAAATGTTCCCGCAAATAGCGGTACACTTTTTCCTGCGTATCATGTCCCCGCGTGCCTTGCGGGCGGTCCTTGCGGACAAACACTTCGGGCAACAGCGACGCCTTAATGATGATGATCAGCTCTTTTTCCTGTTCCTCCTTGTGATCATAGCTGAACAGGTAGCGTAGGCCGAAAAACCACTTGGGTAAATTCATCAGCACCGGTATGCCTTTGCGCAGAGTGGTTTGCTCGGTGGAGTACAACCCGGCGATAACGGTCTCCTCGCCGTCATACAACTGCACATACGAGTTCGCTTCCGACTTTTTGATGATCGTGCTGACGACATCGGGATAGGCCTGGCTGCGCTCGACATGAGCTTTTAAAAAGATGACTGGACCCTTGTCCGGATCCATAATCAAAAACGGCGTGACCTGCAAAATAGTGCCGGTGCTGAAAAAACGATCAATAATGTTGCCGGCAAAATCCCGGGTTTTAATAGAGAAATCTTCGCCCACCTGAATTTTGCCCTCATTGCCTTCGGACACCATCACCTGCGGTCGCGCCAATATTTTGCCGACATTGCGTGAGCTCAAGGTGCTGAACAGAGCGCGCACATCCATTTCGACCAATGATTTGGGGATTATGATGCCCGCGGAAAGAAACGATTCCATCAAGCTGCTGGCGCCCAGCATTTCCCCGTTCACCGTCACTTTGCCCTTGTACAGAGTTGTCCAATCAACACCCATTTCCGCCAGATCCTTGCGATTGCCTTCGAAGAAAATGGTCTCGATCTTGATCTCCCGGTTGCCAAGGCTGAACTGAATGCCTTCGCTGACGCCGTTGTCTGAACCATTTTTATGATCCTCAGGCACCATGATCTGAATAAAATGCTCCCGCTCGGCGTACCAAAGGCCGCGCCGGCTCAGAATCGCCTGCAACGCTTTTTCCCACGGCAGGGTGGTGATGTCGATGCCGATGGTCCCGGTCTGTCGGGTGGGATCATACAGAGGCTTACCCTCCAGACGGATAGCGTATTCGCTGAGCAGATCCAGCGCCTGGCTGAAATCCAGATTGCTGTTCAGACTGATAAGCTCCTCAGCCGGAACATATTCCTGCGGCAGCTCTCGCTGACCGTGGGCAACGGCCCCGATCAGCAGCATAAAGAAAAGACACCATTGATTTCTTGCCATGGTCGTTTCTCAATTTTTTTGGGTTGACAGCGTGATTAAAGTCGGCCGGCCGGAGTCGGCCAGTTCAAAAACAACCTGCCCTGTTTTTGCGTTGATTTCAAGGACTTGACCCAGATGAACCCGGTCGCCGGCGCGCACACGCACGATTCTGCCGCGGCTGTCTTTGATCAGGGCGCTGTTGGCTGTGACCGCCAACACGCTGGAGCCTGAGGCGATGTCCGGCAAGCCCGCAGTGTTGACAGGGGCTGTCGGCGCCCTGCTGGGCAGGCGTTCCCGACCAGCGTTCTCAGCAGTCTTGTATTCTTCCCGACGCATCGGTTCGGACTTGGCCGGCTCCGCCGTCATGCGGATAATCCGGTTGGTTACCAGCTCTGCCACAGGTTGCAGCCCTCCATCCTCCCGGCTGATTCCATTGATCTCCGGCCCGCCGGGCCGATTATAGCCGCAGACCCGTAAGGAAAACTGCACCTCCCCTTTCAAAGCGCGCTGATTCTGCGAGGCCTGGTCCTGCCGTTGAACTTTTAGAGACTGTATGTTGTAAAACAACGGTCCGTTTTCAAAAAACCAAATGAGATGGTAAAGCTCATGGAACCGGCCCTTGCCGAACACTTCATATTGACGGCGTTGCAGGGAGGCAAAGTCATCGGTTTTTTCCAGAGTTAAATTCACCTCCAAAGACGAACCGATGCGGATCAGCTCCCGATGAATATAGTCGTAGGTCTCACCGGGCGTCTCGTGAGAAGCCAGCACCCCTTTTTTACCGCTGTGAAGCTCCTCCAGCCGCGCGTATTCCTGCTCCAGCCGGGTCTTGTCGGACTGCAGGGCTTGCAGATCGTTCACACGTTCTTTTTTTATTTCCACTTCTGCAGCCAGCTTTCTTTCCGCCGCTCTTTGTACGCCAAAGACATAGTAGTAGCCCAGGCCGAGGAAAAACGCCCAGACAGCGGCGATGATCAAAGTATTTCTTACCGGATAGGACATATCAATTGCTTCCCTTCACCTCGCAGGTGAACTGCGCCTTAATCCAGCGATTCTGTTGGTCCTGGCCTTTGACGACGCTGGTCAGTGTGCTTCGCGGGATCATGCGTTCCAGCAGGGCGACCTGTTTCTCTTGAGCCAACTCGGCCTCCACGGTAATGCGATGGTCGTCTGCGGCGGTCAGAGTGACGAAGGAGAACGGACCGATGCTCGCATAAGCCTGAGAAAAAGATTCGATCAGCGGCGACCAGCGGGTGCTGACTTTGTTCAGAGAATCGATCAAAGCGGTTCCCTTTTCCATCACCTGAATTTTACCGCGCAGGCTGTCCACCTCCACCGCGATTTTGGCCAGATCCTCCATCTGCCGCTGCAGCATCCGGTCCTCCGCATGAAGGTCGCGGACTTGCTGTATGGATCGAACTGATTGAACGGTTAAGAACATAACCGAACAGAACAGCACCACCAGCAACAAAATGCTGTGCCAGGCCAGGCGATAGACGCTCTGCTTATCCAATATTCGACGGGGAATGAAATTGTGGCCATAGGGCGGTTTGGGTTTGTCGTCCAGGCTTTTTAGCGCCAGCGCCAGGGGCACTGCATAGGAGCAGGTGCGGCCATGCATGACGTCCAGTTTCTCCGCCAGCTGAGCGCGGACGATCTCCAAGCGCGTCACCTGGGCGCTCGGCCACTTTTCGCGAAAGAATTTTTCCCCCTGCACGCGATCCACATCGCCGGCCAAAATGATATGGTTCAACGTCGACAATTTACCCGAGTCAAATTCAAACAGGATCTTGGCGAAAGCGGTCTCGCAGATATTTTCCGACTCGGCGCCTTCATAGATCGTCGGCAGCACACTGTGAATGAACTGGCCGCGCATGAAATAAATTTTGGTGATCGTGCTGGAGATCAACACGACCGCAGTCTGATCCTGATCGCCGAATTGGTGCTGATGGATGATCTCATGGCTGAGACTGAACTCCAGAGAATCGATCAATCCGATAACCGGCGGATGATTGCGTATCAACCGAAAGCTCTCCAGCAGCAGAGAGGAAAACACCAGCGGATCATCGTGATAGAGAGCAAAGATCGACTTGTCCGGCAGCTGCAAGAATCCTACATGTTCATTCTTCGCTTCCACATGGGGATCGGCATGGAAGGACTGCCAGATCATCCGTTTGATGCGTCCTACAGCCTGAGTGCCCTGCGCGGGCAACAGCTTGTAAAAGGTAAAGAAATCCGACAGGTTAAAGGCGATAGTAGTCTGCCGCGGGCAAAGTTGATTGATCATTTTAAGGATAACATCGATATTGTTGCTGGAATCGGTGACAGCGTTGTTATCCTCCGTGCGCTTGAACAGCGTTTCCAATCCGAATGGATTCTGCCTTTTGGCCTGTTTATCTTCGGTGTTCAACCCTTTTTTATTCTGTTCGATCACCTCCCGCCGCTCGAGGGGTTCGAACAGGGTGAACGTCTCCAAAGCTTCGATGACCGGATGGCCCGAGCGCTTGCTCACCAGAGCGGTCCGCAAGGTGACGCCGTCGATAAAAACACCCAACGCGTATTTCATACGCTTTACATCCTTTGATAGATCAGTTCCTGCATGCGCCGTTTATTATTGGCATAGTCGAACGCATCCCCTTCGGTGATGACGCGGGCCGACAACAAGCGTTGAAGATCCTGCTCCAGAGTGATCATCCCCAGCTTGCCGCCTTCGCTGATCATCTGATAAATTTCATGCGTATTCTTGTTGCGGATCGCCGCTTTCACCGCGGAAGTGACCAGCAGGATCTCCTTGGCCAAAACCAATTTGCCGTCTGTTCCAGGGATCAGTTTTTGCGATATAATGATCCGCAGCACGTCCGCTAGACGATTGCGGATGCGGTCCTGCTCCTCGACCTGACATTCGGCGACGATGCGGTCGATGGTCTCCACCGCGGAACCGGTGTGCAGCGTAGAAAATACCTTGTGGCCGGTGTCGACGATTTCGAGACAGGTCTTGATGGTGTCCGGATCGCACATTTCACCGACCACGATGATATCCGGATCCTGGCGCAGCGCCTGAACCGCACCGTCTTTGAAGGACAACACATCGCGGCCGACTTCACGGTGGCGGATGATGCACTTTTTCGAAGTGTGAATGTATTCGATGGGATCGCCGATAATGACGATATGCCCGTCCACGGTCTGGTTGTTGGCGTCGATGATGCTGTCCAGGGTGGTGCTTTTCCCGGATCCGGTGATGCCGGTCAATAAAATCAAACCCTGCTTTTCATGCGCCAACGATAAGCTTCTCGAGATCGGCGCAGGAATTCCCAACTTGTTATAGGGATAAATCGTGGCGGAGATGGCGCGCATGTTCAAAGCCAAATGCGCCATATCATAGTAAGCGGAGGCTCGCCAGCGCACGCTCCGGCCCTCTAACACTTTTTCATAGGAGAAATCCATCACCCGGTGCTCGACCAGCCGTTCGATCTGATGCTGAGAGAGCAGGGAGAGCACCAGAATATCGGACTGATCGCTGGACCACCGCCCCATCTCCGGCCTGGCCATTTTATGTCCCTGAATGCGCAACCAGATGGATTGCTGACAGTTGCTGCCGCCGATCTCGATATCCGAGGCATCCATTTCACGCATATGAATGAGAAAGCCGTCTATCAGCTTTTGCAGAAACCGCTTTTCCTCCGGCGCCAGCCGCATGACCAATTCAGCCATACGCCGTTGCCGGGTGGCAGGGTCTGATTCCGGTCCAATGCGGCTGAGCAGCTTATCGAACAGATCCACCGCCTCAGGCGCATAGCGCAGGCTGGTATTTCGCTTTTCAACCAGGTCGATCAATTGGTTTCGATCTCCAAACGTATGGGCACCAGTTTTTCCGACAGGCTGCCGGCCGTCGGCCCCTCCGGACGCACGGTCAGGCCGCGCTCCAAATTCTGCACCAGTTGCTCCGAAAGCAGAGTGACCATGTTGGCCACAAACTGCATGCGGATATTTTCATTCTGCGAGGAAAAATAGCGCTTGAGCGCCGTCTTTTCGAATTTGCACAGCCGGCTGGCTGTTTGAGCTTCACAGACAAAGGTGAACGGCTTGCTCTTTGCCAGAAAAAAAGAGTAATTGCCGATGCAATCGCCCGACTGCGCAGAGGCGATCGGCCGGTCATTGAAATAAAGCACAGCCTCGCCGGACAGCCACACGGCCATCTCCTGCTCCTCTCTCACTTCGCACCGCTCGCCGGGCAAGAGCGTCACCGGCCGGGCGATTTTCCACAGTTCGTGCAGAGCTGTTCGCGGCAGACCGGCGAACAGTTTTACGGAAACTGAAAAGGCGGAGAGGGTCTCCGCGGAGACGGGTTCCGGCGCACGGGCCGGACATTTTTTTCTAACCACCGATCCCAGCAGAAGCGATTCGATGGTTTCCACAGGATGCGCCAACAGCTGCGCCTTGGTGGTAAAGGCGTCTGCGCCGGCCTGCAGCGCTTTGTCGTGCAATGGACGGCCTTCGACTGAACTAAAAGCCAGCAGGGGGATGGCAGACCGCTTTAATCGGATCTGTTCGATCAGGCTAAGGCCGTTCATTTCTCCGGGCAACAAAAGATCCACCAGCAACAGGTCAAAATGAGCGGACTCCATCTTGGACAGAGCGTCGTCGGCGTCCACGACAACAAAGCAGGAGTATCCCGCCAAATAGAGCTTAGCGGTAAATTTAGCCCATTGTTCAGGGTTGTTATCGATGATCAATACTTTCTGCATGATCATTCCTCGTGTTATTCAGAAGTGACGGAGGCCACTTCTTCCAGGGTCGTCTGCCCCAGTAAAGCGCGACGGCGCGCCGCGCCGCGCAGGGTGGACATCCCATTGCGGATCGCCTCTTCGCGAATGGCCTCTTCATTGACTTCCCCCTTGGCTTCAAAAATCAAACGACGAATAGGATTGGTGAAAGTCAGCACCTCATGAATGCCGGATCGGCCGGCATAGCCGTTGCGGCATTTATTACAGCCGACATTTTTATAAAAAGTCGCTTTGGCCAGCTCCTTCTCCGTAAATCCCAGCGACCGCGGTATCGCCGGATCCAGATCGGTCAACGGCTTTTTACAATGAGGACAGAGCAACCGTATCAATCGCTGGGCCACCACCAGGTTGATGGCATAGGCGATTAAAAACGGCTCGATGCCCATCTTGTACAAACGGGAGACCACACTGGCTGCATCGTTGGTGTGCACGGTGCTGAAGGTGAGATGACCGGTGTTGGCCAGCTTGATGGCGATCTCTGCGGTTTTAGCGTCGCGGATCTCCCCCACCATGACGATATCCGGGTCATGCCGCAAAATGGAACGGATGGCCTGGTCAAAGTTCATTTTAGGACCGATTTTGAGCTGACGGGCGCCGCGAATGTTGTATTCCACTGGATCTTCCACGGTCAAAATGTTCAGCTCCGGCGTCATCACCTGATTCAAGGCCGCCACCAAAGTGGTGCTCTTGCCCGATCCGGTTGGACCGGTCAGGATCACCATGCCCTGCGGCTTGGTGATCGCCTTGACAAATTCTGCTTTAGCATAGTCGTCAAATCCGAGCCGGGTCAAATCGCTGATCACCTTGCGATCATCCAGGACTCGGATCACCACACTTTCATACTTGCGCGCCAACTGACCGGATACAATGGGTAAAATGGAAACGCGGTAGCGGATGAGGTAATTGTCGATCAACCGTTGAATAAACCCGTCCTGCGCCATCTCCCATTCGAACCGGTCCACATTCTTGGTGCGGTCTTTGACCACGGCTAAAAAGGCCTCCGGCTTGACCGAATCCTGCCGGTGCCACAGCTGCAGCCTGCCGTCGACCCGAAAATAAATATCTGTAACGCTCTCCGCCTTGGGGATGATATGGATGTCGCTGGCGCCCTTGCGCACCGACTCGACCAGCGCCGCCTCAAAGAGATTGACCAGCAGACTTTTGTTGATGGCGGCGTTGAGCTCGTCCTCGTCGATGGCCTTCTCATCCTCGACGGCGTCGATGCGGATCTCGTTGTTGGCCTGTTTGAGGAATTTGAGGTATTCGTTTTCATCCGGCAGAGCCTTAGAGAGCAGCTCGTTGATCTCCTCCAAGCGCACGTAGGCCACTTCATATTTTTTGATGCCGGCCTGACGAATGGTTTCAGCCACTTCCCGGGCGGTGGGATCCGGGGTGATGAAAATCAGCACTTCCTTATTGCGCTCGCTGTAGCCATAGGGCACGATCTTGCGATCGATGAACTGCTGGCGATGTTTGGGATCACAGGCATTGAAAAACTTTTGCACGAATTGGATCAGGCTGTTGGAGAACGAAGCGCCGCTCAACCTGATTTCCCGAAACGCGTAAATACGGCAAAGTTCCTGCAGCACGCGATGGCGGTCATAGCCGAGGTCGTTGATCAGTATATCGCTGAGGGTGCGATTCCCTGCGGAGGTGGTCAGTGTCTTGAACGCCTGCTCCAGATGCGGACGGCTGAAAAAGCCGTTGTTGGAAAATTTTTCCAACATGGCCAGGGGAATTTGTGAACCGACTTGCGCCATTTACATGCCCGGCAGTTTAGGTGAAACCACAGCGGTTTCGGACGATACGATGGTCAAAGCGGTCATCACCACCATGATGAAAAAGGCGATGACCACCTGCACCCAGTCCACAATGGCTTTCATGCGGTAGCTGGTCTCACGCTCATAAAAATTGGCAATCTGCGCAGTGACCTTTTTCAAGGTGCCGGACTCGGCCCCGGCGTTGAGCCGGTTGATGGCGTTCTCGGTAAACACATTGGCCGCTTTCATGGACTCGACCAGCCCCCGGCCGTCGCGCACCATCATCGGAATAGTGACCTCTTTGATCTGCTTTTCCATGTAGCGATTGCGGCAGGCCTCGGCGGAGGTTCGAATGACCTCGATGTTCTCGCCCGAACCGCTGTACAGAGAATGAAAAACCCGGCAAAAAATTTCGATCGAGGACTTGTGCATCAAGGGGCCGATGATCGGCAGTTTAATGAAATAGCGGCCGACGAAAACCCGACCCTTCTCCGTAAGCGCCAGACGCCAGAGGACCAGCGGCGGAAGGAACATGGCCGCCAGGATGCCGACGATATGGTTCTGGACGAAATGGCCCATATCCAGACTGGCCCGGGTCATGGGCGGCAGCGTGGCGCCGACGCTGACAAACAGTTCAGCGGTCTTTGGAAAAATATAACCGATGTAAAAAACCACGGCGCCGATCAGCACCAAAACCGTAATGGCCGGCTGCAGAAGCGCACTGCGAAGGCTCTTGCGGAATTCGTAATCCCGTTCAAGAAACTTGGCGGTGTTCTCGTACACCTCTGCCATATTGCCGCTCTTGGAGGCCACGCCTAGCATGCGGGCGGGAAACTTGCCCAGCGCATGGGCCTGGCGGCCGAACGCCTCCTCCCCATCTTTGCCGCTTTTCAGGTCCAGCAAAATCTCTTTGATGGTCCGCTTGAGCGCCTTGTTGGATACATCGGATTCGAGCAACGAAAGGATTTCATCAAAAGCGATCTTTTCCCTCAGCATGTCGGCGGAAAGACGAATGAAGGTGATGATGTCTCCGTAGGGCGGCTTGAAACGAAGGTCGATCAAAATGCGCGAAACCTGGACCTCGTCAAAACCCATGCGGCGAAGAGCGAAATCCACATCCTCTTTGCAGAACGCCTCCTGCACGCCGCGCAACACCGCGCCGTCCTTGTTGCGCACCCGATAGCTATAGTTGCTCTTGGCTTGAACCGAGGTCAGGCGGAACTTGTGCAGCCGGCCGATGGAGGCGGCCTTTTTTTTTGCCTCCCCTTTGCTCCTGGCTTCAAGAAAACCGGTGACCCTTCTATCATCCTGACTCAGGCCTATGTATCTGAATTCGCGCACGTTTTCCTTTCACCGCTCCCAGGATAAATATGAATCTCTCCCACAGCGCCCCGCTGTGGGAGAGATCAGTAAGCCCGCTCTAACTATGTGTCGTGTATGGGGTGGAGGGGCTTAACGTTCATTGACCACTGTGGCTATAGAGTCGGCCATTACCGTGACGGTAACTTTGCATTTAGCGCCGTCCCCATCGCCATCCTGCGTACCTGTTCCGATAATCTGCACAGAACTGCCCGAGTTGGTTCCGAGAGTATAAGTGCCGTTGTCGTTCGAAGGTTTCGCCGTTAAATCTTCAAGGGTCAAGTCTGTAAAGGAATTGCCGCCGCCACCCATCGAGGTGGGTTTAACGTAGTACTGCTGCGCTCTGGCAGCCAGGTTCAGCAGGTCATTGCTCACCGCTTCCAGATTGGCGGAAGCAGCAGACGCGCCGAACATGTTGATGCCCACGACCACCGCGATACCGACGATGATGACGCTGAGCACGATCAGAAGGAGTTGTTGCTGTCCCATTGTGATCTCCTCACTTTTTGGGGGTTCTTGGTGCTGCGGTTAATTAGTTGGGGTTGGTTCTAAATGCTCCAACGCAATCCGAGACAGAACGGCCAGCAGTGCGCTCATCTCGAAAGGTTTGGATAATTTAATATACTCACTCGTGATTCCGTCCTTCGGAATATATTCTCTAAAATCATAAGCGGATAAAAGTACAACCCGCAGGGTCGGCTGATGCCGGCCGGCCAACCGGGCCAGTTCATAGCCGTTGAGATAGGGCATGCGCAAATCGGTCAACAACACATCAAAGCGGCTTTGCTGTAAACGATCAAAAGCCTCAATGGGATTGCCAAACGCCTCCACCTCATAACCTTCACGCCTTAAACCGATTGCCAGACATGTGCGAAAATTCCTGTTGTCGTCTACTAGCAATATTTTGAACATACACTTCTCAGTGGTTGGGCCTTTTTCCACACCGGTATCCTACGGATAGGCCGTCATCGTACACCCGCACACGCACGTCCATACCTAATCAAACCGCGTGCCAGAAATGGCCCAGGTTTGAAACCAGACACAAAAAATTGATTATTATGTAATTATTTCGATTTAGTTTTTACGGGAATTGGCTGAAGCAAGGTGGGATCCATGCAAAATGAAAAAGGGCATTTCAAAATGAAATGATTGTAACAGGAGCGGCAAACAAAAAACAATTAGCCTGCATTATTCATAAAAATAAAAGAAGTTTTATTGTTAATTTTTTTAGTATGTCAGATCATTCAGACATCAAAACTTTATTCTACCACGAAGAGCACAAAGCGCACGAAGACAAAAAATCATTTTTTATATTTAATAGAATTATCCGCTCATTTTTCTTCGTGTTCTTCGTGAACTTCGTGGTTATGAATTATCCAGGTTAGGTCCTCTCACGTCCCGACGGCCATGGCCCGCGGTTGCAAAGAAAAAACCCCAGGAGCGGGAGGAATGCGCATCGCCTCCCAGTCCTGGGGTTTTGTACAGGAGCATATGCCCCGGCAACGAATCACCCGGAGCATGCTTGGAATGAATCAATCATACGTAAAAATTCATTCAAAGCAAATTTTTAATTATAACCACGAAGCGCTCGAAGGCCACGAAGAAGAATAAACCTAAAATTCCTAGCCTGCATTATTCATAAAAACAAAAGAAGAAGTTTTAATATTGATTTTTATAATATGTCAGATCATTCAGACATTAAAACTTTATTCTACCACGAGAGCACGAAGGTCACGAAGATAAAAGAACGAATCTTCTGATCCCTTCCTATTAAAATTCTCTTGCAAGACATTGCGCGAAGAAAGATTTCTTGAATGCTCATTTTAATATTTGACGAATCAAATCACTTCCTGTGCTTCGTGTCCTTCGTGGTTTTGAGCTTTTTGCGTTATAACCGACAAATTGATAAAACCACGAAGAGCACGAAGCGCACGAAGATAAAACACCAACTTTTTATATTTAATAGAATTATTCGCTCATTTTTCTTCGTGTTCTCGTGAACTTTGCGGTTATGAATTATCCAGGCTAAATAATGTATAATTAAAAATAGAACGAAGGAAAATGCCTAGCAATTAATTAGCCGGCAATGGCGGCGCTTCTTTAAAACCACTCTAGTCCGCTTGGGACTCGATTCCGTATTCTTTGATTTTCCTCCACAGCGTGGTGGTGGAAATTCCCAGTTTCTCCGCCGTCATCCGCTGGTTGTACTGAAAATGGCGCAAGGCTCCGGCGATCGCATCTCTCTCCATCTCCGCCAGAGTACGAATACCGGCCGGCTGTGCAGGAAGCACAGCCCGGCCGGACCGTGACAGGTGCTGAATCACGTCCTGTTCCTGCACGCGCGGGCTGCGATTGAGAGCGGTCATGCGCTCGACAAAATTTTCCAGCTCACGGACGTTGCCCGGCCAGTTGTACTCCAGCAGCCGGTGCATGGCTTCAGCCGTCAGATCCAAACGGGGCTTGCTCATACGCACTGCGTATTTATCGACAAAGTGGCTGATCAGATGGGGAATGTCTTCCTTGCGGCTGCGCAGGGCCGGCATATGAATAGGGATCACGTTCAAACGATAGAACAGATCCTCGCGGAACCGGCCGCACACCACCTCTTGTTCGAGCTCCTTATTGGTCGCCGCGATGATGCGCACATTGGTGTGGATGGGCTGATTGTCGCCGACGCGGCGTATCTCGCCGTCCTGCAACACCCGCAGCAATTTCACCTGCAGCGGCAGGGACAGGTCGGCGATCTCATCCAGGAACAGCGTGCCGCCCTCAGCCTCCTGAAACAAGCCTCGGCGATCCTTGACCGCGCCGGTAAATGCGCCGCGGGCATGTCCGAACAGCTCGCTCTCCAACAAAGTCTCGGGCAGCGCACTGCAGTTGATCGCCACCATGGGGGTCGTACGCCGGCTGCTGCGCTGGTGAATCGCCCGAGCGACCATCTCCTTGCCGGTGCCGCTTTCTCCCTGGATCAACACGGTGCAGTCGGTATCCGCCACTTGGGAGACCAGCCAGAGCACCTCATGGAGCTCTTTTGAATCTCCAATGATTTCGCTGAAGATGCGCTGATGGGCGGCGGCGCCGGAGGGTCCGGCGCTGACCACCTCCAGGGCGTTTTTGACCACCTTGAGCAAATTCTGCGGCTCACAGGGTTTGGTCAGATAATCATAGGCGCCCAGTTTCATCGCCACCACGCTCTGCTGAATGCTGCCGAAGGCAGTGAGCAGAATCACCTTGGTGAGCGGGAAATTGCGTTTGGACTGACGCAGCAATTCAAACCCATCCATGGGCTTCATGCGATAATCGGTGATCATCAGGTCATAAAAATGATCCGATAATTTCTTCAAGGCGACGCTGCCGTTCTCGGCTTCTTCAACCTGGTAGCCCTCCCGTTTCAACAGAAGGGACATTGCCTTACGCGGATTGACCATATCCTCCACAAGCAGGATTTCGGCCATGACGCAGTTACTCCTTCTCCGGCGTTGAATCAACGACGGGCAAACTAATGATAAAAGTGGCGCCGTTTCCCAATCGACTGGAGACGTCGATTTCGCCCCCATGATTTTGAATGATTCGCTGACAGATGGCCAGCCCCATGCCCACCCCTTTTTCCTTGGTGGAATAGAACGGCTTGAAAATATTTTTCAGCTGTGCGGCTTCGATGCCCTGCCCGCTGTCCTGCACCATCAGCTGGAGAAAGGTCCGGCCCTCGGCCGCAACCAAGCGTTTGGTGCGGATCAGCAAACTGCCGCCGTCCGTCATGGCCTCCATGCTGTTAACAATGAGGTTGATCAACACCTGGCGCAGCTGATCGCCGTCTCCCGTGTAAAGGGGCAAGGCGGCGTCCAACTGAGTTTTTACTTTGATCCGGCTGTTGAACGTCCCCTTGAACAGGAACAGCGTGTCGCGGATGATCTGATTGAGATCCACTCTGCTCGACTGAATCCGGTCGAGGCGCGCAAACTGAAGAAAATCTTTGACGATGCGGTCCAGACGCCGGGTCTCTTCCTGAATGATCTGCATCAGATCCCGGTCCTCTCCATCCAGATTCAGACTGTTGCTCAACACCTCCACCGAGGTGTTGATGGCGCCCAAAGGATTGCGGATTTCATGGGCAATGGACGCCGCAAGTTCGCCGATGGCAGCCATTTGTTCCGAACGCGCCAGACGAGACTGCAGCTCTCTGAGCTCGGTGACGTCCGCCAGAGTCATGAGAAAATTAGTTGAACGCGGAATATCGCTGGTGGTCACATAGACATTGCGTACCTTATCGTGCAAACCGAAGAACCGACTTTCGCGTGATTTGATGCCGGGGCCAGTCGGTTTTCTTCGTTTCTGTAAAAACAGGTTGATCCGATCATGATCCTCACGAAAGAAATCATAGACTGTTTTGCGGCTTTCTATCTCATACCGAGACAGTCCGCTGAGCTCCTCGAACTTGCGATTGACCATAAGCAGGCGGCCGTCCTTACGTACCACGGCCGCCGCGGTACCGGAATGATCGAATAGAGTCCGATAAGTCGCTTCAGAGATCTTTTTTGCTTTATGTACGGTTACAGACTGAGGCACCTTAAAATCCAATGAATACACGTCGTCCCCTACCGCTTCCCTAAAAATAGCGAATCCAACCGCTGTCTGTTGTAAAGCAGCTGTCCCGATTTCACAAAGGGATTTGTGGTGCAATGAATATGTCAGCTGTGAATGGCAATGATGCAAACGAAGGGTGCGAAAAGCTACTGCAACAGGCGGGAACAAAGATGCAAACCGGGTGTGCGAAAAAACTACGCAAAAGATTGCAGTATCATGCTATGCATACTGTTTGAATATACATGATCATAATTTAAAAAGCAAGTAAAAATTGTAATAATTACGAATATTCGCAAAAATTCGTGAAACCAGCCCAGTCTATTGAATATCGATTCTGTTCAATAAATTAACAGGCGCATGCTTGGATCAAGCGCCTGCAACCCGCGAACGCGGGCTGCAGGCGGTATGTGATCAGGATCTCAATTCCTTCAATTCTATGACGCTATAGCCCCCATGGGCCTTAAAATAAAGCAGAAGAATAAGATAGCAAATAAGCATGATGGTGGGGAAAATGGCCACCGTGGCCAGGGCGCTCTTTTTCGCCTCTGCGGTGATCTCCTTAATGCGGCCTTTATCCGCTTCCGCCAGCATGGCCACTTTATCCTGATCCAGAGGCCGGTAGGCGCCGAATACGCTGGATTTTTCCACAGCCACTATCCGTGGATGCAGATCCGGATAACGGCCGGCCAGCTGCTGATCGATATGTTTGTCCTGAATGTTGCCGAGAAATGCGGCGCCGATCACGCCCACAGCCAAATTGCCTACTCCGGCGATGGTGTTGATGGTGAGCGCACCGCCCTTGGGAATACGCTCAGAAACCACTCCCAACATAGTCGGCCAGAAAAAGGATTTACCCAGGGCGTAAAAAGTGGCGGCGACAAAGATCATGATCCCGGCTGCCTTGGACAAAAACAAGAGTCCGAGAATAGCCATCGCTGAACAGATAGCCAATGTTCCCAAAGGTTTGAAACGATGCACAATAGGGCCGGCGTTAAAGCGCATGAGCATCATGATAAAAGCGGTGTAGATCAACACCCAGAGCGGTGGAATGCCGATTTTGCTCATCACCGGATTTACCAGATCGGTGATCCAGCTGTCTGTGCCCAATTCCACGATGGCCAGTGGAATCATTATCAGCATCAAAAAGATAAACATGGGCCTGCCCAACGAGCGCACATAGGATCCGTAAACGACGACCAGGACCAACACGATGACGGCTTGGACCGTGGTGGACCAGTCGAATACGCGGCCCACTTCCCGCGTCATCATCAGGATGATAATGGCAGCGCCCAGAATACCGGCTTCCTGCAGCATGGCCTTGTAGGAAACCCCTGCTTTAACCCGCTCATGAACCGGGAACTTGCAGCGCAGCAACATGAGGCCGTAGATCAGAGTGGGGATCAGCAGCAGAGCCACCTTGAAGCGCCAATCCACGGAGGGCCCCATGATCAGCATCATGATGCCGCCGAGAACCATACCACCCGGCCAACCGGCATGCAGAATGTTCAGCCATTTGGTCTTTTCTTTGGAAAAAATTGTCGCCACCACCGGATTGATCACCGCCTCGACCACGCCGTTGCCCAGAGCCACGATGAACTGACCGGTGTACAAGGCCCAGTAATCCTTGGCAAAAATAGTGATAAAAGCGGAGGAGGCGTGGCAGAAAAAAGCAAAGATCATAGAACGACCGTAACCGATTTTATCGATCACCAGGCTGAACAAGACACTGCTGATAGCGAACGGCCACAATCCTACGCCCAATATTTCACCTTTTTGGGTTTCGCTTAAATTGAACTGGTGGGCCCAGGTGTCGATTAAATTGGCGCGAATGATAAATCCGAACGAAGTGGCTACCAGTGCGATAAAACACGCCCAGAACAGAAACTGGGGCGTTGTTTGCTGTTTATCGTGGCTCATTGCTCCTCCTGAATGGGGTCCTGGTTTAACGGCGCAGCCCTACTTTGCGGTGTTAACACACTAAATTAGAATTCTTTGCATGAATGTCAAGCTTTTTATCGCTTGCCTATCCTATTTCAGCTGTCCAGGTGAGAAAATCACTGTCATGACCACAGCAGGCGTTTGCATTCCGATTGGGTTCACGCCGAAAAAAAAATCTATTCAACGGCAGGCGAGCAGTCGAGTTTAGTGATATGCTCATGCCCTAAGCCGATTCTCGTCCATATACCGATGATTTTCATTGCATGGCGGCCTTGCAGGTGTTATATTATCCTGTACTAAAAGGGACTGGAGATCATGAAATCATCAGAAAATGAACGCGTACGCTCCATCGATGCCCTGCGCGGCTTTGACATGTTTTGGATCATGGGAGGAGCGGCCCTTTGCAGCGCGCTGCTCAAACTGGCAGGAACACCTTGGGCGCTCAAAGCGGCGGAGCAGTTCAGCCACTCTGAATGGAATGGCTTTACCTTTTACGATCTGATCTTTCCCCTGTTTCTGTTTATTGTCGGCGCCAGCATACCGTTTGCTCTGGCAAAACGCCTGCAAAGTTCCACCGTGAAAACGATTCATCGTCACATCCTGGTGCGAACCGTCAAGCTGATCTTTTTCGGTTTTCTGGTGAATGGTTTGTTGGATCTGAATTTTTCCACCCAGCGCTGGGCCGGCGTCCTGCAGCGGATCGGCCTGTGCTATGGCGCTGTCTCTTTGATCGTGATGCACAGTGGTTGGAAATTTCAGTCTGTGCTTTTTGCCTCGTTGCTGCTGCTCTACTGGGCTGCCATGATGCTGATCCCAGTGCCCGGTTATGGAGCCGGCATCCTATCTCCAGAGGCAAATCTCGCATCCTACATCGACCGCCTTTTACTCCCGGGCAGCTTTTGCTGCTTTGTTTTCGGCGACAATGAAGGATTGCTGAGCACTTTTCCTGCCATCGCCACCTGCCTGCTTGGGGCGCTGACCGGCCGGTGGCTGGCCAGCGGCCAAACACCGCAAAATAAAACCAAGGGAATGCTTTTAGCCGGTTTGCTGGCCCTGGGCCTTGCCCTGGTCTGGAATTCGGTGTTTCCCATCAACAAACTAATCTGGACCAGCTCCTACGTCCTGTTCAGCGGCGGCTTGAGTCTATTGCTGCTCTGCCTGTTCTATTATATCATGGATGTGAAAAAACAGCAGCAATGGGCCTTCCCCTTTATCGTCATCGGTCTGAACGCCATTACCATCTATCTGGTACAAGCCCTGTTCCGCTTTAGCACCATTACCGATATTTTCGTGCACGGTTTCATCGATTCATTGGGCGATTTCCGCCCGGCTTTTTACATCGCTGCAACGCTGCTCGTCAAATGGCTTTTCCTTTATTTCCTTTATAAACAGAAAATCTTTCTTAAGGCGTAACGAATCGATCCGCTGTCAGGCTGTCCAAAGCCTGGCAGGCCGGGTGGTCAATCAGAACACATGGTAACCTTTTGTCCTAATGCATGAGCGCTTATGTCTTCCAGTTTACGCTCCAGAATCATCGGATTGATCGTGCTGCTGATGGGCCTCAGCCTGCTTGTCCGTAACCTTCACATCGGCCGAATGCTGCTGCTGGCCGGTGCGCTGCTTTTTTTCGCTGTTGCGCTCTTTTTCGGCCGTTCATACCTGCAGCGCGAAAACGACTGGTGGGTGATTCTGCCCGCCGGACTGTCGTTCACCATCGGTGCAACCTGGCTGCTCTCTTTCGCCGCGTTACTGCCCACAGGGCTGGCAAACGTTATTTTTCTACTAGGCGCAGCTCTTTCCTTCTGGGCGATCTGGATGGAAAAGACGCGCCGCCCCTATTCCGGACTGGCTTTGTACCCGGCCCTGCTGCTGACAGCCGGAGCCCTGCTGGCGTTTCTCACTTATCTGCATATCCTGCAAAGCGAATGGTTGGTGCCGTCCCTGTTGTTGCTCACCGGTCTTTTACTGGTTTTTCGCAACTGGAGTAGACGCGACCGGTGAACGAACAGCGTCTGGAGACCGACTCCCGTCCGGCTAACGCCCTAAGCGCCATCGGCTTGCTCTCCCTTGGTCATTTTACCAATGACACCTATACGGGCTATCTGGCGCCGCTGTTGCCGCTGCTGGTGGAAAAAATCGGGTTTTCTCTTACTCTTGCCGGTGTGCTGGTATCGATTCAGGCCATAGCCTCATCGCTGATGCAACCGGTCTTCGGCATGCTCAGTGATCGTCTGCGCCGGCCATTGCTGGTGGTGATCGGTCCATTGCTCACCGCCCTTTTGCTCAGTTCCGTAGGCCTGGCGCGTTCATGGACACAACTGGCGTGTCTGATCGTATTAGGCGGCCTGGGTACAGCCGCTTTTCATCCCCAGGCAGCAAGCCTCACCAGTCGTTACAGCAGCGTCCGCAAAGGCCTGGCTATGTCCGTCTTTGTCACAGCGGGCAGCGCCGGCCACGCCATGGGACCGATCTTTATCCTATCTGTCGTCACGCTGTTCGGATTGCACTACTCGTGGATCACGGCTTTCTGGGGAGCGGCGGTCGCTTTTACGCTCTGGAGGTTTCTGCCCGCCGCTCTGCCGGCCGCTGCAAATGCCGGCTCATCGCCGCATAGCCCCAGCCGCAACAGGGGGAAAGGCCTGTTGATCGTGATCTGGTTCATCGTTTTTTTACGCGCGTTTGTGATCGACAGTTTCTTGGCCTTCAATCCCCTTTTCCTGCACCAGAAGCAGTATTCGGTCATGTTGGCAGGCGCAGCCAACACCATCTTTGAGATCAGCGGGTCCGCCGGTACATTGTTGGGCGGACCGATCTCTGATCGGTTCGGACGCAAGAGCATCATCCTTTTTTCTCTGCTGGGCTCGATTCCACTGTTCTGGCTTTTTTTGCATGCCCATGGTGTCCCGGCCCTGATCTACCTCGGACTTGCCGGTGCGATCCTTTTTTCCTCTGTGCCGGTCACGATCATCATGGCGCAGGAGCTGTTCCCCCATCGATCCGGAGCGGTCTCTTCCCTGACCATGGGATTTGCCTGGGGTATGGCTGGTCTGTTGCTGACGCCCTTTGGCGCGATTGCGGAAAAAATCGGCCTTGGACCTGCGCTGCAGGGAATGATCATTATCCTGCCGTTAGCCTTTCTTTTAGCGGTATGGCTGCCGAATCAAAAGAGAAGAAGAGTATGAAAGACAAATCGTTAGCTCTGCTCCCCTCTGTCGATCAGTTGCTGATGCAGCCTCAAAGCAAGGCGTGGATTCGACGTTTTTCGCAGCCCTTGATCAAAGAGATGCTTCAAGAGGCGTTGCAGACCTATCGTGCCCGGCTATCGACCGGCCGATCACCTGCACTTGCCTCGCGACAGGCGATCATCGAGTGGGTCCTTGAGAAAACGGCGGAAGCAATAGACCGCTTTGCACAACCGAATCTCAAACCGGTCATCAATGCAACAGGCGTCATCCTGCACACCGGCCTGGGCCGTGCGCCCTATGCCCGGGCGGCGCGCGACAACGTGACGCGAATCATGGCCGGCTATTGCAATTTGGAGTTGGATTTATCCAGCGGAGAACGGGGAGAAAGAAACGACGCCATCTCCGGGCTTTTATGCCGGCTCACCGGCGCAGAAGCCGCGGTCATGGTCAATAACAACGCAGCGGCGGTGCTGCTCGCACTGAATGCACTCTGTTTCGGCAAAGAGGTGATCGTGTCCCGAGGCCAATTGATCGAGATCGGCGGGTCGTTCAGGTTGCCGGATGTAATGAAAAAAAGCGGCGCGATCATGAAAGAGGTGGGCACGACCAATAAAACCCGCTTGAAAGATTACCAGCAGGCGATCACGAAAAACACCGGCGCGCTCTTTGTCGCCCATACCTCGAATTATCGGGTGCTGGGATTCACGGAGGAGGCTGGACTGGCGGAGCTGGCATCGATGGCGCACGACCAGGGCATTCCGCTCATCCACGACCTTGGCGGAGGGGTGCTGCTCGATCTACGGCGTTACCATCTGCCCTATGAGCCCCTGGTCCAGGACAGCCTGGCTGCAGGAGCAGACGTGGTCACTTTCAGCGGCGATAAGGTTCTGGGCGGGCCTCAGGCAGGGCTGCTCGTGGGCAAACGCGCCTACATCGAACAAATTCATCAAGACCCGATGATGCGCGCCGTTCGCTGCGACAAACTGGTCTTTGCCGCCATGGAAGCCACTCTACGTCTCTATTTCACTCCGGACACATTGACTGAAGAGAACCGCACTCTGCATATGATCAGCGAATCCGCGGAGCAGGTGCAAAAACGGGCGCAGACGCTGCTCAACGCTCTGGCTGCAGCTGCACGAAGGCGATGGTCCATGGATTTGAAGGAGACCTTCGCACAGATCGGCAGCGGCGCGCTTCCTCTGGAAAAAATCCCCAGTTGGGCTGTCGTATTAACCCCTCCAGCGCGCAAGGCCGGCAGACTGGCGCAGCTGTTGCGCGAGTCTTCGCCGGCGATCGTCGGCTATGTTCAGGATGATCGGGTGTTTCTCGATATGCGCACGGTCAGCGATGAAGAGGGGCAGAGAATAGCGGTTGTTTTAAACCAGCTGGCCGACAGTGTTGCCCGGCAATGAACCGCTGTTTTTAGCTCAGATATTTTTTTCGCAACGCCACTTTGTCGACTTTGCCGACACTGGTTTTATCCAGCGCAGGCACGGCTTTGCTTTTAATCAGCAGCGCCTCGCGCACCAAAATCCCCTGATCCACATACTTTTTGACGTGCAGAGCCAGCTCCCGGTCCGTAGCTTGCGCCTCAGGCTTGAGCACGATCAGCGCCAAAGGAATTTCTCCCCAATTCGCATCGGCCTGGCCGATAACCGCTGCCTCAGTCACGGCCGGATGGGCGCAAAGAATGTCCTCCAGTTCCAGAGAGGAAAGCCACTCGCCGCCGACTTTGATGACATCCTTGATGCGGTCGGTGATGCGGATGGAACCGATGGCATTCCACGAAGCCACATCTTGCGTATGCAGCCATCCGTTTGCCCAGAGCTTCTCGGAACTTTTACTGTCCTTCAAATATCCTGGCGTCAGCCAGGGCGTGCGCACGACGATCTCACCGCAGGTCTTGTCGTCTTTGGCGACTGGTTCGCCCTTTTCATTGACCACCTGCAGGCGAACCAAGGCGGCGGGAGAGCCGGTGCGACAACGCAGTTCCGCCTGAATCTCCAAATCCAATTGCGCTTGAGCGGAAGTGATCTGGGCCAAACTCAGCACCGGACAGGTTTCCGACAGTCCGTATCCGGCGAACACATCGATGCCTCGTTGCAATGCGGCCAAGGCCAGGGATTTCTGCAGCGCTGCGCCGCCGATAACCACCTTCCATCTGCTTAAATCCACGCCCTTGGCCGCTGGATCCTTGAGCAGCATGTTCAGAATGGTCGGCACACAATGGCTGAAGGTGACCTTTTCCTCTGCCAGCAGTCTAAGCAGCATGTCCGGCGCGTATCGGCCGGGATAAACCTGTTTAACGCCCAGCAGCGTGGCGATATAGGGCAGGCCCCACGCGTGTACATGGAACATGGGCGTGAGCGGCATATAAACATCTTCGCGATGAAACCGGCAGGTGGAGGCGGTCGAACTTAAAGAGGCCGTGGTGGCCAGGGTATGCAAAACCAGCTGACGGTGGCTGAAAAAGACCCCCTTCGGCAACCCGGTGGTGCCTGTGGTGTAAAAAGTGGTAGCCCGAGTATTTTCATCAAAATCCGGAAACTCCTCCAGGGGTTCAGAATTTGCCAGCAGATGCTCATATTCATCCGCAAACGGAATGGAGCAGGCCGGAGTGGTTTCTGTGTCGTTGATCAGAATAAATTGTTTGACGTTATCGATCCTGCCTTTGATCTGCTCCAACACCGGTAAAAATTCGGCATTTACTAGGATGATGTCATCCTCAGCATGATCAATGGTGTAGATCAGCTGCTCCAGGCTCAGCCGCACATTGATGGTGTGCAGCACCGCGCCGATCATGGGAACAGCATAATAGGATTCCAGATAGCGATGACTGTCCCATTCCATCATCGCCACGGTGTCGCCGGGTTTGATGCCCAGGGATTTCAGGCCGGAGGCCAGGCGTCGCACCCGGTCTTGGAACTGCCGGTAGGTGAACCGCTGCCTGTCGCGATAGACAATCTCCTGGTCCGGCTGTTCAATGACCGGCGCGAGAAAAAGCTGCTTGATCAGCAGCGGATATTCGTAGGCGATCGCGCTCGTTCGAACAGGTTGACTCATAGATGCTCCTTCTGCTTGAACACTTTCATGAAATGAATCAATTTCAGATAATATAGGATATTCTAATCGATTAACAAGCTTTTTTTTCACACAGATCGGTAACCGTTTAATTCTTTCCAGTTAAATCGTTGGCAAACGCCATGGATTTTCACTTTTCTGTTTTACTATTGGTTAAATTGTAGTAAATTGTTCAAGTTGTCAGTCTGTTTGAAGCGGCGAAAAATAAGTTAAGACAATGGCTTTGATTCGCTATGAAATTCATCCGGATCATCCGCAGGAACGCCTGCTGCAAAAAGCGGTGGATGTTCTCAGGGAAGGCGGATTGATCATCTACCCCACCGATACGGTGTATGGATTGGGCTGTGATCTGCTCAATAAAAAAGGGTTGGAACGGATCTATCAGATCAAAGGCAAAAACAAGCGAAAATTGCTCAGCTTTATCTGTCCGGATCTGAAGGAGATCGCCCGTTATGCGCATGTCTCCACACCGGCCTATAAAGTGATGAAGCATCTGCTGCCTGGACCCTATACCTTTATCCTGGAGGCCTCCCGCCTGGTGCCCAAACTCCTTTTGGAGAAACGCAAGACCGTGGGCATTCGCGTCCCCGATCACCCGGTGTGCCGACGTTTGCTTGAGCTGTTTTCCAATCCCATCATCAGCACCAGCGCCAGCCTGGCGGATCAGCCCTATCTCAATGATCCGGATGAGATCATGGATACGTTTTATCACTTAGCCGACCTGTTTCTGGCTGCCGGACCAGGCGGATTGACCCCGTCCAGCATCATCGACCTCAGTCGAGAACCCTTTGCGGTGCTGCGGACCGGCAAAGGAGATGTTTCTCAATTTTAACGGCGTTGCCGGCATCAGGACCAAGCCGGCGACGAATGTCTTTGAAGACCTGTTTCTTATTCTTTGGAGAAGCCTGTGCGTTGGAATGGTTTACTGCCGCTGATTTTCGCATCCCTTGGTCTGGCCCAAGTGAAGGACACCAGCCCGCGTGAATTGGACCTGCTCATCAGCCAAACCCGCGAGGAAATCTGTCCGGAAAAAAGACTGGATTATGTGGCGGTTTACGGCGAAACCGTGGACAGCGTCTTGGTGCTCAAGGGGGAAACCTCGCATGCAGTTTTCCGCGATTCTCTGGTGGTCCGCAGCCGCCGGGTGTTTCCGCGAGTCCAGGATGCCATTACCTTGCTTCCCGCGCCTTCGCTCGGCAAGAAAACGCGCGGAATTCTGCGCGTCAGCACCGGCTTTTTGCGGCGGCAGCCGGACCATGACATGGAGATGATCAGCCAGGGTCTGCTGGGCGAGCCGGTCACTTTGCTCAAACGCCGCGGCGCTTTTTATTTTATCAAGCTGGAGGACGGTTACCTGGGTTGGATGGAGAGCGCGTCGGTGCAGGAGATGGATCAAGAAGAATTCTCCCGCTGGCAAGCCATGGACCAGGTCATCTACCTGGGACGCGTGGCTACGATCTACAGCGAAAAAAATGAACGATCCGATCCCATCAGCGACATCGTCGGCGGCTGCCGCGTGGCGAGATTAAAAAAACAGGGCAAATGGATGCTGGTGCAATTGCCCGACGGCCGCACCGGCTACCTGCGAACCGAGCAGGTGAGCGATTACCGGACTTTTCGCCTTCAGCCACAGCCAAGCGCGGAACGTCTGGTGCAGACCGCCCGTCAGTTCATCGGTATCCCTTATCTTTGGGGCGGCAACTCGGCCAAGGGATTTGATTGTTCGGGTTTGACCCGCATCGTATACCAGCTGCACCACATCGCCCTGCCGCGGGATGCCAACATGCAGGTTCATGCCGGTTCCCCCGTGGCCTTTGATTCCACCTACCAGCAGCTCAAGCCGGCGGATCTATTGTTCTTCGGCGCCAATCCGCAGCGCATCACCCATGTAGCCCTCTATATCGGCAATCGACAATTTATTCACAGCGACGGGCTGGTGCGCATCAACAGCTTTAATCCAGCGGATAAAAATTACAGCAATCATCGGGTTAAAGGCCTGCAGGCCGTTCGCCGCATTCTCAGCCAATGAACGGCTGCGCCGAACCGACCGCAATCTTTTTAAAAATCGGCTGAAAAAAATACTTGACAATGGCCGCTGAACTGATAAATTTAATAGTGTTAAGCAGGTTGTGCAGCGACCTGCCCCCCTTTCCTAGCCTTGTTGGCCCTGATTCGCATCCTCTGATCGGCGTGTTGAAAAACAACACATCCCTTACAATGTATTAGTGCAAGGCAGCATACAGACCAGCAAAAGAAATACCTGTATCCACTACGGAACTCGTACACAGTAAATGCGTTTTTCCTATCAGCAGTGTGAAATGGCCGCATGCTTTTATTCGCCGCCATGGCCCGTGGTCAAGTGACCAGAATGATTCATAGCCTAATCTTTTTGACTCTGTGATTACCGAGGCAAGGCTGCCTGGTTGTCAATCGGTCCGTCGAAGCGTGCAGTGAGTGAATACACTCTCCACCAGCGCAGCAGGCGCGCTCATTCAAATTAAAAACAGGAGGAGTCCAAACTGAACGATATTGGTTGCACCCTGATGCGAAAAGTCTTTACCCACCTTCCCTGTAACCAATTTTCAGAAAAACTTTTTGCTACAAAGGAGATGTTATGAAAAAGTTGTTGCTCATTTTATTGGCCGTGCCCGCGCTGGCGTTTGCGCTGGGACACGCCGGCAGTCAATTGACCTTTGACGGCCTGGACGATGCCGTACAGGTAACGTTCGCGCCGGTTCTAAATACCCTCTCGGGCGACTATACTATGGAGGCCTGGATCAATCGCAGCGCCTACAGCAACTATGATCGGTTAGCGGATCGGGAAAACGTCTTTGCCTTCTACTTGGGCTCGAACAACACCTTCGGCTTTCGCGGACCCCTGGGAAGCCCGGAATTGAACTCCCCCAACAACACTGTGACTGTTGGATGGCATCATGTGGCAGTCCGATGCAGCACTAGCGCCTCCATCGTCACTGCCACGCTGTTCTATGACGGCAATCCAGTAGCATCGCTCGCGCACCCAAGTTTGTCATTGCCCACTGATCAAAGCACTGATTTGATCATCGGCAACCGCAGCGCGCTGGACCGGCCGCTGAACGGCGGCGTCGATGAGGTGCGGCTGTGGAATATCGCACGCACGAATGAGCAGATCAAAAAGGACCGCGGTGCGACCCTGACCGGTGCAGAGCCCGGGTTGATCGCCTACTACCGGTTGGATGAAGGGAGCGGACAACTCGTCGCTGACGCCTCGGTGCACAGCGTCAACGGCCGGCTGGGCACGACGGACGCAGTCGATGGAAATGATCCGCTCTGGCAGCCCTCCGCTGCAGCGATCGGCTTCAACCTGTTGACGCCCAACGCCGCCACCGTCCTTCCCATCGCTTCAGCGCTCACCATCACCTGGGCGGTGAATCCTGAGCTCACGCAGGTGAATGTGCTCTACTCATCCGATGGCGGCGCAGGCTGGAGCATACTGGGATATCGCGTGGCCAATACCGGCAGCCTGGCCACCTATGTGCCCGGTGTGGCGACCACGCATGGCCTGTTCCGTGTCGCTCATCCGGACAGCGCGGCCATGATGGACGACAGCGACAATGAGATGACTTTTTTAGATCCTGGCAATTGGATACAAACCATTATCAAGGAAGCTGAAGAGGGCGTGCTCGCTGACCGAATGCAAACCAGTGTGGACGGCCGAGCGTTTGAATGTGGTTTTGTCTTTAGCAAAAAAGAAAACGTCGGCGCCGTCTCGATCCCCTTCACGATCGACCAGGCCGGGCTCTATGTCATTTGGGGCCGCACCCGCGCCGTGGGTGGATCGGCCAACTCCATTTATTGGAGCCTGGACGGCGGTGCGGAGAAAATTTGGGACACGCAAAAAAGAGACCGCTGGATCTGGGAGACCCTGGCTGATCGCGGCAGTTCATCCGGTTATCCCAATGCAGAAGTGAAACCAGTGTTGTTGAATCTGTCCGCCGGCCAGCATACGCTCAAGTTCCGCGCCCGCGAGCCGCATTGCCGCTTGGACCAGATTCGGATCACCAACGACCTCGCCGCCCGCATCTCAGCCTCTCCCTCCAAGTGGATCGAATTGACCAGCCCACACGGCTGGGAGCAGATTCCTCATGGCAGCACCTTTGAGATCAAATGGTCCTCCTCGGGCATCGGCGATAAAGTCTGCATCGAATACTCGACTGAACGGACCTTTAAACAGCCCGTTCTCATCACTGATCAGACCGCCAACGATGGATCGTATCTCTGGCAGGTTCCAAACGAAAACTGCGAATCGGCGCATATTCGAGTGACCGCGGGAAATCCGGGCGATTGTCCTGCAGATCAAAACCATAATGAATTTGCGATTGTCGATCCGCCGCCGCAGATCATTGTGCGAATCCCCAACGGCGGAGAAAAGTGGCAAGCAGCCAGTTCCCAAGCGGTCGGCTGGATCAGCAAGCAGTTTACCGGTCTGGTCAATGTCTTTTACAGTGTTGATAATGGCAAAATTTGGAACACCCTGGCGGAGAATCAAGCAGCCTCCGACACCATCCAGTGGACCTTGCCGACCGGCCTCTCCGATTCATGTCTGGTTCGAGTAGCAGCCGCCAGCAGCGAAACGCCGAGCGATCAGAGCGATTCGGTTTTCGCCATCGTTGCCAAACCGTCCGTTCCGAGCGAGAATGAATATGCGCTGTACTTTGACGGCGTCAATGATTTCGTGGAGATCCCCCATGCCGCCAGCCTGAACGTGTCCACGCGGTTCACCATCGAGTTCTGGATGAAGACGAGCACGCCGGCGCAGAAGTGGACCCGGATTATGGAAAAGGGCTCCTGGGACGAATACTATATGGGCTTTTACGGCGCCAGCGGAAAAATGAGCGGCGCGTTGCGCACCGCCATTCCGGGCGGTTCTGCGATGACCACTCCCGTGGGTCCGTCCACCACCGTTCTGGCCAAGGATACCTGGTACCACGTTGCTGCGACTTTTGACGGCGCTACTGCCAAAATCTACATCAACGGCAAGGAAGAAAGCAGCAAGGCCGCAACTGTGGCGCCCCGTTCACTGGTGAACAGCTTGATTCTCGGCGCCAAAAAGAGCGCAGCCGGCACGGAATATCATTATCAGGGTTGGCTCGATGAAGTGCGGATCTGGAACGCTGTGCGCAGCCAGTCGGAGATCGCCGCCACCATGTATCAAACCCTGACCGGCGCTGAGGCCAATCTGGTCGCCTGTTTCTCATTCAACGAGGGGGCAGGTCAGGCGGCCGCCGACCGATCTGCGAACGCCCATAGCGGCAGATTAGGCGAACTGTCTGTGAGCGATGATGCGGATCCCCAGTGGGTGGTGAGCGACCGGCCGATCGCTGCGGCGCCGAAAAAGAGCGAACCGCCCGCGCCAACGGCGGCAGCTCAGCTGATTCAGCCGGAGCGGTTTGCCCTGAACCAGAATTATCCCAACCCCTTTAACGCCGGCACGCTGATCACCTTTGAGATCCCGGCGCAAAAAGAGGCGGTGGATGCCTCCCTGGAGATCTATGATCTGAGCGGCCGAAGGATCGCTGAGATCTGGCATGGAGCCGCTCAGCCGGGTCGGCATCAGGCCTATTGGAACGGCATGGATTCAAACGGACAGGCGGCGGCGTCGGGCGTTTATTTCTATCGTCTGCGCGCCGGCCAGTTCAGCGCGACCAAACGAATGTTGATGCTCAAATAAACCGAGCTGAAATCTTCGCTACGGCACGAGGTATGAACACTGGTTTATCCTCGTGCCGTTTTTTTTTGCCTGCTTGCGGCGCTAAGGATGATCCGTCGTCATAGCGGAAAATTCAACAGTCAGCTGCTGATAGGCGGCCTCATCCACCAGTCCGCGTTTGAACAAAATTTCAGCCAGCCGCAACCGCTGCCGGCGCATGCGCCGGTTCGTATCACGGACTGGAGAGTAGCGCGAAGGATTGGGCAGCACAGAAGCGAGCCGGATCGCCTCGCCGGCCTGCAGGTCAGCGGGCGGTTTGTGAAAATAATGACGGCTTGCAGACCCGATGCCATAAATGCCCGGCCCCCACTCGATGACATTGAGATAAAGCTCCAGAATCCGTTTTTTACTGCACATTTTTTCCATCTGCACCGCCAGCACCGCCTCGCGCAGTTTGCGCAGAGGATTTTTTGACGGACTTAGATAAAGATTTTTCACCAGTTGTTGCGTGATGGTGGAGCCGCCTGCGGAAAAGCGTTTTCGATCCAAATCCTTCTCCATGGCGACCTTGATGCCCTCCCAGTCAAAGCCGTCATGCTGAAAGAACTTGTCGTCTTCTGCTATCAGCACCGCCTGAATCAACAGCGGCGAGATAGAAGACAGCGGCGACCAACTGGAGAGATGCACAGGTTTGCGCTCCTTTCGGCCAGCCTGCTGCTGCCGATAGCGCATCATCGCCGTCTCGGTCGGATTTTTCGTCCTCAGAGAGCTGATCTCCCTGCAGCCGGACACGGCGGTGACAATGATCACGCTTAAAAAGACCAACAGCAGGATGCCCAGCGATATCAGGATCCATCTCCCCAGAGGAGTCCGGCGCGGCGCCGTCGGACGGTCGATTATGGGGTCCATGAGGATTCCTCTGTTTAATTGACTCAGCTGAAAATATATTAAAAACCGGCTGGAGTGCAAGCTTTTTCTATTGAATAGCACAATGGAGATACTTATTTTAAGCTCTCGCAGGGCTATGAGATGAGGGCTTGTTATGCGCATCATCGATATCATCGGTAAAAAGCGTGATGGCCTTTGCCTGAACGATGAGGAGATTCATTTCGCCGTCAATGGATACACGGCCGGCGACATAGCGGACTATCAGATGTCCGCCCTGCTGATGGCCATCTATTTGCAGGGCATGAGCCTGAACGAAACCCTTGCGCTGCTGGACGCCATGATTCAGTCCGGAGATCGTATCGATCTCTCACAGGTGCCCGGCCCCAAGATCGATAAACACAGCACCGGTGGCGTGGGCGACAAAGTATCCCTGGTTCTGGCGCCGCTGATCGCCGCCGCGGGCATAACCGTACCCATGATCTCAGGCCGTGGCCTGGGCCACACCGGCGGAACGCTGGATAAATTGGAATCCATCCCCGGATTTCGCTGTTCGCTGAGCATGGCGGAATTCAAAGCGCAATTGCGCCGGCTTGGCGTGGCCATGATCGGCCAAACCAGCCGCATTGTGCCGGCGGATAAAAAAATCTATGCGCTCAGAGATGCCACGGCCACCATCGCCTCTGTTCCGTTGATCACAGCCAGCATCCTGAGCAAAAAACTTGCAGAAGGCGCCGCCGGACTGGTCCTGGATGTGAAATTCGGCTCCGGCGCCTTCATGAAAGACCTGCAGACGGCTCAAACACTGGCGGAAAATCTCGTGCGTACAGCCAATGGGTATGGACTGCCTGCCTGCGCCGTGCTCTCCTCCATGGAACAGCCGCTCGGCAAGGCCATCGGCAACTGGCTGGAAGTGCAGGAGGCTGTGCAGGCGCTTCAGGGTCAAGGTCCCTGCGATCTCATGGAGATCACCTTTGAATTGGGCGCGGAGATGTTGCGTTTGGCCGGTTCGAAAAAAACCAGAAAGGATCTCGAGCGAATCATCGACAGCGGCGCTGCTTTGGAAAAATTTCTCTCTCTGGTCGCCGCCCAGGGCGGCGACCGGTCCTTTTTGCTCAAGCCGGAGCGGTACCCGGCGCCCAAGTATCAGCAGGCGATTTGCAGCCAAGGCGAAGGATACCTCCTCTCCATCGACGCCTTGGCCGTAGGTCAAGTCTGCGTTACCCTGGGCGGTGGACGTAATCAAATGCATGATACGATCGATCACAAAGCCGGCATACTTTTGGGGAAAAAATGCGGTGATCCAGTCCACCGCGGAGATCTTTTGGCCACGCTGTACTCTGATCGGAAGGACGTTCTTGCCGATGCGGTCCAGCAAATAAAGAACGCCCTTCGCCTAAGCGACACCCCGCTGCACCCTCCTTCGCTCATTCAGCAGATTATCCGCAGCTGATGCAGACCGGCAGGCGACAGTTTTGACTATTCAGCTGACCAAGCTATCCTCCTGGTGAAGCCCTTCTCGCCTGTGCTGTCATTTCAACATGCCAGCTGTCGTAAAAATATGTTGACAATAAAGGGACAAAGAGGTATATTTCACATAGAAAGGCGCAGCAAGATGCAGTCTTTCTGATGCGTCATATTTTTCTTTTATCAGCCAATTTTGTTGCATTCAGACTCATTGTAATGAAAGGCGGGTGATGCAAGAGGCGAAATCCAATCAACAGGATTTGCCAGGAGCAGTATGATGCACCAAAGAAGCATTCCGCCAGGAGTGTTTCTGATCTGTTCTACCTTCCCTCAATTGTGTGGAGATATAAAACAGCAACCGTTGCAGTTTAACATCGGCAGATTGTGTCATTTCAGCTGATTCAGCCTTCGAGGTTGTTTCGCAACGAAATGAAAACAGTCGTTGAACGTGCAGCTCCAGGAATATGCATTAAAGGTCCTCAGACCTTTAATCTCTACCGACAGGCTAGTCAGGGTGGTATCCGTGCCGGGGTGGGTCAAGCCCGTCCGGTTCCGGCCGACTTTTGGTTGGCGCTTATACGCCGGCATGATCTTATCTGCGTGTAGTCTTAACGCACCGGCATTCCTCAGGGGTTCTACACAACTGCACAGAGTATCCTTCTTTTTCGCTTAAATCTCCATGCATAATTAGGATCAGCGCCATCCGGCTACAACACGCTGGTGCTGTTGACATTGGGTTGTAAGCTCATGACAGCGAACGGGCACGCCTCCCTCTTCGCGTTCCCCTGCTGCAGCATTTTGCTCCGCAGGTGAATGACTCTGATGATTTGCATTTCAAACACGGCTTCAAGGAGGATTAGATGAAATCATGGCTTTCTACGTCTCTGGTTCCTATGCTTCTGCTGATCATTCTTATCAGCGCAGGACATGCGGACGCGCAAACTCTTTGGGCAACCAAAGGAGCCTGCGGCGATGCGTCGCATTCCGCCTATGGCTTTTATGAAGGCGAACAGCTGTACATCAACGGCAGCGGTTTCGCGCCTAACACCGCACTGGCCTGGACCATAACCGGCAGTGATGCCTATGGCTGCGATGGGAATGCAGTGATCGCCAGCGGATCGATCACCACCGATCAGAACGGGGCAGTGTGCTTTTTCGCATATACCATTCAGAAAGATGATTGCGGCGAGTATCTGGTTCAACTGGGATCGGCCAGCAAGGTGTTCAAAGTCTATCGGGTTCCCGCCATCGATCTGATCAAGTACACCAACAACCAGGATGCCAACGGCGAAGATTGCGTCGAGGTGTTAGTGGGCTCTATCGTCACCTGGAAATACGTCATCACCAATACCGGCAGTGCGCCTTTGAAAAATCTTACCCTCGTAGATGATCAGCTCGGCGCCATTACCCTTCCTCAGAACACACTGGACCTGGAAGAGTCTCTCACCGTAGAGGTGAGCGGTGTCGCCGTGGAGGGAAATTATCGCAACATCGCCACAGTGACCGGAAGATATGAACCACACACCGGACCTGCGGATTATCAAACCGTGACCGACACGGATCCCAGCTGCTATGTCGGAGTGATCCAACAGCGGCCGCAAATCGACATCGAAAAAGCCACCAACGGCCAGGACGCCGACACCCCCACCGGTCCCTCCATTCCAGTCGGCGGAGCGGTCACCTGGACCTATGTCATCACCAACACCGGCAACGTACCCCTCACCGCCATCGCAGTGGTGGACGACAAGATCGGCGCCATTACGTTGCCCAAGACCACCCTGGCAGTCGGCGAATCCATGACCGCTACGGCCAACGGCATTGCCCTGGCCGGACAGTATGCAAACGTGGCCAGCGTGCAAGGCGTGTATGAAGACACTACGGTCACTGATTCGGATCCCAGCCACTATTTCGGCACAACGACCAACGAGCCAAAAATCGACATTGAAAAGTATGTCAATGATCAGGACGCGGACACTCCAACCGGCCCGGTGGTGTTCGAAGGCGATGACGTGGTATGGAAATATGTGGTGACCAATACCGGCCCGGTCGCCCTGATCAACATCTCAGTGATCGATGATAAAATCGGACCCGTTGTCATGCCCAAGACAACCTTGACGCCGGGAGAATCCATGCAGGCGTTGGTCCATGGTACAGCAGAGATTGGCCAGTATGTCAACCTGGGCACAGTGGTCGGATTCTATAATCAAACTCAGGTCATTGACCAGGATCCGGCTCATTATCTGGGCCAGTGCAAAAACTCCATCCAGGTGCTGGTATTCACGGACACCAACGGAAACGGCAGCCGGGATGCAGGCGAACCCGCCATTCCAGGCGTCAACATTCGTCTGGACGGGCCCGAAGGATCTGACAGTGAAAAAATGACCGATGGCAATGGATTCGCCGCCTTTAACAATTTGCCCATCGGGCACTTTGAGATCCATGCAGAAATTGAAGGCGCCAGTCCGAATCCACAGTCCGTCGATCTGGAATGCAGCTCTGCCCGCATTCTTGTTCCCGTGCGCCCTGGCGGCGGGGGATGCTGTGAAATCCATTTTTACGGCTATGATCCCGAACCGCATTTTAACTTTGATGCGCCGCTGCTGCAGCGCTACGCGCTGCCGGCTCCATCGTTGCAGGAACAACAGACTTTGCAGGCCGCCATTCTGGAATCAGATGCGTTCGTGGTGATTTTGCGCACTGCGCAAGACACGCTGGCAGCTCAGGAACATTTGCAGCAATCTCTGCACCTGCTTCACCTGGGCGTCGATCACCAAGTGATCATCCAATTGGATGTCTCCACCGACCTGACGGATCCGGATCTGTTGCTGCGGCTCGGCTTTCTGAAGCGTGCACTGGCGCATGTCCGTTATTATGACTATGAGGCGCATCGTCTCCGCGTGCACGTCTTCAGCCATGAGGATGTCCAGCTGTTCCGCCGTTTTCTCGATGAACTGGCGCCCCTCTATCTGCCGGCCGGGCTGGTCTACAGCTACAACTGGAGTGAAGCGGCCATGGCCGTTGATCTTTCGGGTTACACGGATGCCTACGCCTACCCCTGGGCGAAATGCACCGGCATTCCATTCACCGGCGATCCTGATCAGGATGCGGAACTGCTCATGCAGCATCTGCAAAAATTTGTCGATTCCGGCGTGGCGCGGATCAACACTGTATTCACCCTGGGTCAAAATGCCAGCCCGGAGCAGCGATTGGCGTTCTTTTTGCGCACCTGGGAATTCGCCCGCCAGCATCCCACCTGCATCAAGCTGTTCTGGGGATATAACTTTTATTCGTTTGCGGAAAACGACGGACCGACCGTGGTGGCGGAATCCAGCGATGATCTGCGTGATCAGATGCCGGATACAACGCTGTATATGCTGAAACAGGAGAACCTGTGCGAAAATGCCGAGCATCTGCCCATTGCCATCGATCTGACCCGGCTGGTGCTCAAAGCGCGGCAGGCCATGGCCGATTCGAATAAAGTCGAATTCGCCATCACCCAGTTGTTGGCTAAGGATTATGAGGGCGCTGAGGCGACATTAAAAGAAGCCATCGCCCAGGCTCAGCAGGAAAGGGAATTCACCCTGACCTTCACCGGCCAGGGAAGCAACTGTTGGAATGACCAGGATTGGACCAATGCGGTAGATGGGGATCTGGATGGATGGGACGGAACGGTGACCGCACGCGGCAATGATGCCGGCAACAACTACCGGGATCCTGCCTGGGCTGTGTTCTCCCTGCAGAACACAGCCACGCTGAATGCGGTTGCCATTCAAACGGACAACGGCGTCGGCGATGTGTACACGCCCAATCGTTGGGCGACGCATATAGAAATCCTGGCCTCTATGGACGGCGTCCGCTACACCACGGTTGCCAAGATTCAGCGGGAAAGACGCGTGCAGGGTGAGCTCAAGTACTACCGGCTAGCCGGCGACATTCAAGCCAACTATTTAAAGCTGGTGATCCACGCGCCGAACAGCACCAATCAGGCGTGGCGGCAATTGGTTGAATTCAAGGCCCTATACACTCAATCCGTGCGTCTGGAAAAGACCGTCGACGCATTTGCAGCGGAGCCGGAGACCGTTGCGCCGACGGCCTTCACCCTGGAGCAAAATTATCCGAATCCGTTCAATCCCTCCACCACCATTGGATTCGTACTGCCGGAACAGGAAACCGTCCAGATGGTGATCTATGATCTGGCCGGTCGTACGGTCAACGTGCTGGTCGATGGGACCATGCCGGCCGGCCGCCATCAGGTGATCTGGGAAGGTACGGATGCTTCCGGTTCGCAGATGCCCAGCGGCATTTACCTCTGCCGGCTTGCAGGTAGAACGCAGATTCGCACCATCAAGCTGATGATGGTGAAGTAGTATCCGATCCCTGAGTTGCCGCGGTTTTTGCGGCAACTCAGGGTATCATTTCCCTGCGGGACACGTTGAAAAGGAAACTTTTTCTCCTGTTCCAAGGAGAGGGATCAGAGGATCATCAGTAGGATTAGAAATAATTTTTCACAAGAGCAAATTTGAAGCAGTGAATCGAATGGATCTCAGAATGTTCTGCAACCGCCATCAATGAGCATACGACAGCTGCTCTTCCTTCAGCCCCATGAAAACCGGTGAAACACATTCCGTACGTCCACAAACAAAGAGGCTGCCAATAACCAGCCGGCAGCCTCTCTTGATTTCACCGTAAAATAGGGCCGACCGCCGTTAATACTCCGCAGGCATCTCTTTCAGTTGTGCATAGGTGAAAACCGGACCGTCTTTGCAGACGTATAGCTTGCCCACATTGCAGCGTCCGCATTTGCCGACGCCGCATTTCATACGATTTTCCAGGGTGGTATAAATCTTGTCCGGTTCAAATCCCAGTTGGGTCAGAACCGGAAAGGTGAATTTGATCATCACCGGCGGACCGCAGACGATGGCAATGGTGTTGTCGGCGCTGGGCGCCATCTTTTCCAGGACCGTAGGGACAAATCCGACTTTTCCCTTCCAGTCCGGCGTCTCGCCGCCGGGATCCACCGTGGTCACCACGTTGACATCCGGCCGCGTCTGCCACTCCTGCAGTTCATGCTTGTAGACGAGATCCGACACCGTTCGTGCGCCGTAGAGGATGGTGATATTCTTGAACCGGTCACGCCAATCCAGGGCATTCCAAATGACGCAGCGCATGGGCGGCAGCGCAATGCCGCCGGCGATGAACAGCAGGCTTTTGCCCTGCCAGGCTTCAAGAGGAAACACATTTCCATAAGGCCCGCGAAAACCGATGGTGTCCCCCTCTTCGAGATTCATCAACGCGGAGGTCACCCGCCCCATCTGCCTAAAGGTGCATTCGATATAATCCGATCGCGTCGGCGAGGAGGCGATGCAGAAAGTACACTCCCCTTCGCCAAAAACCGAGTATTCGCCGAATTGTCCGGCCTTGAAATGGAAGCGTTCCTTTTCCTGTTGATCGGTGAACGCGAGCCGAAAGGTCCTGACGCCCGGCGCCTCTTCAGTGATCCGTTCAATACGCAAGAGATAGGGTTTATAAAGGTTGCTGAACGACGTCATCCGCTGATTCCTCCAAACGGGTCGTGGGCGCCTTGATGAATAAACTGTTCACAGAGCGACCCTCTTTACGCGAATAAAAAATTCTCTACTTGTTCAATCAGGTTCATATCAGCCGGACACGCTCTGGAACAGCGGCCGCAGCCGACGCAACCCAGCTGTTGCAGTTGGTCGGGCATGTAGGAAAATTTATGCATCATGCGCTGGCGCCAGCGCTGGCTCTGAATAGAGCGGGGATTATGGCCAGAGGCGTGCAGCGTGAACAACGCCAGCCCGCAAGAGTCCCAGCTGCGCAGCCGTCGTCCCTTTTTCTGCGACCCTTCATCCTGAATGTCAAAACATGAGCAGACGGGACAGACGTAGGCGCAGGCGCCGCATCCCAGACAGGCCAGGGCGGTTCGCAGCCAAAAGGGGTGGTCAAAAGCGCCGGCCAATTTGTCATGTAAGGCCTCCCAGTCAAACCGCTTTTGCACCTTTGCCAAATGCGCCTCTTTGCTTTCAGCCGGTTCCGGGCCAAAGAGTTCCGGAGCCAATTGCAGCAACGCCTCGCCTTTAGCCGTTAAAATTTCGGCAAGATATTCATCGTCCTGCAGCCGGGTCAATAAAAGATCGCTTCCGCGTGAATCTCCCGGACCGACGCCGACGGAGGTGCAAAAGCAGTCGCCGTCGGATCGTTCGCAGCTCACGCTGATGACCGTGGTCCGCTCCAGCCGCCTGGCAAAGATCGCATCCTGGTCATCTGTGGTGAAAACCGCGCTCAAGGGAGCGATCGCCGCAGCATCACAAGGACGCGTTCCGAACAGCACTTGCTCCGCTAGGTTGGTCAGGTCGCGGTCCTGCAGTTCGGTTTCAACACCCGCCCGTTGATAGCGCAGCAGCTCTTCCACCGGCGGAAACAGAGCGGCCTTGGCAGAGCGCACCGTTTGAATGTGGTCCAGCGTCAGGTCCTGCAGATCGCGCAAAGGGGCAAAATCAACCTGGTTTCCCAGTTTTTGCGGTGCGTAAATGACCTGGTGCAAAGAGAGTAGTTTTTCCAGCAGGACATTGATCTGCGCTCGGCGGATGGATCGTTTCTGCATGATCTTTTCCTAGATGATAAAATTTTCTTTATCCTGAACTTTAAAAGAGGACAGGGCATGCTCACTTTGGACTTTCATCCCGGCCTGACTGCCGAACTCACGATGGATATCCGCTTCGACTTTCATGGTCAGCAGATGAATGGGGATGTCCAACGGACAGGCATCTCCGCAAGCGCCGCAAGAGACGCAGCGGCCGGCCAGATGCATGGCCCGCATCAAATGCCATTCCCAATTTCCCAGCGGATGCGCCGGGACCGGTATCCACTGCGGCTGATTGCACTCCACCGTGCAGCGCGAGCAATAGCACATCGGACAGGCGGCCCGACAGGCATAACATTTAAAACAACGCGTCAGTTCGCTCTGCCAATATTGCCAACGTTCCTGCGGCGTCATTTTTTCCAGCCGCTCGATGGCCTCCTGGTCTTTAGAGGCAAGGTGCGTAGGCGTCTTTGCAACAAACTCTTCCATTTCGCTGAATTGCGAGAGTTCAGTCACTCGCCCGTCCGATAAGGCTAACACCAACAGATCGCCCTCTTTGATCTGATTCTCAGACGCCAATTGCAGCACTGCGCGCAGAACCGGCAGCGGCGCCACCAACGCAGGCTTGCCCAGCTTCTGCACTTCCGGTTTGGCGATATAGACGGCCAGGTTCTGGGTGCATCGATCATTCCAGGTCAATTTCTCCGCCTCTGCGGGACTTTGCACAAAGATTGGACGCATTCGTCCGCCGGAGCCTTCGCTATAACCGATAATCACCTTCGCCTTGTGGTTCTCCAAGGCCTCTCTGGCGCTTTTCTGCAACGCTTCCATGTGATCCTTTACCATTTTCATAGACTGAATCGCCGCTGGCCGGCGATGATAGGTTATTGCCAGCTCGACGCCGCCATCTGACGATACGCGTCATACGGGCCCAACTCCCGGACTCTGTTCACCGTGCTGTTGACCAGGTCCGCCCACTTGGCCCCTTCAGCCGCAGACACCCACGAGAACTGGATGCGCTCCACTTCAATGCCCATGAACTCGGCCAGATTTCTAAAAGCCATCCAGCGACGGCGTGCATGAAAATTGCCCGAAGTGTAATGACAATCGTTGGGATGACATCCGGAAACGATAATGCCGTCCGCGCCCTGGCTGAAGGCTTTGAGCAACAACATGAAATCAATCCGGCCGGTGCAGGGAAAACGAACGATGCGCACGTTGGGTGCATATTTGATGCGGCTGGTGCCGGTCAAATCAGCGCCGGCGTAGGTGCACCAGTTGCAAACAAAGGCAACGATCTTGGGTTCAAACTCGGACATGCTGCCTCCACAGGGCATAATAACAAATTCTTTTTTTCAACAATGGACGGATGGACCATGGCTGATCTTTTTTCCGCCACCCGCGATCAGGCGGCTTTCATCGCTTCAGACCAGCTCTTTCGGATGAAGCGGCTACAGCGGACCGGCTCAGGAGAGCAACTCCATCACCTCTGCGTAAACCTGCTCATGGGTGTACCCTTGCAGGTCAATGGATTTGCTTCGGCAGAAAGCCACGCAGGTGCCGCAGCCCTGACATAAACCAGGATTGACCTTGGCGATGGTTTTAACGACCTGACCGTTGCGGTTCTTGATCTCCTCCCTTTCAATGGCCTGATATGGACAGGCGGACTGACAGAGAAAACAGCCGACACAGGTTGAGTAAAGCGGCGGCGCGGTGCGGTTGACCACCGCCACCACCGGCTCCCGAGTCAACTCATCCATGGAAAAAAGCGCAGCGACCTTGGCGGCGGTTCCTGACGCCTGGCCGACCGATTCAGGGATATCCTTGGGCGATTGACAGGCGCCGGCGAGAAAGACGCCGGCGGTGTTGGTTTCCACCGGCCGAAGCTTGGGATGCGCTTCGACAAAAAATTTATGGCTGTCATAGCTGACATGCAGCTTTTGCGCCAGCGCTTCGGCGCCCTCATTGGCCACTCCGGCGGTGGCCAGCACCACCAGGTCGGCTTCGATCTCCACCGGCATGGCGTTGAGCAGCGTGTCTGCGCCCTGGACGATCAATTTTCCGTTGCGCTCATAGATGCGCGATACCCTTCCCCGGATGTATTGAACATGGTCCTCTTCAATGGCGCGCCGGGTGAACTCATCATACATCTTGCCCGCCGCGCGAATGTCCATGTAAAACACGTAGGCCTGGCCGTGATGCACTTTGTGCTTATACAGCATCGCATGCTTGGCGGTGTACATGCAGCAGATCTTGGAGCAGTACTCGATGCCTTTGGCCGGATCCCGTGAACCGGCACAGGCGATGAACACCACTGTTTCCGGCACTCGGCCGTCGGACGGCCGCTTGACTTCGCCCAGGGTGGGTCCAGAAGCGGACAATATTCTTTCGAACTGCAGTCCGTTGATCACATCTTTGTACTTGCCATAGCCGTATTCCGGAAAGAAATCAGTTTCTTTCACCGTAAAACCCGTCGCAACCACCACGGCGCCCACCTCGTGCTCCACGATCTGATCCTCCTGATCAAAGCGAATGGCCTGAGTGGGGCACACTTTTTCACAAACCCGACAGCGGCCTTTGGTATAATAAGTGCAATGCTCGCGGTCGATGACCGGCTTGTTGGGCACCGCCTGCGGAAACGGCACATAGATAGCGGTGCGCATGCCAAGCCCGGTGTTGAATTCGCTGGGGATCTTTTTGTTGGGGCATTTGGTAGTGCACAATCCGCAGCCGGTGCATAATTTTTCGTCCAGGCTGCGTGCTTTCTTGCGAATGCGCGTTTTGAAATTACCGATAAAACCGTCCAGACTCTCGAGTTCAGAATAGGTGTACAGAGTGATGTTGGGGTGTTGCGCCACCTCCACCATGCGCGGGGTCAGAATGCACTGGGAGCAGTCCAACGTCGGAAACGTTTCAGACAGTTGGGACATATGACCGCCGATGGAAGGATCGCGTTCAACCAGTATGACCTTGTGTCCGGCGTTGGCGATGTCCAGCGCCGCCTGAATGCCGCTGATGCCGCCGCCGAGCACCAGCGCGGTCTTGGTCACCGGCACTTTGATCGGATGCAGCGGCTTGTTGCGCTTGACCTTTTCCACCAGCATGGCGACCAAGTCGATGGCTTTGTCCGTGGTGACGTCCGATTTCTCGTGCACCCAGGAACAGTGTTCGCGCAGATTGGCCATCTCGCAGAGGTACGGGTTCAATCCCGATTCGCTGCACACCCGGCGAAAAGTCGGCTCGTGCATGCGCGGAGAACAGGCGGCGACCACGACGCCGGTCAGCTTGTTTTGAGCGATGGCCTCGCGGATAAGCGTTTGCCCGGGATCCGAACACATATACTTGTAATCCACGCTATGAGCCACGCCGGGGATTTTACGGCAGGCTTCCGCCACACGGGCGCAATCCACCGTAGCGCCGATATTTTCACCGCAATGACAGACAAATACGCCGATACGCGCCATGAAAGACCACTCCAATTATGCGGGTGCGTTTTCCAAAATCTGTGAGGATTTACCGGCCGACAGACGGACCGGCACAATATGCCGCTGCAAGCCCAGTTGTTTGGCATCCAGTCCGAGCGCCAAACCGATGGCCTGGGTGACGTACAGAATGGGAATCGTATACTTTTTACCACTGTGGGATTCGCTCGCCTGGCGCCGCATATCCAGATTGGAATGACACATCGGACAGGCGACGATGACGGCCTCGGCGCCGCGCGAGACAGCATCATCGAGAATGCGGGCGCACAGCCGGCCCACCACATCGGTGCGCGGCACGGAAAAACCGGCGCCGCAGCACTCGGTTTTGAAAGCCCAGTCCAGCGGCGCGGCGCCGATTTTTTCCATGATGCGATCCATCTCTTCAGGATCCTCCTCACGGTCGAACTCGACCACCTCGGCCGGCCGCACCAGCAGGCATCCGTAATAACAGGCCACTTTGTAATCAAAAGGGGCGCGCAGTTTTTCTTTCAAGTTTTCGGGAAGCACGCGTTGCAAAAGCTGAAGCAGGTTGATCGACACAGGGATATTTTTCATCGGCAGTTCCACGAGGTCAGCGATCTGCCGCCGTTTGGCGTCGTCGGCCATCAACGCTTTGCGCGTTGCCGCCAGCCTGGAAAAACAAGCGGCACAGGGGACCAACAGTTCTTGAAAACCCTGTTGCTCCGCCAGAGCGAGACTTCTCGCCGGCAGGGCCAAGGACAAGGTATGATTCAGATTGTGCGCAGCGGAAGCGCCGCAGCAATTCCAGTCCTCCACCTCTGCCAGCTCGACATCGAGCGCCCGCAACACCGCCAGCAGGGATTCCCCATACTCCCTCGAGGAGCCGCTGATGGAACACCCAGGGTAATAGCCCATTTTCATATGCGTGCCTCCTTATCCTCCGCAGCCCATTTGAACAGCTTGCGCATGGCCTTTGGATGCTTGACGCGGTGGGGCAGCAGGTTTAATTTACCGCGAAGAAACAGCCCGGGGGCGGTCAACAGATCCTGCCACCATTTTCGCGAGCGAACCTTATAATCCACGACCATGCCCATCTCGTAGAGCCGGCCGGTATAACGAATAGAATCCAGAAACGCGGTGTGAAAACGAAGAATGTTGCGGGCGCGGGGATGTACGAGGCCGCGGCGCTTGGAAGCGGCCCGTAAAAAATCAGCCACACGGGGAATGTCGATCTCCATGGGACAACGCACATAGCAGGATTCACAGGAAAGGCACAGCCAGATGCTCTGGGATTTCAGCACTGCCTTCTCCAAATCAGGACGGCCGGTCTGCAGCATGCGCATCCAGACGCTGGAGGGATAGTCCATCTCTGCAGCCATGGGGCAGCCGGCTGAACATTTGCCGCACTGGTAGCAGCGCCGGATATCAACTCCGGTCTCCTGCAACAAACAATCCGCCAGCGTCAAATTTTGCGCTGAATGGGTTTGAGCTGTGGACATAGAAATCTCCTGTCAGAATGACTGATGCACTGCAGCCGCAACACCGTAAAGACACATTCATCCTAAAGTCTGTTTTTGTGCTGAACGCGGAAACGGATGGATGAAAAAGCAGACGATTGTCTGAGAAAGGACCGGCGGAAAACGATCCTGTCCTGTGCCGGTTTATGGCCTGATATCCAAATTACACCACGCTGCGAAAAAAATCAATGTTTTTTTTCCTGGCGGACCGATTTATCCCCAGCGGCTCCATCCGGCGTAACCAGGGCCCACGGCGTTCATCGGCCGGGCGCAAGCGGCCGATCAAACGCCAAGGCCGTTCATGCACCGGTACCATTTCTTGTTGCTGCGATAAAGCCTTTTGAACTGACGGAACATCCGCTCGTAGAGCGGTCTGTTGTCTGGATTTGGTTGAAACACCTCTTTGACGCGAATGTGTTTTTTAATGTCTGAAAAACGCTCGAGATAGCCCAACGCCAGACTGGCTAACAGCGCCACCCCCTTGGCGTTGGCCAGCTGTGGATCTTCCACCTGATGAACCGGCCGGCCAATGATGTCCGCAAAGATCTGGCACCAGATGCGACTCTTGGCGCCGCCGCCGATGATGCGCACATGATCGACCCGCTGGTACAGGCGTTCCATGGTTTCCAGCGCCCAGCGCATATTAAAAGCCACCCCTTCGAGAAACGCCCGGACGATGTCCTCTCGGCTGTGATTCAATCCAAGATTATGCAGACCGGCGCGCACATAACGGTCGTTCAACGGCGAGCGTTCTCCGTACATCCAGGGCGTGAACAATAGGTTGTTGCTGCCGGCCGGGGCCTGCATGGCCAGTTGATCCAGCAGTTGAAAAATCTCATCCACATGCATTTCCTGTTTGAGCCACTGTTTGTGATAGACGATGTTGTTGCGCAGCCATTCGAGGCAGATGCCGACGGTCTCCTGGTGGGCCAGGCCCAAATAATACTCCTGTGGCCAAGTGCTGCCGATACAGCCGGTGTAATGCGCGATGTCGATTTTACGTTTGCGGAAATGGCCGGACACGCCGCCGCTGGTGCCCAAACGGATGTTCAACTCCCCTTCATCGATGGCGCCGGAACCCAGCGCCGCGGAACTGATGTCCCCTGCGCCGTTGACCACCCGGCTTTCGACGGACAATCCCATCTCTTCGCTCGCCTGCGGCGTCAGAGTGCCGATGATCGCGGAGCTTTCGCGCACCTCCGGCAGCTGCTGCAGACGGAGCCCGGCCAGCTTGCACAGCCCTTCGTGCCACTGATTGCGGTTTTTGCGCGTATCCATCAGCCACCAGACCACCGCCATATCAGCGGATTTGACATAGCGGCCGGTGGTCCTGAATACCAGATAATCCTTGGCGTCGAGGAACTTGTGAATCCGTTCAAACAGCTCGGGATGATATTCTCGTATCCAGAGAATTTTGCCGATCGGATCTTTGCCGGCATGCCCCGGACAGCCTCCGGTGATGCGTAAAAACTTGAGCAGTTTGAAAACATTGTACCCTTGCACGCGCGGCGGCGTCCAGAACTTTTTCCGCATGATCTCTGCGGCACGGGTGTCCAACCAGGAGATCGCCGGCATGACGGGTTCGCCGTATTGATCCACCGCCACCAGCGTCTGCATCTGACTGGCGAAGGTGATGCCGGCGATGTCGCGCGGATCCACCCCGCTCTTTCGCACCACCTCCCTGCTGGTAAGGCAGACGGCATCCCACCATTGCCGCGGATCCTGTTCCGCATAGCCCGGCTGCGGATAAGAGACGCTGTAATCGACGCGGCTGTCAGCGACAACCTGACCGTGTACGGTAAAAAGAACCGCTTTACTGGAACTGGTGCCCAGGTCAAACGTGAGGACGTATTTCTGTCCCATAAACAAGCCCATCCGGGTTAATAAAAAAATCAACTGCACACGCAGGTTGAATCTCCATTCACAGAGGCGGTGGAAGAAACGCACCGGCGGTGCAAAGGATTGGCAGTGCGAGGCGAGTGAAAATCACGATCGGCATTCGTTCAAAGCATGCCCAATCCTCTCAGCCACTCCAGGCAGAGTTTGGGCCATGACTGCAAGTGAGCATGATGGTGAGCCAGGCCGACGCCATGGGGTCCATCACGGAAGATGTGCATCTCTGCACTGACGCCGGCGCGAACGAGGTTGCGGTAAAACAGCAGACTGTTTTCCACGGCAACCGTCTGATCATTGCTGGTGTGAAATAAAAAAGTGGGAGGCGTCCGCTCAGTGATCTGCTCTTCATTGGACATCAGCATCACCAACGTGGTGTCCGGCCGGCTGCCGAGCAGATTGCGGCGGGAGCCTTGATGCGTCACCGCCATCTTCATGCTGATGACCGGATAACCAAGGATCATAAAATCGGGTCGGCAGCTCACCCGGTCAATCGCGTCCGGCGCATCCGCGACGCCGGGAGTAAAGTGGGTGCCGGCGCTGGACGCCAGATGTCCTCCGGCGGAAAAGCCGATGATGCCGATCCGGTTCGGATTGATCCCCCATTCCTCAGCGCGAAAGCGGATGATGCGCAGCGCCCGTTGAACGTCCAGCAGCGGCGCCGGATGATGATAATGAGGAGCAATGCGGTACTTGAGGACGAACGCGGCCATGCCGTTCGCATTCAACCACTCAGCCACCTGCTTGCCTTCATGATCCATAGCCAGATGGCCGTAACCGCCTCCAGGGCAGACCAACACAGCCGTGCCGCCGGCGGTCTCCGCCGCCGGCAGATAGACCGTCAGCGAGGGGATATCCTGCGGAGAACTGCCCAAGGCGCCCGGCGCGGCTATGGGCCAAAGCGACAGGGTGTCCGGTCTGATCTGGCCAAAGGCGAACGAAGTCAACAGCAGGCACCATATAGATAAAAGAAGCGAACGATACATCAGCTTTTCCTTTCGAAAAAATCCGGCCGCCAAACCCCTCAGCTCAAGGACGGCCGTTCTCCAGCAGACTAGAAGAGACCATCAAGGCATAGACGGTGCGGCGCTTCAACCGACCGCCGTTCCCGCCTTTAATTTCATTCAGCCGTCATTCCCTGGATACGATAGTTGAATTCATAAGACAGACTGCGGCTCCAAGTCTCATCGAACATGGTTTTATAGCGCGTCCCGTCCTCCGGCCCCACTGTTTTGCCATAGGTGAAAAACCAGTTGATAATCGGGCTGCCGGTGAACCCCAGAGCGATCCAATAGCGGCCCGGAGCCAGCGTCAAAGAAGCCCGGCGAAGATCAAAATCAACCCAGTCATAGCCGGTGGTGAAGATGATCTGGTTCAGGTCGAGCAGCTCACTGGCAGCCAACTGGGTCTCCGGCTTGCCTTTGCCGTCATCGCGGAAAATTTCCACCCAGACCTGGCCGTTGCCGCCGAACTTGTGCAAGGCCAAGCCCACTTTATCCACTTTCACGGATTTATCCAGGATAAAGCTCTGCGCATACTGCTGCCCCTGCGTGGTGACGTATTCGGCGGTCTCGACGATAAAATTTTTTCGCATCTCCATCTCTCCATCCTCCCGCTGCTGCGCAGGTCCCCTGGCGGCGAGAAAATCGACCTCCCGCGGAAACTCTAGGTTGCCGAAAACAAAAGGCTTGATGTACTCGGCTTCTGAATAGCGTCGCGGTGACACCGACGGCGCCCGCTCCTGACGATATCCGTAAAAACGAGGGAGTCGCGGCGTCTGGTCCGCGGCTGGCTTTTGGGGAACCGTCGCCGAGGCAAAGGCAGAGACGGTTTCCACCGCCGGCGAGAACAACAGCTTGAGAGGACCATAGTCCTGACGCTGTGCGTTCAACTGCACGCGATCACCAGTGAATTCCGCCTCAATAGTCTCTTCAAATTGCGGCGCACCGCCGGCAGAGCTGGATTGGGTCCAGCGGATCAATCCGTCGTTGCTGGTCTCCTCGTTATCCAATCCCACCTCAACGCGAATGAATCGATTGCTGACAAAGAGCTGGGTCTGTTGCGGATCAAACGGCACCCAGCCCAAATCCGGGAACCATATCTCAATCCATGAATGGCGGCCTTGGGCCATGCGCAAAGTCAATATGCCGTCGCCGACATCTACATCATAGGGCTGTTTGAGCGTAATCCCGTTGACAATACGCACCGGAATGCCTACGGCACGCGCCAGAGCAGCGGTTAAATGAGAATAGTTCTGGCAGTTACCTCGTCCACTGCGGAAGGAATACAGGGCATCATAGCTCTCCGGCACCAGAACATACTGCATACGGTCTACAACCCAAGCGACGATTCGGCGGACCGCCTCCACCTCGGTTTTGGCGTCAGCCGTCAGCTCTCTCGCCTTCTCGACAATGTTATAATTTCCTGCAGCCACTTGAGCGCTCGCCGCCAGATAAGGCGCCACCTCGTCTGGGACCTTGGTCAGCGGAAAAGGCGCCGCGGTTTTCAACGGCCTTAAACCCGTGCTGTTGCGCGTGCTCAGTGAAATCTTGCAATCAATCAATCCAGCAGGACGGTGCCAGATCATACGGATGATCTTGTTGCCGCGCTTATCGAACTCTTCCTCCCGCTCGCTGGGATTCTGGGAGAAATCGATACGAAACTGAACGATCTTTTGATTGAACGTTGGAGAAGAAAAAGCCGTCGGCACTACGTAGCTTAGGATCAGCTTTTGCGTGCCAGGTGCGGGCGCCACCTGCTGTTGCATTCGATAATCGATCTGCGATTCCTGGCCGCCATTGATCAGATACTGCTCAGCTTCAGCGGACCCCAGGCCGGCCAGAAGAACGACAACGACGGATAACTTTTTCATCTTCATACCTTTAAGGTTAAAAAAAGCTGCACCCATCGAGCCTGTTTGAAACAGAATTGAATGAATATAAAGAGAAATGGCCCTTTTGTCAACAGCAATCATGCGGCCGCTCCACAGACACTGTTCCAGCGCGGTCAGCTTGCCTGTCATTGAAAATTTTTCCATAAAGTGTTTGTCTCTCGTTCTTTTTTTATTAACTTTTCGTCGCACCATGTGTGAGCCGGAAACGCAGCGGAAAGGCTGCAGAGATGACGTGCGAAAGACGTTCGTCTTGCTTTTCCTTTGTATTTAAGCTGCGCACAAAGCCGACTGTTTTGTAAACACGACAACGACAGGGCTGAATTGAAATCCCCAAAAATTAAAAAATGAAGACGGCGGCTGCCAGTCCCACCCATAGGAAAACATCATGAAATCAGCCATTCTCACAGATCTGACCCGTTGCACCGGCTGCGAGGCCTGCGTCATGGCGTGTCGCGAAATCAACGGATTGCCCAGAACCTCAGAGAACCATCGCTTGAATGCACACACCTGGACCGCCATCGAACATCACCAGGGGATCCCGATACGACGGCATTGCATGCAGTGTGAACAGCCGAGCTGCGTCGCTGCCTGTCCGGTCGGCGCATTGACCAAGACGTCGGAGGGCGCTGTGATCTATGATGCCGGCAGATGCATGGGATGCCGGTATTGTATGATCGCCTGTCCATTCAGCATTCCCAAGTACGAATGGCAGGCGAGGATCCCACGCGTACAAAAGTGTAGTTTTTGTTATGACTCAGCGCTCAAAAAGGGCCACGAGCCGGCATGCACAGCCGCCTGCCCCAGCGGCGCAACGATTTATGGAGAAAGGGAAGCGCTCATCAAGGAGGCGCAGCAGCGTATCGCAACGCATCCGCAGCGTTATATTCCCACGCTCTATGGCCTCACTGAGGCCGGCGGCGCCTCCGTGCTCTATCTTTCCGCCATGCCGTTCGAGAAATTGGGTTTTCCCGCAACAATTCAGCATAAACCGTATCCCGACCTGACCTGGCAGGAGTTGAGCAGGATCCCAACGATGGTCTCAGCCGGCGCTGCTTTTCTGTTCAGCGCCTGGTGGATCATCAACCGCAGGATCAAAATGGCCAATGAAAGCGAACGTTCATCCGATCAGACTGCCTGAAAAGACACGACGGATATAAATGAGGCGTTAATGAAAATAGGTTTTTCCCGCATCTCCTTTTGGGGATGTGTTGCCGCCATTATCTGGACTCTCGGGATTTATGCGACAGTGGTCCGCTTTTTTTACGGACTGGGAGCAGCCACCCATCTTTCTGATTCAGTACCCTGGGGATTGTGGATTGGATTGGACATTCTGGTTGGCGTGGGCCTGGCGGCCGGGGGTTTTTTCATCACCGCCATGGTCTATCTCTTTAATCTCAAGGAGTATCAACCCATTGTGCGGCCGGCGATTTTGACTTCGTTTCTCGGCTATGGGCTGGTGATCATCACGCTGCTTTTTGACCTGGGCAAGCCTTATCACATCTGGCGCCCCATAGTCATGTGGAACCATCACTCGGTCATGTTTGAGGTGGGATGGTGCGTCCTTTTATATACACTCGTTCTGTTCTTCGAGTTTTCACCTATGGCGCTGGAACGGCTGGGCCTGAAAAAGCCTTTGTCCCTTATGACCCGGTCGATCCCTTTTTTAGTCATGAGCGGAGTCCTGCTCAGCACCCTGCACCAATCCTCGCTGGGTTCGCTCTATTTACTTGTGCCGGACAAAATGCACCCGCTGTGGTATTCACCCCTTCTGCCGTTCTTGTTTTTTAGCTCTGCGGTCGCCGCCGGACTGGCGATGGTCATTTTTGAATCCTATCTGAGCAGCCGGGCCTTTGGTCGAGCACTGGAATTTTCTCTGCTGGTGCGGCTGAGCCGGATCCTCGTGCCGGTGGTGTTGCTGTATGGCATCATCCGTTTTAAGGACCTGGCCGGCCGCGGAGTCCTGGGCGCTGCTTTCAGCGGTTCGCAAGAAAGCCTTCTTTTTATGGCGGAGGTGCTTTTCGGCCTCGTTCTTCCGATCATCGTTTTCAGCATCCCGGCATGGCGCAACCAGCGCGCCGGCCTGTTTCTCGGCGCTGTGCTAGTGCTCCTGGGCTTTATACTCAACCGGTTGAATGTCTCCATCACCGCACTGGTCGGTTCCGCCGACGTAGAATACACTCCAAGCTGGATGGAGTGGGCGATCACCGCATCCATGGCGGCTGCCGGCGTGGCAGTGTTTCGGCTGGCGGTCAAGCATTTGCCGGTTTTCACCCATCAGGATACTCAGGCAAAACAGGTCAATCCGCCGTTGCTGGAACCGGGCCAAGCCGGCGCCGGCGTTATGGCCGGACTGGGCGGCCTGCTGTTTCTGCTGCTGATGGCCTTGCTCTTTGGCCTGAACCGCAAGCAGGCAGCCGCAAAGTCTCTGGATGGAGAAGCAAAACCTCTGTCAGCGTCTGCAGTACTACGCCTGCCTGCAGCCATTGTTTTTGAACCCGACGAAGCAAGTCCGGGAAGGGTTACGTTTCATCACCAAACCCATGTCGATCCAACGCGACCCGGTTGCGTCAGTTGTCATGCAACAACCTTTCGCATTCGCCCGATTAAGAGCGGCCAAGCAGGAACGGTGAAAATGGATTCATTGTATGCGGGCAAACAGTGCGGCATCTGCCATAATGGAGAGCAGGCTTTTCGTGCGGATGAAGAGTGCGAGAACTGCCACAGCGGTCGCTGAGAGGATGAGTAAAAGCAGAAGCGGGCGAAGCGTTTGACAGCGCTGCACCCGCTCTTTTCCAACCTAAAAAAATCAACGGGGCTGACGATCTGCGTCCGAGGAGCCGATGATCTCCAGAACCCGGGGCAGCAGCTTTTGGCTGGTGCTCAACGCCTCATTGCCGTAGATGGTCTCATGCCCCGACCAGTCGCCGAAATAACCTCCGGCCTCTCGTAAAATCACTGGAAACGGACCGCAATCCCAGGCGTTCATGATCGGATCCAGCATCAGATCCACCCGGCCGGTGGCGACCAAAATATGACCATAGCCATCGGACCATCCGGCTCGATACCAGAACGCCGACTGCAGTCGGCGCCACGCCTCTGCCCGGTGAAATTGCTCAAAAGTGACCGGATCGGTGAAAGCGATCACGCCGCGGCTGGGGTCATCGAGCTCGCGCACATGAACCGGCCGGCCGTTGCAATAGCAGCCCATGCCTTCGGCGGCGTACACCATTTCATTCAGAGCCGGCAGATAGGCCGCTCCCACGCGAATGCGGTGATCCACTTCCAATCCGAGCAGCACTGTATAAAGGGGAACGCCGCACATGAACGATTTGGTTCCGTCGATCGGATCGACGAACCAGCGGTAGCTGGAATCGCGGCTGGAGTCGCCGAACTCTTCGCCCATGATCGCATGATCCGGAAACCGGGTCTCGATGCGTTGACGGATGAAAAGCTCCGCCTCTCGGTCCGCGATGGTGACCGGCGTGTCATCCTGCTTGAAATCCGGCGCAATGCCGCGGTTGAAATAGCCCAGCGTCAGCCGGCCGGCTTCATAGGCGGTCTGCACCGCGAAATGCAAATAGGGCGTCCATCGTCTTTCAGCGGAAATCGTATCAGCGGGACGCTTCATTTCGTTTTTTTGCTAAAGTGTTTATAACATCCCCAAGCAACCGCAAACGATACCAAAAAAATGGCCGCCGGAAGAAAATAGCCCAAAATGGGGTGCCCGATATATAGAAACATGGTTAGCCCTCTTTGCTCATTTTTTTATTTTTTTTGTAATAAATGTAGGCAAAAATCAGACCTGACAAAGAGAAAAAATAGATGACGGTCATGCCGATGACGACGATCAGATTTTGGTTCATTTCTGTTCCTCCCAGCGCTGGATTTGTTCCAGGTCATCCAGGTACTTATGCTGTTTCCGCTCGTACTCTTTGGAAATAGAGCTTAATTTCGGGTCGATAACCCAGAACATAAAAACGGTGATCACCAGTCCGATGGCGAGCATGATAAAACCGGACGGCAGCAAAAAGAGGCTCAACGCCAAGCCAAAAGTGATAAAAATATAGCTCAGCGGCGACAGGACGATGGCGATCCAATCCTCCTTGGTCCATTCGTCGGCCTCGTGCGGCAACCATTTTCGTTTCACCCAGGCCATGTCAGCCCTCCTTTCTTGCTTCTTGTTCCGCCCGCAGATCGATCTCTTCCTTTTTTTGCAGCAAACCGCGGCGTTCCGCCTCGCGCCGCACCGGGCCCCAAAAGCCGATGGGGCGGGTTTGCACGTAGACTTTGACCAATCGGTCCATGTCATCCGGCTTGGTCAAAAAGGTTACCGGAAGATATACCAGGGCGACCAAAACCATAAGCAACCAGAACTGCTGAAAATCTTTCAAATCGGGCAGAATCCCAAAGGCGGGCAGAATCCATACCACCAACCAGCAGATGCCCAGATTGGCGACCCAGGCGGATAGATAGCCCCAGCCGTTAAAGCGCCACCAGATGACCTGGAGAATATTGGGCAACCAAGTGCCGGCGGTCATCAGCCATAAAGCAAAGAACAACCACTTGGTCACATCCTTGCCGATCATCATACCGAAGAAAAAGGACCCCAGCAGCACGAGCAAGGTCCACAGGCGCCCCATACGCACAATTTGCTTATCCGTGGCTTTGGGATTGATGTAATGGTTGTAGAGATCGCGGGTGGCATACATGGCGCCGAGATTTAAAATCCCCGATACGGTGGAAAAGTGTATGGCCAAGATGGCGGCGAAAAAGAAACCCACCAGACCGGGAGGGAAATACTCAAAACCCATACGGAACCAGGCCAGCTGATATTGTGATTCGTCAGTCATGTAGGGATTGAGAACGAAGAAGGCAAGCACCGCAATAACCCAGATCGAGTTGCGGACGATCACCGCCGCTGCGCCCGACCAGATGCTGTAGGACGCGGATTTAATGGTGTCCGCTGATTGGATGCGCTGCGCTTCCACGAACCAGTCGCTGTGAGTAGCCATGCCGAAACCGCCGAAAAAGGGTACGATGATCATGGTGATAAGCCACAGCAGCGGATAATCTCCGGTCACAAACCCGGTGAAATGAAATGGATTGAGCATCTCCGGCCGGTTGAGCGCCTGAATTTTTTCCACAATAGCAGTGGGACCGCCGGCAGCCATGGCCGCCCAGATGCTCACCAGAATGATGATGAACAGCATGGTGATGCCCTGTTGCACATCCGCGATGATCACTCCCCAAAAGCCCGAGGTCATCGCATAGATGGCGCACAGAGTAGAAAAGATGACCAATCCGTACCAGATGGGCCAGTTGAACGCCCAGGCGCAGACATTGCCCATGGCGATGCCGACCCAGCCGGCGATGAACATATTCAGCGCCACCTGCCAGCCGGCCATCCAGCCGCGCATCAGCTCGGCCGGCAGGCCGCTGAAGCGCAGGGTCTGCCATTCGGCCTGAGTGCTGGCGAGGGAGCGGCGGAAAATACGGGTGGAAACGAACGCGCTGATGGCGCACCAACCGGCAAACAGAGAGCCCCAGATGCCGTACATGCCGGATCGGTACACCCAGCCGGAAAACCACATGGGCGTATCCGTGGCGGTATGGGTAGCGAAATTGGACGTGGCCGGCAACCACCAGGGCAAACCGCGGCCGGCGAGAAAAAAGTCCGCTCCGGATCGTTTTCCCAGCCGGTAGAACAGCACGCCGGAAAAAACGGTCAGGAGAATGTAGGCGATGGACCAAAAGTAATCCAGCCCGGAAAAATGAACCATAGGTCTACCTCCTCTCTCAACCGGAGCAGTCCGGCCGAGAATCTAGTTGTATCTTTCAAGGATTGTAGTAAATTAAGCCATGACACAACGCATTCGGAAAAGCCACTGGCTTCTCCTGGGACTCTTGCTGCCGACCTTTCTCAATGGAAGGGATCACCTGGTGGGCGTCGGAGTCACTTTACATAAAAAAATTTTGATCAACTTTGCCTTTCAGCGCACCCTGAGTTCCTCATCCTGGCTGCGTCTGCGCGTCTATCTGGGGACCGACGGCAAGCCGGCAGCATTCGGCCTGCACGCCTTTCAGGCTGACAAAACCGGGACCTGCTGGCAGCCCTTACTGGGCGCTGGTGTGGAGGTTCTGCCGCACCGGTTTCACCACCGAATACGCTGGACGCCTTACGGCGTCGCGACGCTCGGGGTCGCGTATCGTCCGCATGCCCATCTGATGGATGAAGCGCAGTTCACGGTCGGCTATTTCCCGCGGTTGGGCGAGCTCTTCCCCCTGGGTCTGTCCGTCTGGCATCTGAACTCGCTGCGATAAATCTGCGTGAGCCTTTCGGATCGAGCGCATCCACAGATCACATCGGGCCGCAATCTATTCGATATTCTCCGTACTTTTTTTCAGCTCGCGCGACGTCTGGAAAAACTCGTTCACCGTCATCTTTTTCAAATATACCATGCCATGAGAGGCACGCAGGCGAAGCTGCTTACTGTCGTTGAAAAACTCGCGTCCCAGACAATATTTGATGTCCTGATATTGCTCCACCAAAATCTTTCGCGAGAGTCTGGAAAAAGGGCCGTCCAATTCATAGCTGGGAAAAGAGGCCTCCCGCTGTGAGCCGAAACAGGTCTCAAACGCGGCCTCCATCACCGCCATGGAATTCAACGACACCGGGACCAGCGTTGTGACCTCCGAGGGATGAAATCGGTACCACACGTTGCGGTAGCCCCACACCTCCAGCTTGTCCGGTTTTTCTTCCGCCTGATAGACGCGCAGCGCCTGCGAGACCGTCTGCAGCACCTTGTAATGCGTGTCCGGACCGCTGCCTTCAGGATCCAGAGCGACGGTGACGATCGTCGGTTTGACCTGCTTCATCAAGGCGAGGAGCGGAGCGACATCCCGGTCCATCTGCGGCGATTCGGTAAAGATCTCCCCTTTGTAAAAGCCCAGACGCAGGTGGTGCACGTGAGAGGCGTTAAATCCCAGGTGTCCCCATTTCAAATCCGATTCCCATTCACGCAACATGCCTTTCAACTGCTGAATGTAGGGAAGATCTTTCTTGCCCGGATACTGGCTTTTAAAATAGAGAATCAGCTCGGAGATGCGATTGCGCAGCTGCGACAAATCATTTTCTTCGAAAATAAAGATCAGATTCCGCAGCAGTCGCCGCGCTTCGCCCTCCTGCTGCATATGTTTGCTGTGCGCAGCCACTCCGTCGAGAAACTGATAGACATCCCGATTGCGTCCGCTCTCATTGTTCGCCTCGAAATACCCTTCCTCCATCAAACTTTTAAAGGACGGTGCAGTGATGAAGCGTTGCAGATTCTCCAGTTGCTGCTGCACATAAAAATTAGTGACCGCGTTGAATCCGCTGGTCATATATGCGACATGATGCGAGTTGAGCGGCGATCGCACCAGGTGCAGCACATAGGCCCAATAGCCCAGAATGATGTCGTCATGATGGGGCGCGGTGTGCAAAAAGGATTCCCCCTCGATGGCTTTGAGGCCGTCCTCGATCTTTTGCGTCAGCCGCTCCACCACCTGAGCGGTCAACTTGGCTACGGTCTTGCCGCTTTTGGTCCATATCCAGTCGGAGGAACGGATCGCGGCGAAATCTTTTTGATCCAGCGACGACAGACGCTTGTGCTGATGCCGGGCCAGATCGATGACGATATGATCGATCTCAGCCTCTGGCACCGGGTCCATGCGGGTGACGTCCTCATACCGCCGCTCGATCAACAATTTGCCCGCGCCTTTGGTGATGTAGAAACGGGCGTTTTTCAGTTTGTGCAGCACAGTCGCCGGATACAGGTTGGAGGCAGGCGCCTCCACCGCATTCTGAATCACCTTGGCCTTCGCCTCACCGGCCGCGATGATGATCGCCACTCCATCGGGATTGTAGGTGATAGTGCTGAGCCCGATGGTGATCACCAGCCGGCGGCGGGCGACCTCGATGCCGCCCAGATCTCCGGCCGCGGCAGCCTGGGTCTCATAGTTGGTGGCGGTCAAGCGGGTGGTGGAAAAGTGATCACTGCCGCTGACGTTGAATCCGATGTGGCCGTCCGGACCGATGCCGCCGAGAAAAAAGCCGATGCCTCCCGAATCACGGATCTGTCTTTCATAGTCCGTACAATATTCATCCACCCGCTCGATGACTTCACGCTGCAATATTTCCAGATGGTTTTTACCATGGCGGATGCGCAAGCTCAGATCCACCGTTTCGTTGGGGAACACCTGATCAGGCGTCATCCCCGGTGGCATGCCGGTGGACCAGGCATTCAGCAGCAACGCCTTCTGGCTGCTCAGGCCGAATCCCCGAATGTAAAACGTCTGAATATAGTGGGCAAAGCTGTTGGTCTGCGCAGGATTGATCGGATAGAATTCGTCGATCTGAACAAACCGCAAGTGATCCATCCGCGGCCGGTGCGCCGGATCAACGCCGTTTGTTTCCAGATCCTTCTGCACCTCCTTATCATTCCATTTTTGCAGATAGTGCATCACCCACTTGATAAAATGCTCAGGCGTTTTGCCGGTCGGCAGGGAAACGATTCCTTCGGGATTGCTCTGGACCCACTCGAGAAAGCGCAAAGCGGTCAATTTGCCCAGAGCGGGAAAATTGTCCACTTCAATGACAGGTATCTTTTCGATAGGGGGATAGATAAACTGTCGTCCAGACCGTTGCAGAGCGACCTGCTCCACTCTGGATTCAGGGATCAACGGCCGTTTTGTCATATAGGCTCCAACCGATAAGGTCATGATGGTTCGAATAAGAAAGAATAGTATACTAAAACAAATAAAGATAATCAAGCATTAAGATGACGGCGCGGATATAAAAAAGCGCCTGGAGGACCAGCCCACCAGGCGCGAAAGATGAAAGCGCCGTTTTCACCCCGAGGCGCAGACGGCTTGACGCACCGCGCAATCTCAGGCAGTGTATTTCCCGACCAATTTACCCAGCGCCACTGAGAGCAATTTGCTGTCTGCATTATCCGCCCGCGACGGAATCAAAACCGGTGCAGCGGCGCCGACTATTACATGGCCCAACCTAAAGCCGGCAAAGTAGCAGGTGCTCTTGGCCAGCATATTGGCGGATTCGATATCCGGACAGACCAGAATATCCGCCTGTCCGGCGATGGGCGTATGAAGCTCCTTGGTTCTGGCCGCTGATGGAGAAACAGCGTTGTCCAACGCCAACGGTCCGTCGATAATGCATCCCTTGATCTGACCGCGATGATTCATCTTGGTAAGGACCGCAGCGTCTAACGTGCTGGGCAGGCTGGGATTTACAGTTTCAACCGCGGACAGCAGCGCCACTTTAGGCAAAGCGATGCCCAGCGTATGCATGACAAAAACCGCGTTTTCGATGATTTCGATCTTTTGCTTCAGATCCGGCTTCAAGGTCACTCCCCCATCGGTGATGATCATCAACCGCCGGCCGGTTCGGTGCACATTTTCAAAAAGAAAAACATCGCTGAGCAGACGGTTCAGGCGCAATCCATTTTCAGAATCCAGGACCGCTTTGAGCAAATGCGCGGTTTTCATTTTGCCCTTCAGCAGGATCTGCGCCTCGCCTTTGCGGATAGCGGTCACCGCCTGGACCGCGGCTGCAGATTCATCAGACACATGGCGGATCTCAAAAGAGGTTTCGGCGCCGCCCTCCAGCTTTGCCAACAGCGTGGTGATTTTCTTTTCATCACCGAAAAGCAGGGGCGTGCTGATCCGCAGCGAAGCGGCGGCGATCATGGCGCTGAGCGCGGCTTCGTCATCCGCCGCAGCCACCGCCACTCGCACCGATTCGCCCTTGCGACTTGCCTGCAACAGATCGTCCATACAGGTGATCATATCGTTCCCCTTGATAGAATGCACCGCATCAGTAGGATAGCGCCTGCTCCTGCCCTGTCAACACGCGCCAGGCGCCCTCGGCCATCGCCTCCATCTCTAGTTCGCCGGGCAACAGGATCACTTGGGCGATAAAGCGAACCCTCCGGCTGATCTCTTGGATGAGAAAAGACGAATGAACCAGACCGCCGGTCAGCACCACCGCCGCCACGTCGCCGCACAGCACCGTGGCCATGGCGCCGATCTCCTTAGCGATCTGATAGGCCATCGCCTGGTACACCTCTTTCGCCTTGGCATCGCCCCGCTGAATCCGCTCTTCGATTTCCACTGCATCCGTCGTGCCAAGGTAGGCCGCCAGCCCCCCTTCGCCCATCACCATCTTCTTCACAGCCGCTTTATCATAGCTGCCGGAAAAAACCAGATCGATAAAAGGCTGCAGCGGCAGGCTGCCGGTGCGGTCCGGAGAAAATGGACCACCGCTGGAGGCGTCGTTGACATCGATGATGCGTCCTCTGCGGATCGGCGCGATGGAAAATCCGCCTCCCAGATGGGCGACCACAAAATTGCACGTCTGCGGATCCAGTTCCAGTTTTTCAGCAGCCCAGAGGGAAGCGGCGCGCAGATTCAACGTATGCGCGAGCGATCGGCGAGGCAGAAGAGGATGACCGGAATAGCGCGCCAGAGCATCAAACTCATCCACCGACACCGGATCCACAACCAACGGCCGGCCTCCGTACAGCTTGCTGATCTCCAGAGCAAGGGCACAACCGAGATTGGCGACATGCTCCCCCTGTACGCCTTGGCGCGCATCAGCGATCATGGCAGGATTTACCTCATAGGTGCCGCGGCTGACCGGTTTGAGCAAGCCGCCACGACCCACCACCGCCTGCAGCGAGAACGCGGGAAGATTCTGCCTGGAGAGAAACGCCTGCACAGCGCTTAAACGAAAATCGAACTGATCCCAAAGACCTGAAAAACGGGCCAGTTGATCCCGCGTATGCCGGAGCGTTTCTTCGGTGAGTTTATGGCGGCCGCGGAATAGAGCGACTTTGGTGGAGGTGGAACCGGGATTGATGACGAGGATGAGTGGTTCAGCGGAGAGGTTCATGTCTGTTCTCGTAAAAGGCGACGACATTCCTGGCGCCGGCCCGTCCGACTGGGCGCTTGCCGATCAACGCCTGTAACCACAGAATAGAATCTTTCGACGACAAAGCTGGTTTGCGCAGTTAATAATATTAAAAAAAGGCAATTATTGCAAGCAGAATCGGCATAAAAAAGAAGCGCCGCCAGCTACGGCAGGTTTAAAAAGCCGGCCCGGGACAGCTTTGTCCCGGGCCGTACGCAAAGAAAAAGGTTCTTAATGGCTGACGGCGACGGGCGATCACTTGGCCGTGTAATGGGTGTGCAGCAGCTCATGCGCCCGGTGGCTGTTGGGCTCGCCCAGGTACTCTTTGTACAGCTGCTGGATCGCCGGGTTCTCATGAGATTTACGAATCTTGAGACCGCGATCGGCCTTGTAAATCGCCTCAGCTCTCTTTTTCCTGATCTCTGCAGAGGTGGGAATCGGTTGACCGCCGCCGCCTATGCATCCGCCCGGACAGGCCATGATCTCGATAAAATGATAATCAGCCTCTCCGGCGACGATCTTGTCCATCAGCTTGCGGGCATTGGCCAAGCCATTGGCCACTGCCGCCCTAACTTTAACGCCGTCAAGATCGACTTCAGCCTCCCTTACACCCTCCAGGCCGCGCACTGCCGTAATATCGACATTTTCCAGCGGCTTTTTCGTCACCACCTCATACACGGTACGCAGGGCGGCCTCCATCACGCCGCCTGTGGCGCCAAAGATCACTGCCGCACCGGTAGAGATGCCGAGAGGCGCATCGTACTCTTCCTCCGGCAGGTTGGGCAGATCGATGCCCACCTGTTTCATCATGGTCGCCAGTTCGCGGGTGGTCAGCACCGCATCGACATCCTGGAAACCGCTGGAGGTCATTTCCGGCCGTCCGCTCTCCCACTTTTTCGCGGTGCAGGGCATGACCGAAACCACATAAAGGGCTTTGGGGTCAATGCCGTGCTTTTCCGCGTAATAGGTCTTGGCCAGAGCGCCGAACATCTGCTGAGGAGACTTGCAGCTGGAGACATGCGGCAGCAGCGTTGGGAAAAAGTGTTCGATAAAATTGATCCAACCAGGGCTGCAGGAGGTCAACATCGGCAGTTTGCCGCCATTCTTGATCCTGCTCAAAAGCTCATGGCCCTCTTCCATGATGGTAAGGTCGGCGGTAAAGTCGGTATCGAACACTTTATCAAATCCCAGGCGACGCAGTCCGGCCACCAGTTTGTCGGTTACCAGGGCGCCGGCCGGAAGGCCGAATTCTTCGCCCACGGCCACGCGCACCGCCGGCGCGGTCTGAACCACTACATGCAGGTTGGGATCATCCAACGCACGCCAGACGCGGTCAATGTGGCTGTTCTCATACAGTGCAGCTACGGGACAGCGGTCAATGCACTGGCCGCAGGCCACGCACGGCACATCCGCCATGCCTTGGGCGAACGGCGTGTCCACCCACACCTCGTAACCACGGCCTTCCATGCCGAGAGCGCTGACGCTCTGCACCATGGCGCAGGTCTGCACACAACGGCGGCAGAGAATGCATTTGGAAGGATCGCGGACGATGGATGGGCTTGAGGTATCCAGGCCGCCCTGACGTTGATGATATTCAAAGCTGATTTCGCGGATGCCCAGCTGATCGGCACAGGCGCGCAGCTCGCAGCTTCCGTTACGCACACATTCGGTGCAGCGCATCGGATGGCGGGACAACAACAGCTCCATGGCCATCTTACGCGAATCGCGCACCACTTTGGAATTGGTGCTCACCTCCATGCCCTCCTGCACTTTCCAGGAACAGGCGGTGCGCAGCAGCCGGTCGCCCTTTACCTCCACCACGCAAATGCGGCAGGCGGACACCGGGTTTAAATCCGGATGATGACACAATCGCGGAATCGTGATGTTGATTCTCTCCGCTGCATCCAGGACGGTCGTTCCCTCCGGCACCGTCACGCTTCGTCCGTCTATAGTCAAAGTTACTTTGTTCAAAGCAAGGTCCTCCCTTTTCAGTTACCGAACGGTTGATTAGGCTGCCTGGGTCGTTGCAGCGGTTTGGATAGCGCATTTGCCGGAGCGGCAGAATTTGTCGCTCACATGCTGGATGAACTCTTGACGAAAATACTTGAGACAGCCCAGGATGGGCACCGGCGCCGCTTGACCAAGGCCGCAAAAAGCGCCGCGCATCATGGCGTTGGCCAGGTTTTCCATCAGCTCGATATCCTGCGGGCGGCCTTTTCCATCGGTTATTTTTTCCAACAACTCCAGCAAGCGGCCGTTGCCCTCGCGGCACATGGTGCAGATGCCGCAGGACTCATGATTAAAGAACTCGACAAAGGTTTTGACTAAATCAACCACGCACTGACTGTCATCCACCACCAGCAAAGCGCCGGAACCCATGCCGGAACCGATCGTACGCAAAGTTTCGGTGGCCAGCGGCAGATCCAGATGCTCCGCCGTGAGAATGCCGCCCGTAGTGCCGCCCAGCTGGGCAAAGAGAAAGCCCTTGCCGTTGGGAATCCCATGCCCGATGTCATAGATGATCTCGCGCAGAGTAATGCCCATGGGCACTTCGATCAAACCCGGGTTGTTGATGTTGCCCACCAAGGTGAAGACTTTGGTGCCCGGACTCGCGGACGTACCCAATGTTTTATACCAAGTTGCGCCGTTAAGAATGATCTGCGGGATATTTGCCAGCGTCTCTACGTTGTTCACGATCGTGGGCTTGCCCCATAGTCCCACAGACGGCGGAAAGGGCGGTTTGTTGCGCGGCTCACCGCGCTTGCCCTCGATGGACTCGATCAAGGCCGTTTCCTCACCGCAGATATAGGCGCCAGCGCCTTCGCGGATTTCCAGATCAAAATTGAAGGAAGAACCAAAGATCTTTTTACCCAACAGCCCCTGACTGCGAGCCTGCTCGATGGCCCGCTGCATACGGGCGATGGACATATGATATTCGCCGCGAATGTACACATATCCCTTGGATGCGCCCACCGCATAGCCGGCCAGGGCCATACCCTCGATCACCGCATGGGGATCGCCTTCCAGAATCAGACGATCTTTAAAAGTGCCGGGTTCGCCCTCATCCGCGTTGCAGATAATGTATTTTACATCCGATTTTTCTTTGGCGGCAAAGCTCCATTTGAGCCCTGTGGGGAAAAAGGCGCCGCCGCGGCCTTGTAGGCTGCTGGCCTTGACCTCTTCCATGACCTGGGCGGGTTTCATCGATGTAACCGCCCGCCCCAAAGCCTCATAACCGTTTTGTGCAATGTATTCTTCTATGGATTCCGGATCGATGACGCCGGCGTTCTTCAGCACAACGCGGACCTGTTTGCCGAATCTCGGCGCTTTCTCATCCACATGGGTGTCTTCAGCCGGCATATCCAGGTATTGCAGCCGCTCGACGATGCGGCCTTTGAGCAGATGTTCAGAGATAATTTCCGAGACATCCTCGATCTTGACGCCTGCATAATACACCGCATCCGGGAACAGCACCAGAACGACGCCTTTGTTATAAATGCCGAGACTGCCGGTCTCGACCACTTTGACCTCATTGGACAGGCCGGCCAACGCCAGCTCCCGCACCAACGCATCTTTGACCGAACGTGCGCCCTGCGAAATGGTATGCGGGTCCATGGCGATAATGATGTGCATTCTATGCATTGGAGGACCCTTTCAATTTATAGTCTTTAAGGATAGCTACCGCTTTTTCCGGCGTCAGATTGCCGTAGACCTCGTTGTCCACCATCATCACCGGCGCCACAGCGCACAGGCCCAGACAGCTGGTGAATTCGAGGGTAAAGAGGCCGTCTGCGGTGGTGCCGCCTATTTCCAATTGCAGGTATTCTTTAATCTTCTGCAGCACCTCCTTGGAATTCCGCACATGGCAGGGTGCGTTGTTGCAGCAGCGGACAACGTGTTTGCCTTTCGGCTGAGTCGTGAATAGGCTGTAAAAGGTCGCCACCCCATAGATCTCGCTGAGCGGCATTTGAGTGATCCGCGCCACTTCGGACAGGACCGGTTCGGTCAAAGCGCCGAATTCTTTCTGCACATCCTTGAGGATATAGATCAGCGGCGTTGGAGTCTTTTCATAGACTTTCACGATATCGTGAATTTTGGCCAGATCAGGCATTCGTTACCTCCTATGGATTGAAAGGAACCTTATGTTTGCATGATGAATTATTTTTGCAGGAACACATGGTTGGTGATGATTTTATGGTTGACGATATGTTCCGAGACGACCGCCCGGGCTACTTCCGGCGTAACCTTGCCGTAGGTGATGGTTGTCTGATCGGGCTGCATCACCTGAACGAGAGGTTCTTGATCGCAATATCCCAGACAGCCGGTCTGCGTGACCACCGTATCTGTAATATGACGCTTGTTCAGCTCATCCAGAATCGCCGACATCACGCTGCGCGCTCCTGCGGCGATCCCACAGGTTCCCATGGCCACAACGATCCGGTAACGCGCCGTCTGTTCGCGCTGCGCCATCTCCCGTTTGGCTTTCTCCCTGATTTCCCGCAGATCTGCTAATGTTTTCACAAATGGTTCCTCCTGCTGAATGTGATTATTGAAACAGTTAAGCAAACGTTCATCTAAACAATCAATCTTACAAGCAGCCGCCGGCCAAGCGACCCTTTGGTCAAGCTACGGAAGAGATCGCTAAAACGCCTTCCCGAATCCGTTGTTCGGATTCGCCGGCCAGGGTGTAGAGCATGCAATTCCGCGCAGCCATCTGCGCCAGCAACCAGAAGGAATCGAACACAAAGCGGCCGCTGTCGGTACTATGCCGGTAATAAAAGTGAATGTCCGGCGAAGCGATGCACAAGTTCGATAAAGTGGCGCCGATCTCGCCCAGGGGCATGCGATTGAGGCTGTTCAGCTTAAAGTGGACATCCACCAGGGTGCCTCTGCCCAAGGCGGACGATATCTTTAACCCGCCCTCGCAGTCTGTGGCAGCCTGCAAGAGCAACGACAGCCCCATGCCCACCGGTCGGGTAGTGCGCGTGGTGACGAAGGGATCGAGCACCCGGTCGATCAGCTCCTGACTCATGCCGCGGCCGTTGTCCTTGATGCGTATGCGCAATCGATTGTCACGGACGGATTCATCCACTGCAATGATGATCCGGCTGGCCTGCGCCTCAATCGAGTTGGTGACAATATCAAGAATGTGCAGGGCCAGTTCTCGCATAATGCCTCGAACCCTCTCTCCTCTGTTCAATACGGTATGTTCTGAATGGCCACGTCCGGCCGCGACACCGTCAGCTTGCGATTCTTCTCCCCGCGGAAGGCCATGGCCAACTCGGCGAAGGAGGGTTCTTCCAGATAAAAAAAAGTGATGGCCTTGCCGATATCCTTCAGATCATGTGCATCCGACGCCGTTAGAATCTGATAACGCGCCAACTGGGGAAATCGGCGGCGCGCCTCGTCCACGTAAAGCCGGTGTGAGATCTCGACCGCGGGGAATGGAATCTCATCCGGTATTCGACCCAGGATATGCAACGCACTGTAAGCGCGGCGATCTACATGGGCCGGGTAGGCGATGCCTTGGTGCAGAACCACCTGTTCGTACACTTGAGCCATCGGCGCTGTGGTAGAAAAAGCCAGCAGCTTTCTCTCCTGATGGAGAATGTTTTCCTCTTCATCGCAGATGATCTGCGGACCATAGAGTGAGTCGTCGTAATCCCCTTCCAGCAGATGTCGGTAGATGAATTCCTGGAACGACTGCGCCTGAGGCTGGTCCGGAAAAAGACAGACCATGTGCACATCCTCGGCGGTGGCCACCTCGACGCCCGGGATGACCAGGAGGTCATGGCCAATGGCCGCACGGATGACCGCTGGAGTGTTGGCCACTGAGTTGTGATCGGTGATCGCGATGATGTCGAGCTGTTTTTCTTCGGCAGCCGCCACTATGTCGCGCGGGCCCATGGTCAGCTCTGCGCAAGCGGAAAGAACCGTGTGAATGTGCAGATCCGCGCGATACCATTCGGACATCAGTGCGGCTCCGAAAGTCCGAGGGCGTACAGACGTCCGGCCAGTTTGAACGCCGAATCGACGGAACTGAGCACCGCTATTTTTTTCGCTTTGGCCTTTTCCAACACCTCTTCTTCCATCCGGCCGCGGCGGGGCAGCACAATAGCGGCCAGTTCCTTGAAATAGCCGATGGCGACCACGTTCTCATTGTTCTGATGCGTGATCCAAAGACACCCGCGAGGCGCATGAGCCATTACTTCACTGAGCATATCCGAGACATAGACCGATTGCACCTCCACGTCTGCGGCCTGCTCAACGCCGCAGAGCGCATCGAGCTGCAAGGTACGGATGATCTCGCTTAAGCGCATTCCCTGGTCTCAACAAAAGGATTAAACGGTTTGCGGAGCTTTTTCAAAAGCGCGGCGCAGTGCTCGGACCACTGCGGATAGATCCTGATCCGCGCCGCCTTCCACCATCACCGCATCGCCTGGCCGGATCTCGTTCAACAGATACTCTATCGCCTGCGACACCAGCGGGAATTCCATGATGGCGGCAGCCTGCTGTCTGCCGCTGCGCATGGCCTCAGCGGTCGAATGGGCATGCCGGCCGCAGAGCACCACCAGGTCGATAGGCATTCCGGCCAGATAATGACCGATCATCTTCTGATAATAGTCGGTCTGAACGCCCAGTTCGGTCATATCGCCCAGCACCAGAATCAGCCGCCGTGCCACCTCCTTGCACTGCATCAGGCAGACCGTGGATTTTATCAGCGATTGGGGAGTGGCGTCGTAGGTGTCATCGAAGAGCATCAGGTCGTGCATACGGTACAAACGTCCCCGCCCTTCCGGAAGTAGAAAGTCGTGTTCCAGGCTGTCGGCGATGATCTCATCCGGCACTCCCAGACCGTCCGCCACAGCAATGGCGGCGAGGGCGTTGTAAACATCTCCCAAGCTGTAGATGGGCATATGCAAGCGTAGACTCACGTTGTTTTTGCGATGAACAGTAAAGGCGGTGCCTTCCGGCCCTAGCGGGGTGATATTGGCGGCAAAATAGTCGGCTAGTTCAGACAAACCAAAAAAGCGCGTGGCGGTTAAGTTTCCCTCGCCCAGCGCTTTGACATATTCGTTATCTCGATTCAACACAGCCCAACCGCCCGGTTCCAGTCCTTTGAGCAACTGCGCTTTGTTGTGCATTATTTTTTCGATCGTTCCATGGACGGCCAGATGGGCTTCTCCAATGTTGGTGATGACTCCGATCTTTGGCCGGATCAATTCCGTGGATCTTTTGACCTCGTCGGCAGCGGAGGCGCCGATTTTCACCAGCGCCCAGTCCCAGGAGCCTCTCAGAGTCAATAATTCCTGGGCGATCTTTTCCGCTGTATCGGAATCATAGGCAAAATCATAGACCCGGCCGTGCCTGCTCAGGATAGACCGCAGCATACGCTTGACAGTGGTCTTGCCATTGCTTCCAGTGATACCGATAAATGGAAAATCCAGCTTCCTACGCCTTTCAACTGCTTGATTGAAAGGCGGATGTGTCGTTATGGCCGTCACAAATGGAAAACTCGAGTGATATGAACTTTCTCCTGGCGATATCTATATATAGAATGTTATTTTATTGTTTTTTTCTGATAAAGTCAACCTCATTTTTCCTTTTCGTCCTTGCGTCGCGCATTGGCGAGCGGCAGCGAAACCGTAAAGGTGGTGCCCACTTGGAACGTGCTTTGAACCTCGATCTTGCCCGCATAAGCGTTGACGATGGATTTAACGATCGTCAGACCCAGCCCGGTTCCGGTAATATGACGGGTCAACGCATTTTTCGCGCGGAAGAACTCTTCGAACAGCCGTTCCTGCTCCTCCTGGGTCATGCCGATGCCGGAATCCTGAACGCTGATTTTCGCATAATGGCCTTCGCGATACCCGTGAATACGGATTTCGCCGTTGGGCCGATTGTATTTAACGGCATTGGAGATCAAATTTTGAAAAACCCTCTGAATCTCCTCCCGATCCGCCGCGATCCACAAAGGCTGATCCAGCGTAAGCGTCAGGGTCAGCTGCGCTTTGTCGATCTCATGCTGATAGAATTCAGTGAGCGGCCGCAGAATCCCGCCGATCTCCAGGTTTTCGATCTCCCGTTTGACGGTTCCGGCCTGCATGCGCGATATATTGAGCAGATCGTTGATCAGGCCGATAAGCGCCAAGCAGCGCTCATTGGATCGCCGTAAATAGCCGTCATAGATCTCCGGCGCATCGCCCAAGGTTTTCTCGATCACCACCTCGAGATACCCCTGCACAGCGCTCAACGGCGCTTTGAGCTCATGCGCCGCCATATTGACAAACTGGGATTTTAGCAGTTCTATATTTTTCAGCTCAGAGATATCCCGCAGAACGGAGACCACACCGAGAAACCGTCCCTGCTCATCCTGAATGGATGCGGTGTTGGCCATGACCACCAGTTTGGCCGGCGGCTGAATGACAATCTCCTGTTCGATGCCCTGCAATCTCTCTTTTTTCGTCAGGATCTCGGTGATCTGTTCGCGAAGCGCCTCGGGCAACAGATCCAGCACCGGCTGGCCGGTGACCAGCGTCTGATTGATGCGCAGCAGGGTTAAGAACCGTGGGTTGAAAAGCACCAGCTCGCCGTCCTGGTTGATGACCAGCAGGCCGTCGCCGATGGCGTTCATGATCGTGCGAATGCGCGACTTTTCCTGCGCCACCTCCAACAGCCGCCGTTCGCGTTCTTCGCGCAGACGGCGTGCTTCAAGAATATAAGCGCGCCGTTCCAGGGCACGATCAAAGACAAACTGGATGTCGTCCGGAGCGAACGGCTTGGCCACATACTGATAAGCGCCCAGCCGCGTGGTCTCCACCGCGGTGTCGATGGAAGCGTACGCGGTTACGATGATGCAGATGGCCTCTGGGTAGACCTTTTTGATGCTGTCGAGCACCGCGACCCCGTCCATGTCCGGCATCTTGAGGTCGAGAAAATAGACATCATATTCCCGCTGCGTACCCAGGGCGATTCCGTCGGCGCCGCAGGCGGCGGTGTCCACATGATGGCCTTGGACTTCAAACAAGCGTTTGATGCCTTCACGCATCCCCAGTTCGTCGTCAACGACCAGGATGTCGGCGGGTTCAGTGTGCATCGGACTGGTGAAAGACCTTTTCGCGCAGATAGGCAAGCAGATCCCTGGGACGGATGGGTTTGTCCAGGTAATCGTCGGCGCGGATCCATCGCCGCTCCTCCGCCGTTTGCGTGGAAAAACGAATGCCGGTTTCATGGCCGGCAGCGGTCATCATGATAATGGGCGTGTTCTTGCCTTGATCGCTGTTTTTAATTTTATGGCAGAGCACAAAGCCCGAATCAAAGTGCTCCATGGCCAAATCCATCAAAATCACATCCGGAGCAAAGCTCTGAAACAGGTCCCAGCCCTCGCGGCTGTCAAAGGCGGCGGCCACTTGGTAGCCCTCTTTCTCCAGCACCGGCTTGATGAGCTGGACCAGATCCACATCGTCGTCGATCATGAGAATTTTTTTATTCATAACGCCACTTTCTGTTAGTTATTTGGCCAGTAGATTGCGTACGGTTTTGATCAATTGCTCCTTGCGCACCGGTTTGTCGATAAAGGCATCCACAGGATTCCACGATTTGTCAGGCCCCACCCGCAGGGAGAAACCTGACTCGTTATTGACTGCGGAGAGCATGATGATCGGAATGTGGCGGGTGTCTTTGTTTTCTTTGATCGCCCGCGCCACCTCGAATCCCTCGCCCGGAGAGTTCATCATCACATCCAGGATGATCAGATCCGGGGCGCACTGAGCGACCAGGTCCAATCCCTCCCGGCCGTTGTAGGCGAAAAGCACCTCATAGCCCATCACCGTCAACAGCGCTTTGTTGAGTTCGATGAGATCGACATCGTCATCGATCAGCAAAATCTTTTTTTTCATAGCAACCGCCGCAGGGTTCTTGATCCGTTCAATGGATATGGTCGGGCAACTCGACCGTAAAAACAGCCCCGTGCCCGGGTTCACTCTTGAAGTAGATATTGCCCTTGTGCATCTTGATGATGCCGTAGGCGATGGCCAGGCCCAATCCCGTGCCCTTGCCGATCTGTTTGGTGGTGAAAAACGGCACGAACAGCTTGTTGCTGTTCTCCGGTGGAATGCCGCAGCCGGTGTCCTGAAACTCGATGGTTACCACATGCCGTTCCACCAGGTGGCGGCAGCGAATGGTCAGGGTACCGCCCTGCGGCATGGCTTCAGCAGCATTCACCGCCAGGTTAAGAAACACCTGATAGATTTGATCGTCGTCGAGCTCGATGGCGGGAAGATCCGGTAAATCCATGGTTATGGTGATGTTCTCGAACAACGCCTGGTGGGAAACCACGCTCACCAGCTTTTGCAGAATGTCCTGCAGCTTGTGCGGCCGCAGAGATAAATTGCCCTGGCGGGCGAAGTTGAGCAGACCGGCCACGATCTTTTGACAGCGTTTAGCCTCTTCCATGATGAACACCAGATCGCGCGATTTTTGATCATCGCTCTTCAACTGCTGCAGCAGCAGGTGGGCATACAACATGATCGATCCCAGCGGATTGTTGACCTCGTGGGCCACGCCGGCCGCCAGTTGACCTATGGAGGCGAGCTTTTCCCGCTGAATCAATTGCTCCTGCGCGTCTGCCAACTCGGAAAGGGACTGTTGCAAATCCTGCTGGGTGCGCTGCAGTTCTTCGATCAGGTAGGGCAGGCACATCTCCTCTTCGGCAATGCCTTGAAAAACCGCTGCAGCATAGTCCCGGCAGGTCTCATAGCCGCAGGACCCGCAGTTGAGTTCATCCTCCGGATTGATTTTATTGATGGAGGCGAGAATTTTCTGAATGTCCTCAGGCGTCGGCTGTTTGGACAGGATCGGCGCGATCTTGAACTCCCGACGCACGTTCACATCCTGGTTCTGCAAAATGGTCTTCTTCCACTCCACATAGCTGATGCGGGTGCGCAGTGAATCGGTATAGCTGACGATCTTTTCTTTACGCATGAACGAGTTCAGCGTGGAATCGGCAAAAGGACCATTGATGCAGCCTTCGCAGAAAAGAATGTCCACCACCTTGGCCTTGATCTCGCCTTTTTGCAGGCTGTCCAGCAATCGCAGCGTGCGCCCTTTGCCCTCGGTGACGATCACTTCGTTGTTCATGATGTCATAGGGCAAGCCGGCGCTGCGCAGAAGGCCGCCGGAAACCGGATAGAGACGGCCCAGATACGCATAGGGCGGATCAAACGTCGAGGGCTCGGCCGCGGAGGGATCGATGTTAAGCAGCTCCCAGATTTGATGCAGCTCTTTAAAGGTCAGCACCTCATCGACCGCGTCCGCCACCTGCGGTTTGCGCGATTCCACTTTTTTGGCCACGCAAGGACCGATAAAGACCGTTTTGATTTCCGGTCCGAGAAGCTTGCGCATGACCCGCCCCATGGCGACCATGGGCGAGACTACAGGCGCCAAGTGAGGCAAAAGATCCGGCACATATTTTTCCACCAGATCACAGATGACCGGACAGGAGCTGGTGATCAGCGGCAGAGCCTGGAATCCAGACCGTTTGTCCTGAACGTTGATCAGCCGGTAATACTCCCGGTTGATCAGGTCAGCGCCATAGGCCACCTCGACCACGCTGCGGAAGCCGATCCGGCGCAGCGCGCCGACAAACACCTCCGGCGGAAAATCGATAAAGGAAGCTGGAAAGGTCGGCGCCACCATGGCGACTACATGATGGCCCTGATGCAAAAATTCCAAGGTCTGTTCCACCCCGCTGAGCACCGCTTTGGCCTGCTGCGAACAAACCCGCACGCAGTGGCCGCAGGCCAGACACCGTTCGTCGATGACCTTGGCCTGGCCTTTTTCCACCTTGATGGCTTTGGCCGGGCATTCGCGGATGCAGCTGTAACAGCGCTTGCAGCGCTCTGGTATGGTCCAGACCACTCCCATTATTCGACGCCCCGTTCGGTGAATTCAGTGTGCAACAGTTCATGCGCTTTATGGCCGTTGGGCTCGCCGAGAAACTCTTTGTACAATTTGATGATCGACTCGTTGTGATGCGAAGCCCGTTTAGGCAATGAGCGATCGATGGCATACAGCGACTCGATCCGTTTGCGCACTTTTTCCGGATCCGAGGGGATCGGTTGACCGCCGCCGTTGATGCAGCCGTTGGGGCAGGCCATCACCTCGATAAAATGATAGGGCGAGTCGCCGGTGCGGATGCCTTCGAGAAATTTATCGACATTTTTCAGACCGCTGACCGCAGCCACGCGAAGGGTCAGACCGTTGATGGTCACTGTGGCTTCACGCACCCCGGCCAAACCGCGCACAGAGCTGAACTCGATCTGATCCATATCCTTGCCGGTGAGGTAATAGTGGGCGGAACGCAATGCCGCCTCCAGCACGCCGCCCGAGGTGCCGAAAATGGCGGCGGCGCCGGTGGATTCGCCCATGGGATCATCGAAATTTTCTTCCGACAACTTGGCAAAGTCGATGCCGGCGGCTTTGATCATGCGCGCCAGCTCCCGGGTGGTGAGCACTGCGTCCACATCCTGGTATTCATCGGCCAGCTCCGGCCGCTGCGATTCGAATTTTTTGGCGATGCAGGGCATGATCGATACGACGAACACATCCTTGGGATCGATTCCGACTTTTTGGGCATAATAACTCTTGATCATGGCGCCTTCCATCTCGTGCGGCGACTTGCAGGTGGAGACATGGGGCAGCAGATCAGGATAAAAATGCTCGACATATTTCACCCATCCCGGGCTGCAGGAGGAGAGCAGCGGCAACACGCCTTTATGGTTCACTCGGTGCAGCAGCTCATGCGCCTCTTCGATGATGGTCAAATCAGCGCCGAAATTGGTATCGAACACCCGGTCCACGCCGAGACGGCGCAGAGCGGCAGTGATCTTGCCGGTGACGATGCTGCCCGGCTCCATGCCGAACTCTTCGCCCAGCGCCACGCGCACCGCAGGGGCGATCTGGGCCACTACGTGCTTCTGGGGATTGTTGATCGCCTCCCACACCCCTTTTTGGCTGCCTTTTTCACGCAGCGCGCCCACTGGGCAGACCACCACGCACTGCCCGCAAAACACGCAGGCGATGGTGTTTAGGCTGCCGTCCATGGCAGGCGCCACGGTGGAGTGAAAGCCGCGGCGCACGAAATCGATGGCGCCCACGTTTTGCACCTCATGGCAGACGCGCACGCAGCGGCCGCAGAGGATGCATTTTTCCGGATCGCGCTCGATGGAAGGGCTGGCAAGATCGATTTTAGCTTTGCGCCGTTCACCCTGATACCGGTGATCGCGCACCTCGTACTGCTCCGCCAGTTTCTGCAATTCGCAGTTGCCATTGCGCACGCACACTAGACAATCCTGCGGATGATTGGCGATCAGCAGCTCGACGATGGTCTTGCGCGCCCGCCGCACCTGCGGCGAGTTGGTCTGAATCTTCATCCCTTCGGCCACCGGGAAAGCGCAGGAAGGAACCAGGCTGCGTTGTCCCTCCACTTCCACCACGCAGATGCGGCAGGAACCGGTGGGAGTAAGATTCTTCAAATAACATAACGTGGGAATGTGCACGCCTTCGCGTTGCGCCACGGTCAGAATGGTCTCGCCCGGATTGGCCCAAACTTCTTTGTTGTTTATTGTAATCGTCATACTTTCCTCATTGGCGTTCTAACGTTCACTCATGCGTTTGATTATTGCGCCTGGGCGCCGGCCCGAAGGCCGGAGCAGACCACAGGCGCCTGTGGTCCTGTCAGCCGGTTTCACGCGCCGGGTTATTCGACGATAATGGCGTTGAATTTGCAGTTGGCGCGACACTGATCGCAACGGATGCACTTTTCTTCGATAATATAGTGCGCTTTTTTCTTTTCACCCACAATGGCGTTCTCCGGGCACTTTTTCGCGCACACCGTACAACCGGTGCAGGCCTCGGTGTCGATGCGATAGGTCAACAGCTCGCGGCAATGGCCGGCCGGACAGCGCCGGTCGTAAAGGTGCGCCTCATATTCATCGCGAAAATAGCGCAATGTGCTCAGCACCGGATTGGCCGCAGTCTGCCCCAATCCGCACAGCGAGGTGTTCTTGATCACATCGGCCAAACGCTCCAAATACACCATGCCCTGGAAGCGCAGCAGCGCCTCTTCCGGCGACTTTTCGCTGCGGTAGCTCTGCGTCAACCGTTCAAGGATCTCCAGCAACCGTTTGGTGCCTTCGCGGCAGGGGATGCACTTGCCGCAGGATTCCGATTGAATAAAAGTCATAAAGAATTTAGCCACATCCACCATACAGGTGGACTCATCCATAACCACCAGTCCGCCGGATCCCATCATGGCGCCGATGGATTTGAGCGACTCATAGTCCACCGGCGTGTCCAGAACAGACTCGGGCAGCGCGCCGCCGGAGGGGCCGCCGATCTGCACCGCTTTAAACTTTTTATTGTTTGAACAACCGCCGCCGATGTCGAAAATCACCTCGCGCAGCGTCGTGCCCATGGGCACCTCCACCAGTCCGGTGTTGACGATCTTGCCGGACAGGGCGAAAATTTTTGTGCCCTTGGAGCCGGCGGTGCCGATGGCGCTGAAAGCCTCTGCACCGTATTTGAAAATGGTCGGCACATTGGCAAAGGTTTCCACATTATTGATCACCGTCGGTTTGCCGAACAAGCCCTCATCCGACGGATAAGGCGGACGCGGACGGGGCATGCCCCGCTTGCCTTCGATGGAATGGATCAACGCGGTCTCTTCACCGCAGACGAAAGCGCCGGCGCCTTTTTTGATTTTAAGGTCAAAATCAAAGCCGCTGCCGAGGATGTTGTTGCCCAACAGGCCGTAGCGCCTGGCGTCGTCGATGGTTTTAAGCAAGCGTTTGATGGCCAACGGATATTCCGCGCGACAGTAAATATAGCCTTCTGAAGCGCCGATGGCGTAGGCGGCGATCACCATGCCCTCTATGATGCGGTGGGGATCGCCCTCCAGAACCGCGCGATCCATAAAAGCGCCAGGATCGCCCTCATCCGCATTGCAGATCAGATATTTTTTATCGCCCTTGCTTTTGGCAGCCAGGTCCCACTTTTTGCCCGTCGGAAAACCGCCGCCGCCGCGGCCGCGCAAACCGGCCTTGAGCACATTCTGAATCACCTCCTGCGGCTTCATGGTGTTGATAACCTGGCTCAAACCCTGATAGCCCCCGCGAGCCAGATACTGATCGATGCTTTCAGGATCGATGACGCCGCAATTTTCCAACACCAGCTTTTTCTGCTTGGCGAAAAACGGAACCTGCTGCATCGACGGCACATCCTTCCAGCCGTTGTGCGGCCCATCCGTGTACACGCCGAGCACCTTGTCCGGCAGAATATTTTTCTGCATCACGGTTGCATCGATGATCCTCTCCACATCCTCCGGCTTGACCTCCGCATAACTGATGCGGCCCGATCCCGGCAGCTTGACGTCGACAATGACTTCGCGGGAGCAGTAACCGACACAGCCGGTGGCCACCAGTTTGGCGTTGATGTTCTTTTTCTTCAGCTCAGCCGCCAACGCATCATAGACTTTCTGCGCGCCGTTGGCCAGACCGCAGGTGCCCATGCCGACCAGAATGACCGGCTGGCGATGCTCCTCCAGCAGCAGCTCTTTTTTAAACGCGTCCAATCGCTTTTTGCTCTCAGCCGATTGGTTGCACTGAGGAGCGGTTTGGACGCAGGTCACGAAATATTTGCACGGGGTTTCCTGAGTGTGCCAGCAATTGGTAAACAATGGGGTATAGGAATTCATAAGCTCCTCATTCACTTTTTTCCGCCCGGCGAGAGGCGATTAACTTTTGCACTTCCTTGACCGTCAAGCCGCCGAAAAATTCGTCGTTGATCGAAATGACCGGCGCAATGCTGCAGGCGCCCATGCAGGCCACTGTCTCGATGGTGAATTGCCCGTCCCGGGTGGTGCCGCCCGCTTTTATCCCCAGCTCGGTTTCCAACGTGGTGAGAATATCCAAAGAGCCTTTGACATGACACGCCGTGCCGCGGCATACGCGGATCACATTTTTGCCCAGCGGCGTAAGGCGGAATTGATTATAAAACGTGGCAACGCCAAAAACCCGGCTGACCGGCAGGCGCGTATGTTTGGCAATATTATGCAGCTCCTCCTCGGGCACATAACCGTACACTTCCTGCACATCCTGAAGAATGGGAATCAGAACCGATGGATCGTTCCCAGGATACTTGCTGTACACATCGCTCGCTTGCATTGTTTCCTCGCTGTTTATTCAATGATTGATAATTGGCCGAAATAACGGATCACAACTCCCTGACCGGCGAATGACCGATAACGCCGAGCGCGGCGGAAATCGCCAACAACAGCTCCTGATCACCGAAAGAATCGACATGGTAATAATAGACCCGCTCGTTGCGCACCTGCGCCTCCAGATGACGAGAGTTCTCATCCGTGCGCACAATGATGCGCGCCTGCGGATCACACCCCTTCAACAGCCGGATTGTACTGTCGATGCGCATTCCCGGAGTCTGTGCATCGAGAAGAATCAGGTCAAAATGCTGCTCTTGAGCTTTTTGCACAGCCATCCACGGATCACAGAATCGAACCGTGTCCACCCCTTTCTCCTGTAAAAAGCGATCAAGAGCGCCCGGCAACTCGTGGTGTGGATTGTCAATGATCAGACAGTTCATTATATTTCTTCATATTATGGTCTTTTCCAAATCTCCAGTTTCAAAGACCATGCCATATTTACTATTTAACCTCAAAAATATAAAATATTGTAAATAATATGTTTAAAAAAAAAGACGCCGTTCTGATTACAATTAATATATTAAAAATGAGAGAATTTAGTGTGGAATTATGCTACATGAGGACAACTAAAGAGGAAAATGAAGCCTTAAATCTGTTTCAGATCAAATTTCTTGATCTTTTGATATAGCGTTTTACGGTCCACCCCAAGAATCCGCGCAGCCTGACTTATGTTATAGTTTTGACTAGTTAATACTTGCGAGATGTAACGCTTTTCCATCTCTTGCAGAGAAACCAGCTCTTCCTGAACACTGGGCCGGGCACTTTTTCCTGGTTGCTGCAGATGCAGGGGCAGGCTGTGCAACTCGATCCGGTCCGAATCCTCCACCACAGCCGCACGCTCCAGTACATTTTCCAGTTCCCGTATGTTGCCAGGCCAGTGGTATTGTAGAAGCGCCTGTTCAGCCTCAGGCGTGAGACTGAGCAAGGGCGTTTTACGGCGCCGCAAATTGTACTTTTGCAAAAAGGCCGTGATCAGCAGAGGCAGGTCCTCTTTGCGTTCCCGCAGCGCTGGAAGGTGAATGGGAATAACGCTGAGACGATAAAACAGATCCTCGCGAAAACTCCCTTGGCTCACAGCGGTCTGCAGATCCAGATTGGTGGCTGCGATCAACCGGACGTCGATTTTAATGCTCTGCGAAGCGCCCACACGGCGGATCTCTTTTTCTTGAATGGCCCGCAGGATTTTGGCCTGAACGTTGAGCGAAATGTTGCCGATCTCGTCAAAGAAAAAAGTGCCGCCTTCGGCCAATTCAAAGGCGCCGTGTTTGGTGGCCGTGGCGCCGGTAAAGGAGCCTTTGATGTGGCCGAACAGCTCGCTCTCAAACAGCGACTCCACCAGCGAACCGCAATCCATAGCGATAAAGGGAAAGGCCGCCCGATGGCTGAAGGCGTGAATGGCGCGGGCGATCAGCTCCTTGCCGGTGCCGCTCTCCCCCTGCACCAGCACCGTGGAATCAGTGGAGGCCACTTTGGTCACCAGGCCAAAGACCTTTTGCATGGCCGGGCTCTTGCCTATGATGTGCACCGGTTTGCCGTTGAATTCAAACGAGAGCTTCTCCTCCCCTGCTGCAGATGGGATTGGCAACTCGCCGGCGATCCGGCGGATGATCTCCATCAGCGCATGCGGTTCGAACGGTTTAGCGATGTAATCGCGTGCCCCCATTTTGATCGCCTCCACCGCCATCTCGATGGTGGCGTATCCGGTCATCAAAATCACGGCAGTGTGCGGGCTGACTAGGCTGATGCGTTGTATGAATTCAATGCCGGTCATGCCGGGCATGCGGAAATCAACCAGAGCGATAGGAAACGGCTGCTGCGCTGCCAGCTCGAGCCCATGGAGCGGGTCCGCTGTTGCCGTCACCTGCAGCTGCTCGCTTTCCAGCAGCCGGCGGCAGGCCTCGCGCAGGACATCGTCATCGTCTACCAGTAAAAGGTGAAGGGGGGTGTCTGAACGTTCAGTCATGGTCCTGGATTCGTGAAAAAGGACTGTTAGGCCATATGTTTTTTTCGGCCGGGCATCAATATACTGATTTTTAAGTCAAAAAGCATCATTTATCGATCGCTTCCCGACTTGAATGCGATAATTTCTATTGACATTATGAATATTTTTCACAACTTTATAAACCGGTTGCATTGTCGAGAAAAAGGAGTGAACGATGAATCCGTATGCCAGTCGCAGACAGTTTTTTCGAACAAGCGGTGCGGCGGTTCTAACCGGCTGTCTCACCTCCGTGAGCGCCGGGCAGGCAAAGCCGCAAAAAGGTTCCTTTTCCTTAGGCATGGCATCCTACACCTTTCGCAAGTTCACATTGGAACAGGCCGTGGCGATGACCCAGACCGTCGGCGTTCAAAAGATCTGTCTGAAGAGCATGCACCTGCCCCTGGAGGCCACAGCCACAGAGGTCAAAACTGCAGCCGAAAGCGTGCGACGCGCCGGACTCGATCTCTACGGCGCCGGCGTGATCTACATGGCCAACGAGGAGCAGGTTCATCAAGCCTTTGCCTATGCTCAGGCCGCTGCGCTGAAAATAATCGTCGGTGTGCCTGATTATGGGCTTTTGGCGCTCTGCGATCACAAAGTCAGGGAGACGGGCATTATACTCGCCATTCACAATCATGGCCCCGGCGATCAACGCTATCCAAGCCCTGCGGACGTATACGAGCGGGTGAAAAAGCTGGACAGGCGCATCGGATTGTGCATGGACATCGGTCATACCATGCGCATCGGCCAGGATCCAGCGGAAGCGGCAAAAAAGTATTTTGACCGGCTGTACGATATTCACATCAAGGATGTCTCTGCGCCCAGCAAAGAGGGCAGAACCGTGGAGATAGGCCGGGGAGTGATCGACATCCCCCGGTTGATCAAGATCCTGACCAAAATGAACTACCAAGGCGTTCTGGCCTTGGAGTATGAAAAAAGCGAAAACGATCCACTGCCGGGCGCAGCGGAATCCATTGGCTATGTCCGCGGCGTCATCGACGCCCTGTGAGGCCCCTGTATCATCGAATTAAAACGGAGTTGTTATGTCGAACGAATCCCTGTTGTCTGCGCTGTACGTGCTGCTCCCCGTGCTGCTGGCCTCCTGCAGCGCGGATAAAAGCGTGAGACCTTTCACCGGCGCCAAAGGCGAAGTCCGGTTGATGACGCTGGATCCCGGCCACTTTCATGCCGGCCTGGTGCAAAAGACCATGTATGATCAGGTGTCGCCGGTGGTCTATGTCTATGCGCCGCAGGGGGCGGAGGTCGAAGACCATCTAAAGCGCATCGACCAGTACAACCAGCGCGCCGATCAGCCGACCCGCTGGGAAGAGAAACTCTATATCGGTCCCGACTATCTGCAAAAGATGGTCGAGCAGAAACCCGGCAATGTCATGATCACCGCCGGCAACAATGCAAAAAAGACCCAATACATTCGGGCGGCGGTGGAGGCCGGCATCCATGTGCTGGCCGACAAGCCGTTGTGCATCGATGCGCAGGGATTTGAAGAGCTGAAAGCCTGTTTCGCGACTGCGCAGAAAAACAACGTATTGCTGTACGATATCATGACCGAGAGAAGCGAGATCACCTCCATTCTGCAGAAAGAGCTTTCGCAAATTCCCGAGGTCTTTGGCGCTTTGATGACGGGAACGGCGGAGGATCCCGCCATCACCAAAGAGAGCGTGCATCACTTTTTCAAGGAGGTCTCCGGCAGCCCGCTGAAGCGGCCGGCCTGGTTCTACGATGTTCGGCAGCAGGGCGAGGGCATTGCGGATGTGACCACTCATCTGCTTGACCTGGTGATGTGGGAAGCGTATCCGGACCAGGCGATCGATTACCGGACCGACATCACCCTCGCCGCGGCCAAACGGTGGCCGACGCTGATCAGCAAGGAACAATTCATTCGCTCCACGCAGCTGCCCGAATGGCCGGATTACCTCACCCCTTATCTCGATGAAAAAGGCCTACTCAACGTCTATGCCAACGGCGAGATTCGCTACCGCCTCAAGGATGTGTATGCCAAAGTGTCGGTGATCTGGAATTTTGAGGCGCCGGCCGGCGCCGGCGACACCCACTATTCCGTGATGAAAGGGAGCAAAGCCCATGTGATCATCCAGCAGGGAGCGGAAGAAAAATTCAAGCCCGAGCTGTATGTAATCCCGGCAGGAGATCAGAATATGGAAGGGTTGACTCACGAGCTGAAAAAAGCGCTGGCCGCTCTGGAGAAAAAATATCCCGGCATCGCACTGGAAAAACAGCCCCATCGCTGCAAGATCACGATTCCGCAGAGCCATCGCGTCGGTCACGAAGCCCATTTCGGTCAGGTGACGGAAAGATTTCTCCGCTATTTGATCGACGGCCGGTTGCCGGCCTGGGAAGGGCCCAACATGCTGGCCAAGTACTGGACCACCACGCAGGCGCTGGAGATGGCTAAAAGCCGATAAAGCGCGGCCTACGAGGGCGCAGCATTTTCAGCCGGGATCGTGGGTTCGATTCCGGCTTTTTTTATCCGAGTCTCTTGCCCGCTGAAAAAGAAGGCGGAGTCCGCAGGTCACAGTTTGTCCAACAGATCGCGCACCGTAATTTTTTTAAGACGATAAACTAACCTTTTATTGAATCGAATGCATAGGCCATCGACGAGACGGTCGATGTTGCAATGCGGCCGGTCGCGGCCGCAGCCGGCGACGCGCAGGTTGAACAGCACCTCTGAGATAAAGACCTTGTCGCTGGGACCGGCTGGCCTATAGCAGCGATCATGCCCGTCAAGCAGAAGCAGGTACTTTAAATTCACCAGCTGCTGGGCCGTGCGGTTGATGACGTCCTCTGGTATGTGAAGATAGTCGGAGAGGTTTTCTTCCGAACTGCTGATCTTGTATAATTCGTGTTGCTGATGAACGCGCAGCAGAATTTTCAGGCCGATCATTTCTTGAAACATGGTGCCGATGTAGGGATGCTTTTGCTGCCAGATGAGCTTATAAAGATTTTGATGCGCGTACGAGACCTGAGCGGCGAAAAGCAGCACGGTCCAGCCATAGAACATCCACAGCAAAAAGAGCGGCAGGACCGCCAGGCGGGCGTAGATCTGCGCTTGCGGTCCAGAGCTGTAGTATTCGACGATAAACGTCGCAAACACCCAATTGCCAAAATTCCATAAAAACGTACCCACCAGCGCCCCCACCAGCGCCGATTTCCAGCGCACTCGAGTATTGGGGATAAAAGCCAGCATATAGGTGAAGGCAGTCAGCGACACAAAAGTGGGTAAAAGCAACGCCGGCAAGCGATTGAGAAATGCGAACTGCGGCAGATGGCTGAGCATGGACTGCCCCTTGGCGGAGAACAGCGTGCCCAGAACCGCCAGGACCAGCAGCGGCCCGATCAAAAAAATAACGCTGTAATCGATCAGGCTGCGATACCACGCCCGGCCCTTTTTGGCCTTCCAGATTTGATTGAACGCGGTTTCAATGGAGGAGATGATGAAAAGCAGCGAGATGATCAGAAACAGAGAACCGACGCCGCCCAATACGCTGAGATCCGAATTTTCCACATAGATGATGATTTCAGAGATCAGCTCCGCAGAGCCCCGTTGGCCCAGGGGACTAAGCAAAAAAGTCAAAACAGGAGCCAGAAGATGCTGCCAGTTCAGCAATTTCATGAAATAAAAAATAACCGCGAGAAACGGAACAATGGCGAACAGGCTGGTAAAGACCAGCGCAGAAGCGCTGTCGATGAACCGGTCGGCCCAAAAGGCGCGAAAGACCAGGGTGGCCAGCATGAATTGATGATGCAGATATTTGCGGATTTTTGGATAACGGTAGAAATCGGCGTGCCAAATGTCGTGGGTAAAAAATGTGCGCCAGCGTTTGGCTTGGCGCTTGACAAAGTCGATCATGCGACGAGCTCCGCTCGCAAACCATGAATCCGCTGCTCCAGCTCCGCCGCATAGGCAAAAAGTGCGGCGCTGCCGCCGGTATGCCAGAACAGAATGGTCTGGGAAGAGGTAAAGACTTTCTTTCTGATTAGATCCAGCAGGCCTCCGAAGGCGCGCCCGGTGTACACCGGATCGAGCAGCAGGCCCTCGGTGCAGCCAACCAGAGCGATGGCCTTCGCCTCCAGGGCTCCGACCACGCCGTAGCCCTGTCCGAGATAGTCATACTGCACGTGAAATTCATCGGGCTCAAAGTGGATGGAAAGGCCCAGACGCCGGCAGGCGTCATCGGCGATTTTGCTCAACTCGGTCTGGAACGGAGCGCCGTCCAACTTGTCGTTGTCGATGGAGATGCCCAGCACTCGGCCGGTGAAACCGCACAAACGGGCGCCCAGCGCCAGGCCGGCCTGGGTTCCGCCGCTGCTGCTGGCCGTTATAATGATATCCACTTTTTCACCCGCCGCCTGCAGCTGCTCGTTCAGCTCTTCCATGGCCAAACAATAGCCCAATGCGCCCAGTCCGGTGGAACCGCCGATGGGGATGATATACGGGCGCTTTCCCTGAGCCAGGCGCTCCTCAACCACTTGCAGCATGCGTTGATTACGCTGCGGCCGATCGGCAAAATGGAGTCGGGCGCCTAAAAAAAGATCCAGCAGATGGTTGCCGTTGGGAATTTCCGGCGGTGTGCCGCTCAGCACCAGCTCACATGGCAATCCGGCGAGCACCGCTGCAGCCGCGGTTTGCCGGCAGTGATTGGATTGTACTGCACCGGCGGTGATCACCATATCCGCCTTTTGTTGCAGCGCATCGGCGATCAAGAATTCCAGTTTGCGGGTCTTGTTGCCGCCGCTGCACAGTCCGGTCTGGTCATCGCGTTTGATCAGAATCCGCGGGCCGCGCAGCGCTGCGCTCAACCGCTTCAGTTCATGAACGGGCGTAGGCAAAAACGCCAGAGGAAATCGCGGTAATCCGCGATAAAATGTGAACGATTCATTCATCTCATGGCTCACTGATGGTTGAATAATTAATTGTACGTAAATCAAGCATCAAAGGCAAGGGTAAAGTGCGGTCCAATCGTCGAGGATCGATGCACAGGTCGAGCTGACGCGCAGGCGCGAGCGGCGTTCGAGGTCGGCGCTTTTAAGAGATGAATCAAGCCAGCGAATGACTTTTTCGTTGAATATAATCTGCGTCTCCTTGTCCAGGACAGCCCAGAGAGAAAAGACGCCGTGAACAATAGGCAGAATTGCCTCCAAGGTCCTGCATCGCCGCATGTCCGCGTACACGACCGATTCATTCTTTCCGCACCAGGGCGAAATGTTTTTTCGCCAAGCGTATGTCGACCTATGAGGTAAACTGTACGGCGCAGACTCTTCCGGCCGGCTCAGAATTCAAATTCCAGCCCAAAGATGGGCAAAAATCGCCATTGGTAGAGCGCGTCCTGCCTGCTCTCCTTTTCATTCCAGAAATAGCCGGCTATGTTTTTACGATCATAGAGATTCCACGCGCTCAAATACATAATCAAATTTGCCTCTGCGAAATGAAACCTTCGATCAAAACGGATGTTGAGCGAATGATACGCGGGATAACGACGGGCGTTGATCGCGTTTGCATCCAGCACCTCGCTGGACGCCTGCGCCGATTTGTTCAGGTCCAACGGCGTATAGGGCGCACCGGCGGCATACACCCAGCGCGCGCTGAACTCCCAGGCTGCCGACGGCTTGTACCCGCCCTCGAAACTGGCCAGAAACCGATTGTCAAACACTCGATCGCGCCAGACGTTGTCCAGCCCTCGATAGCGTGACTTGAAAAAACTGAGGCCGGCCATGCCATATATTCTTTCAGCCAGCTTTTTCTGCACCGTGACCTCAACGCCGCGGGACTTGGCCCTGCCCTGCGACACACTGCCGCTATGGCTGAAAAAAAAGGGATAGCGGTAAAAGATCTCGTCGAGCAGAAACAGACCCGGCTGGCGAGGATCCATGGGAAACTCTTTATACTCCTTATCATAAGCCTCCACCGTCAACCGGACGTTCTCCGACAGCAGATGGGAGACGCCGAGCACGTAATGAATTGATTTTAAATCCCGTAAATATAGGTTGTCGGCATCCTGCGCCAGCAGAATCATGGGCAGGTTCTGATAGTAGAGACCTGCGGAGGCATTGATGGAGGTCGGCTCCGAAATCTGCCAGGTCAGAGACAGCCGGGGCGAAACACGGTTTCTGTCCGTGTGCTGAAACGAGTCATAGCGCAGGCCGGTCCTCATGGTCCACCGCAGCGCGGGTTTAAGGGTATATTGGACAAACAATCCGGCCGCAGCAGAGCGAAATTTTTTATCCAGCGCCATTTCTTCGACTGGGTCGCCCAGAGAATTACAGTGTTCGGCATAAAAATTATGGTAATGGCCGGTGAGCTGTTTCAGGTCACCGCCGAAATCAAGTTGCTGGCGGCGGTTGAGCTGAATCGTGTTGACATTGCGCAACCGGATCACCTTCTCCTGCGAATGATTTCTAGTCAGGTTAAGCCCGGTGCCGGTTTCGTTGAAATCCTCCCGATATTGGTCGCTGGTCAGCGAAAGCGTCAGATGGGAAAAACCCTTTTTACCCCACAACGCCTGCCAGTTTAACCCGGTGGTGCGCTCATAAATATTCTGGCTTCCGTAATAGACCATGTCGTTGGCTTGCGCCGCTTCGCGATCGGGATTATTGTGATCTTCGCCCCAGAGCGCCAGCAGCGTCAGCTTGTGGTTGGGGTGAAGCGAATAGACCAGCTTGCCCTGATAGTCGCCGTACTGCGGCGGCGCTGTGGTGCCGATTTCGAACTTGTTCGCCAGCAGATCGAGATAACTGCGCCGCACAGAGAACATCCAGGAGCCTCTGTGCGCCAACGGACCTTCAACCACGCCGCCGAACCCGGCAAAGTTCAAATCAAGCTGACCGTCAAATGTTTGCCGATTGCCTTCGCGAAAATCAATGCTCATCACCGAGGACAGTTTGTCGCCATAGAGCACGGAAAAACCGCCGGCGTTGAAGGTGACCTCTTTGATAAAATCCACATTGACCAGGGACAGCGGCCCTCCGGAAGCGCCTTGAGTGGGAAAATGGTTGATGTTGGGGATTTCGATGTTGTCGATATAATATCCGTTCTCCAAAGGACTGCCCCCGCGGACGATCAAATTATTGGTCTGGTCGTTGACCTTGGCGATGCAGGGCAGACTGTATAGAATGCGGCTGATATCGCCGCCGGAACCGGGCGCGCGTCTTATCTCCTCGAAAGATCGGCTGACGGCGCTGCCCGGCTGATCGCTCAGCTTGCTGAACAAACCGCTGCGCACGGTGACGCCTTCCATTTGCAGGGTTGCAGGGGCAAGGGTTTCATCGACATAGGTGATGCGGCCGGAACGGACAATCACGTCGCTGACGCGCACGGTCTGGTACCCCATGCTGCTGAACCTGATCACACGGCTGCCCACCGCCACGCCGGTGATTTCGTACCCGCCATCCAGATTGGTCACCGCTCCCAGCACTGAATTTTCCACCACCACATTGACGCCGATCAACGGCTGCTGATTGGCTCTGTCCAACACCCGTCCGCGAATCGTTCCGCTCCTGTCTTTATCCTGCGCCCATAGCCATGAGGCGCTCATCAGAATCACAAAAATAACTGTGTTTATCAATCTCATCCACTCCTCCGCTTGATTAAGCTCTGTTCCGGCGATAATATACGAACAGCTGCGTTTATGATCGCCCCAGCCTATCGGACGGAACCTGCGGATATGAAAAAAGGAGAACGGGCCGATGGGATAGAACTCGAACGTCGATGTATGAAAGGGTCAGGAGCGAGCGGATGAGCCGCAGCGCTCGCGGTATTGGGATGGGGTGAGTCCGGTGTTCTTCTTAAATAAGGCATTAAAGGCGGTTTTGCTGCTGAATCCCGCATCAAAAGCCAGAGCGAGAATTTTCATCGACTGTTTTTGCGGATCCAGGAGGTCCTTTTTGACCTGCTCGATGCGGTAGCGATTGATAAAATCGAAAAAAGTCTGTTGCAGCCGGGTGTTCAACACTTCGGACAGATGATGCGGCGTGACGGATATCAGTTCCGCCAATTGGGGCAGACTCAGCTCACTGTCCAGATAAGGGCGTTGCTCCTCCATGACCGCCAGAAGCGCATCCAGATAGTCCTGACTGCGTTCAGGCGATAAACCGGACTTTTCATACTTGCGAGCCGCCCGCCCTTTGCCGTTCTCCCATCCTGCCTCCTGCCCCACCTGTTCCATGGTACGGGCGGTCTGCGGTTGGAGCAGCCAGTCGGACTTGAGCAACCCCCAGTAACCCAACAGATAGATAAAAACGCCGGAAAAAGCGGAAGAAATGCCAAAACCATAATTCTCCAGCTCGCAAAGTACAAAGATCCCATTTTCGCCGGCGAACAACACCCAGGAGAACAGTGACAGCGACGTAATGGTCTGCAGCCACTGCAGCTGCATCTTTTCCAGGCTGGAGACAACGGCCGACAGCCCGGCGCGGAACTGGTGCAGCCTATAGAGGGTAAAGGCCATATAGACGATGCCTGCCAACGCCAGAGAAAAATTAAGCAGAATAAAACGCCAAGGAATGCCGTGAAAAACCGAGTTGGTCAAGTGCGGACCGACTCGCTCCGGCGGAAGGGTCAGCAGAGGCGTCAGACTGAGCCAGTACAACACCATCGGCAACAGGTGAAGGAGGTCCTTGAAATTCAACCGGTCGGACGGCCGCAAAAGAAATCGAGTGTAAAGATATTGCGTCGGAGTTATAAGAAAGGTCATGCCGATGAAGAACAGGTTGATCAGACCAAAGCGGTAGGAAAAGACAGTTTCAGAATGATACAGATTCAGCAGAATAACGCCGCATAAAAACATCAACAGCGCCAGAAACCGGTTGGCGTATAAAGTGCGAAATTTATGCAGGAGGATGAGGGCGAGAAACAAACCCTGAACGCCGGCCAGCAACAGAATCATGTTGACGAGTTGATCGGGCATCATGCGAAATAAGAAAGAACGCGGACATCGCTGTCCGCGTTACAGGTAAAAGAGGCAAGGGGGACGAATGCGCCCGCCCGGCAAAAAGCGGGCGTTCGCCCACTTTAGGTTTACTTTTTATCCGTCAGAGCCGCCACGCCGGGCAGCACTTTGCCTTCCATCAGTTCCAGGCTGGCGCCGCCGCCGGTGGAGACATGGCTCATCTTTTTCGCCACGCCCGCCTTTTTGACCGCGCTGGCGGAATCGCCGCCGCCGATGACGGTCACCGCGTTGCCCGAGGCCATGGCTTCCGCAATGGCGAAGGTGCCTTTTTCAAATCCCGCTACTTCGAACACGCCCATGGGACCGTTCCAAACGATGGTCTTGGCCCTGGCCACTTCCGCCTTGAACAGCTCGATGCTTTTAGGGCCGATGTCCAAACCCATCATCCCGTTGGGGATCGCCTCCCCTTCGGTCACCTGAGCGCCGTTCTCCTTGCCGGCAGTGGGAAACTCGGCGGCGATCACATGGTCCACGGGCAACAGCAGGGTTACTTTTTTCTCCGCCGCTGTTTTCAGGTAGCCTTTCGCCTTGTCGACAAACTCTTCTTCAACGCGCGAAGTGCCGACAGCCACGCCCTTGGCCTTTAAAAACGTATAGGCCATGGCGCCGCCGATGATCAGGCTGTCCACTTTATTGAGCAGATTCTCGATGACGAGAATTTTATCGCTGACCTTGGCGCCGCCGAGGATCGCCAGCAGCGGCCGTTGCGGATTGTCAAACACTTTGGCGAAATATTCCAGTTCCTTGCTCATCAGATAGCCGGATGCGCCCAGACCGAGCTTTTTCGGCACACCTGCCATGGAGGCGTGATTGCGATGGGCGGTGCCGAACGCATCGTCGATATAGACATCCGCCAGCTTGCACAGTCCGTCGATGAACCATTGGCGCTCCTCAGAGCTCATCTTTACGCCCGCTTTTTTACCCTCTTCTTCGGGATAAAAACGCAGATTTTCCAGCAGCGCCACATCGCCCGGCTTCATGGCGGCCACCACCGCCTCTGCCTGCGGGCCGACGCAATCCGGAGCAAAAGCCACAGGTTTATTGATCAATTTAGCCAGGGCATCGGCCACCGGCTTGAGGGAAAATTCCAGCTTTTTCTCGCCGTCGGGACGGCCGAGATGGGACATCAAAATCGCCTTGCCGCCTGATTCCATCACCTTTTTAATCGTGGGCAGGGCGGCGACGATGCGCTTGTCGTCGGAAACGGTCAGCTCAGCGGTCAGGGGGACGTTGAAATCGACCCGGATCAGCACCCTTTTGCCTTTCAGGTCAAGGTCATCAATGGTCATCTTGTTCATAACATCTCCTAGATTGAATAGAATTTTGCAAAAGAACAGAATATAAAGTTAAATTTAGGGTTTTTAGCGTCAAAATCAAGTAAAATGAACTTTCCCTTGACTTTAACTTGCTTATTGACTATATTTTTAGCCCCAATATCAAGCCGGGGTGGTGAAATAGGTAGACGCACTGGACTCAAAATCCAGCGGTAGCAATACCATGCGAGTTCGATTCTCGCCCCCGGCACATTCTCACTATGCGACGAAACAGGCTGATGGATTTTCCTCAGCCTGTTTCGTTTTAGTCGACCGAGTTTTTCATGCCTTCTGGAGAAAGACCTCATGAAATTACGTGCTAAAATCATCTCCGGCTTTATTATACTCGCATTGATGCTTTCCATCGCGGGTGTTTGGTCAATCTTTGAACTGAAAAGCATGGGCAAGACGGTTTTAGGATTTTTGGACGAAAACTATAAAAGCATCGATGCAACCAAAACCATGATTGAAGCCCTGGAGAGGGAGGATAGCGCCATCCTGCTGCTGTTGCTCGGCGACCGCCAGGAAGGTATCAACATACTTGCCTCTGCAGACAGTCTGTTCAAGAGCGGGTTTGAGACAGCCAGAAATAATGTGACCATCGCTGGAGAGCAGACACTCATCGATTCGATTAAAATCCAATATCAGGCATATACGCATCTATGGGAAAAGCATATGAGGGACAATCGGCGTGAAGAGAACCTTAACAGGTACTTTCAAAACTTTCATACGCCTTTCCTTGATCTCAAAACAACGCTTCGCGCATTAATGACCCTGAACCATCAATTCATGTTCCGCACCGCCTCAGATTTGAACGATAAGGCGAATCGGGCTATCATGCCCGGTGTTGTCGCCGTTCTTGCCGCTCTTATCTTTACCGCGCTTTTCAGCCACTTTGTCCATGTTTATTTCGTCAACCCCATTATAAAAATGAATAAAAGCATTAAAAACGTTTTAGACCACAAGGCGGCGTTCACGGTTGAAATTGAGACCAATGACGAGATCGGTGAATTAGCCAGTTCTCTGAAGAAATTGTCGGATCTGTTTAAAAATTAGGCGGTGAATCATGAACATCAATGCCGTCTTTAGATATGTCGGCATCGTCTTACTGATCAACGCCTTGTTTTTGTTGCTCTCGGCCCTGATCTCGGCGATTTACCTGGATCTGGCCCTGCGTCCGCTGCTTTACAGCGCGCTGGTCACTGCGCTCTTTGGAGTTTTCCCTTTGATTTACGTACCGCCCTCCAAGCGCATCACGGCCAACGAGGCGTTGGTCACTATCATTCTCAGCTGGCTGTTGTCCTGCCTGGTGGGAACGCTGCCCTACATCCTGTGGGGCGGGGAATTCAGCTTTACCAACGCCTGGTTTGAGAGCGTGTCCGGGTACACTACGACCGGTTCCTCTATTCTTCAAGACATTGAAGCCCTGCCGTTCGGATTGCTTTTTTGGCGCAGTGTGACCAATTGGCTGGGGGGAATGGGAATTATGCTTTTTGTACTCGCGGTTTTGCCGTCCATGGGCATGGCCGGTGTGCTCCTGGCGCGTGCCGAGATGTCCTTGATCGCTCAGGAAAATTTCCGCTCTACGGTCAAATCGACATTGAAAATCATCCTGACGGTATACATCGGACTTACCGCGCTGGAGACGGTCTCGTTGATGTTCTGTGGAATGAATTTATTCGACTCAATCACCCACTCTTTTGCCACCATCGCAACAGGCGGCTTTTCGTGTAAAAACGCCAGCATCGCCCACTATAACAGCCTAGCCGTTGAGTTGGTCATCATCCTTTTCATGGTCTTTTCCGGCATTCATTTCGGCTTGATTTATTCCTTCTTTTTTCAAAAAAATAAAAAAGCCTTCAAAGGTCCAGTCGTCAAGTATTACCTCGGCGCCCTGATCATCGGCGTCATCCTCATGTGTTTAAATATCTATCATACTGTCTTTCCAGAGCTGTTTCAATCCCTCAGATATTCAGCCTTTCAGCTCATCTCCATCGGAACCTCCACAGGGTTTGCCAATGCGGACAGCTCTGTCTGGCCGCCCCTGTCGCAACTGCTGCTCTTATTTTTCGCCCTGCAATGCGCCTGCGCCGGGTCGACTTCAGGAGGCATCAAAACGGATCGAATCGTCATGGTGTACAAAGCCATGGGCAAACAGATAAAATTATTGCAGCATCCGCGTGCGATATTCACCGTGAGACTCGGCGATAAAATCATCACTGATGAAGTTTTAATGGCTGCCGTCGTTTTTATCTGTATTTACCTTGGCATCACTTTTCTGGCCACCGCCCTGCTGGCTCTCCTAGGAATGGATCTGCTCTCCGCTTTTTCCGGCGTGGTGGCGGCCATCGGCAATGTAGGTCCGGGGCTGGGATCCGTCGGTTCGACCAGCAATTTCAGCCAGGTCCCCGCGGTGGGCAAATGGATCCTGACTGCGGCGATGCTTCTGGGCAGGTTGGAGATCTATGGTCTCATCATCTTTTTTCAGCCAACTATCTGGGCTGCCAAACAAAAACCAATGTGACATTTTCAAGTCGCATGGTTCATTCCGACTGAATGAGCATTTCTGAATAGAGCAGACATCAGGATTACTCCTAAAGTCCCTCATGCCACCGTAAAAATGGCATCTGACAGCGTTCACCGTGCATTGAAAATAAAGCAGCAAAAGTGATAAAAAAGTTGGTTGAAAGCCCTCCAGCGGCTCGAGAGTGCATTGCCGCGGACAGCCGCTATTTCAACAGTGTGGCTTTTATCGTCCGAAGCTGATTTGCGGATCTACACTGGATAAAATACAGGCCGGAAGGAACCGGCATTCCGTTATCGCTGCGGCCGTCCCACTGCACGCTATGCCATCCAGCTGACTCTGCTCCCTGCTGCAGCAGCCGGACCTGCTTGCCCGTCAAGTCAAGAATCTTCAGAACCACCTTTTCCTCTTGAGGCAGAAAATATTCGATGGCTGTTTCCATGTTGAAGGGATTGGGGTGATTTTGCGTCAGATGGAACTCGTCCGGCAGCCCGGGTTCCGTACCCTCGATCCCCGTAAAAAGAAGGACGCTGTTATTTTGGTATAGCAGTGGGCCTGCTGTCGCCCGGCCGGTCAAACCATCCATAATCCCGGCCGGCTGGATCGCGCGCTCTACATCGTACCGGTATGACCAATGGCGCAGCGAGAGCCTCTCTCCCTCGGCGGCGCCAGCCTTTGCAGTCAGCAAGGGATCATCCCCCCACACGGTCAGCAAAAGCTGACTGTTCTCAACCACACCGCTGCCGACCATTTCGCCGGTAACGGTAAATACGGCGATTTCATCGCCATTCGGAAAGGGCAACCCGCGCCAGAGAAAAACGGCGCTGCATCCGGTTCTCCTCGCGTCCATCGGAAAATGAACACAGGAAGCGGACTGGTTGCAGGCTGGAATGGATGCTCGCGCCAAGGCGCCGGCCGGATAGGTCAGGGTGGCTGCAGACAGCACATAGATAAAATACCCTTGCCCGGGCTTCATATCCCCAATCGTATTGATCTGATAGGCAGGCCAATAGACTTGACCCTGCCCGTTTTTAGCAATCACCAGCTCGCTTTGAACGGAGCTCAAGGCCTGCTCCGCACTCTGGGCGACGGCTGGAAGATAAGCCGCCAGATTCCATCCGGCTTGCAGATCGATCGGATTTTCCTGCGGATTCAGCGTCGTTCCAGTGATCTCCACAGATGCAGAATCGGACACATAGACCAGGTATCCTTGCGAGGTATTCCAGGACACGATTTGATCGATGCTGAGCGTTGGATAGTACACGGCGCCGGCGCCGTTTTTCATGATGATCAGATTCCCGCCCAAGGGGGAGACGATGGCGCTGATATGATGGTCCTGCGGCAGCTGATGGGAAGAAATCAGATTCCATCCCGCTTTGAGCTTGATCTGTTGGGTCGTGACAGCCTCCCACGGATCGAGCTGCACAACGATCACGCCCCAATGCACCATGCTGGTATCATGATAACTGGAGCCCCATTTCATGGTATGATCGTTGTAATCCCAGGTATCATGAATGTAAATCGTGCTGTCCAGATCGTCATAACCGAATCCAAGCATCGTATGACCGACAAGCTGGATCAGCACCAGCCTCCCCGCATCTATTTCGTCCATATATTCGCTGAAAGTAAAACCATCCGAGTTGCCGTTGTAGCCCATGATAAGTTGCGTGTAACGGTCCACTACGGTATAACCCCGAGATTCAAAGAACAACTGTATGCCATAACCGCCGTCGCTGGCGCTGGCGCCTCTGTAGGGAGCCCCACTTGAATAGTAGGTAAAGCGCGTCCCCCCATCCGAATTATTATAGCTCGACTGGCTGGTCTTCATAAAATCGCCCAAACACTCGCCGCTGGTGTGTTCCATCCAGCCGTTGGTGATAAAGGGATCGGGTTCAGTGCTGCCGATGGCAACCCAGTAATCGTCGACATGGCCGCGTATCGTTCGGCCATCCAATCCGTTGCGGGTGGCGCTGAGCGGGCATAATTTAATGGTTTCATCGTTGATCACAGCAGATCCCCATATACTGTTATTCAGGGGCATGATGCCCCCATTAACCGGTCCTGTGTAAATGTTGGGATAGCCGTGTGCGTCGTAGTAGGCGGCCATCATGGCTGCAGAGGTCGGAGAGCATCCGAAAGACCAGTCATAGGCGGGAACCTCGGATAAATTGGTCGATGAAGCGGCAAGAGGCGACGGAAAATTCCGCAGGTTCTGCGGCGGTCTGCCATCGACTAGGATGACCAGGAGTTCCTTTCCGGATGTGTCGTATAATTTTTCGACAACGAGATTTTCAGGAAGGGGGCGGATAAAGTGCGCCTGTCCGCTTGCCGCAAAGAAGATAGGTGAAAACAGGAGGATTCGATAAACTTTTCTATATCGAAACAGATTCATACAACCCCCTTTGCGGAAAATAGGCTGGTGCGTGCGAATAAAAATATTCTCTATTTCATCGAATAGACTCTACATATAATGACAACGAAAATCAAAGCTGGAACATTTAAACAACTGCATTTCCAAGCAGAGCTTGAAAACAGGGGTAAAAACAACGCGTTAAAAATAAAAATTGGTATCCGCAAACCCGACCAGCGAAATAGAAATCGCTCTCATTTTCAACTCAAACTGTCTATTTGAAAAGCAAGATAAGAAAAACAGAGGCCGGAGTAGCCGGCCTCTATAAGATACTTTGGTTGGTTCGATATTAATATCGATCCGAATTGGGATGAAAAGCATTGACCAAGCATGTGGGACGGTCTACTTGTCCTTCTTTTGCGGCTTGTAATCAGCAGGAACTTCAAACTGGCCGGCGGTAATATCGCCGGTGCTGATGCTTTTCACCTCAAGAGTGGATTGAAACAGTTCCTTGGCGCTGGACGCGCTTTTGGCTTTTGGTTTGGCCTTGGCTTTGGCCATGTCCTTGATCTTTTTGCCGAACATGCCGCCCAGCTTGCCCTTGACATCCCTCACATCGGCCTGCGGTTCCTCCTCCGGCTCCTGCGCCTCCGCCTCTTCAGAGGGCTGCATCGCCTTGGCATGGGTGGTTATGGTGAAAACCATCGTCGTGTGAATCGGATATCCCTCCAGTTTGCTCATCTCTGCCGTCAGCTTTTTAATCTGCTCCCCGTACTGCGCGGCCACCTGCGCAAGCGCCTGATGATCCAGTTTGTCGAGTCCCAGCGCCTTGGCCAAGCGGAGCTCAAAATCAGAGACCGCTTTCATGGTCTCGTCGACATCGCGGCTGTTGTACATATCGGCGGAAAAGAGCAGCGTATCGAGCTTGCCGGTGGGCTTGTGTTTGCCGATGGTGGTCACAGTCACCAGATAACGCTCACAGGAAAATGAATTGATCTGCTGCGCTTCGCCGAGGCGCTTAACCGCGACTGCCGGCTCCTGCCACTCATACTCGGATTCACCCTTCTCATCCTCTTTTGCTTGGGTGGGCATGGCCGGCGACAGTTTTCCCTCTTCAAAAAGTCTTTTATACTCGGCAAACGAGATCTCGGTGTATTTTTTATCCTTGTCGTTGAATTTCCAGAAAACTTGCTTGTCGAGGCGGGTGATTTCGACTGTGGTCCCTTTGGGGCTCAGATGCTTCATCACCGATCCGGTGAACTGCAGATTGCTCTCCTGCCGCCGGGCATCGCCGCTGATCATCGTCTTGTCGGTTGAGGTGAACGCGCCCATACCCATAAAACCGTTGCTCGTCATGGTCGTTTCATAGATGATCTGAGCGCTCAACGCGGACACGGCGACCAACAGAGCGACAAAAACAACGATTGTTCTTGACAGTGTTTTTTTCATGACTGCTCCTTCTGACTTTTGATCAACACCGGCCGCTTCAACCTTGCCGGTTCTGATTGTAATTACGGAAAAAATCGCTCACTGCGGAGACCCGCCTGCACTCTCATGCAATTCTCTCTTAGAGGCGTTGCCTTTATGGACGAAGGCGGTTGTAAATCACGCGCAAAATATGCTTTTTCGACTATGCCCATCAAGCAAAAAGCTCTCGGTCACGAATCTTGTGCGCGACCGTGAAATCCTCCTGCCACCACGGTTTTCCCCCTTTCTCTCGCGGCGGTTTGGCCAACTGCAGCTTCTTTTTCGCTTTTTTGGCCTCCTGCTGAGAAACGCGAAAATGGTAGTGATCAAAAATCCGCAACGCCTCGATCATGTACGAGGTGGCTATACGGCGGTCACGGATGAGAAGCAGATGTTCTCCGTTTTTCGTGTCTGCGGCGGAGGAAAAGTTATAGGAGCCAAGATAAACGCGCGCCTTGCTGGTGTTGAAATCTACGACCAGAAACTTGTGGTGCATACGGACGCCGCCGCCGCCGGTCGGCTCTGACTTGAAGGGCTCCGGGACGTTTTTCGCCAATGCGGAGGCGTAGACCGGCGACACGTTGGTGTTGGGCTTTTGCAGGTCAAGTCCGCCGACTTTGCGATCGGATATTCCATAGACAAAAATCTTGTCGTCCATCGACACCTTTTTAATCGCCTCCTGCAGCACTCCGGGCGTCTGATAAAGAAAGGCCAGAGAAAAGAGGAGAGAGGATCGGGTGCGGTCGTGAAGGTCTTCTGCAATCGCCGGAAGCAGAGCGTTGGACTCTGCATGCGGTGAAAAAGCGACCTGGGCACTGATCTTGTCGAGTCCCAAAGAGGTCCATCCCATGGCGGAGGTCGTCTGGCAAAAGCCAGCCGGTGCATCATACGTCCAGTAATGCTCAAAGGCCTTGAGAAAAGGCGCGACCGCGCCGGCGCCATTCACAATCACCGCGTTATTGGATTGCACGTACAATCCGCGCCAGGAAAAATTGGTAGAGCCGCAGACCGCCTTTTTCACCTTTACTCCATCCACCACAATGATCTTGTTGTGCTGCAATTTTCCCATATGCTGTCGCTTTACGTTGCACCCCCGGGCCGACAGCCGTTTCTCCGCCTCGCTCTCTGCGCTTGTGGCCAGGCCATGACCAGCGTCGTCGTCGATGATGATCCGCAACCTCTCCCCCAGCCTCTCCAGACAAGCGACGATGCGCGGCTCGTTCAAATCATAGGCGATCATGCGCACTTGAGCCGATTCATCTAAAACCGCTTCTTCCAGCAGCGCCAAAATGGCCTGACGCGCTTCAAAGCCCATCCAGTTCAACGCCTCTTCCGTTAAAGGATGATCCGGCGTAAATTTCAAACCCTGCGCCGCTTTTGCCGGCAGCAAGCGGGAGAGGGCGCCCTTGGACTGGTAAAAATCGACAAACGATTGCGAGCTCACATACCCCCGGGTAAAGGCAACGTCCAATCGGCCGGGATAGGTCTCATGGGCAAGTTCTATGGAAGCCTGTTGCGGCTCGCCGTAGCTCAGCTCAGCCTTGCTGTTCATAAAAACCGGCGTGACTCGATAAACGAACCGGCCGGGCAGCCCGGCGTTGCGTGGAAAATGGACCCAGCGGAACTTTTGGATGGGCGAAAGCAAGGTCGAGAGACGGTTCGGATTGGTATCGCCGTCGCTGTCCGCAAAGGCCAGACGGTTTTTCAACGGGTAAAATTTATCCCCTGCAGGCTCTCGGTACTCGATGGCAAAGCCGACGAAATCCTCAGACGGCGTGCCTTGTCTCCAATTCATGGCGATGAGCGTCATGCCATCACCGCGGTGCAGTTTGAGAGTGAAAAGAGCTGCTTTGTTTTTGCCTGTTGAATAATACCTGCTCGCCATCGTATCGTCGCCTTCGCTAAAGATATCGTCCCTTTCCTATTAACAATAGAAAACACCCAGCGCGGCGTTTTTATTCTCCAGACAAAACTGCCGCAATGATCAATGTGCTCCCTTTCTCAAAAGGAATGCATGGCGTCTGGTGTCCTTGCGAGGGCCGCGGTCTTGGCAGCCTGAAGCAATTCAACCAACGCTCCTATTTTCCGGTCATCTCCAGCACACAGGCCTCCCTTGGCTGCAGGAGATAATCGAGCTGGATCTGTCCCTCAGAGTACCGGCCCAACAGCCGTCTGCCATGCGGATTTATAAGGTACACTCGGCCTTCGGTCGGCAGCGCATAACGGTCAGCCGGAAAAGTGCAGTGCCAGCGAAAGGCCGTATCGCCGATGTTGGTCAACGCGATGCCGAGATCCTGATCCTTCGACTGCCAGGCGGCGGCGTAGACGACCGGGTACCTGCCGGAGAAGCGGGTGACGGTTTCGCCTTTCTTGCCTGCATAGATGGACAGCCTCGACAATGCAAGCTCCTCCTCCGGACACGCAACCTCCGGCGCTCGGACGAACCTGCCGTGCAGCAGGTACTTCAATCCCCGACTTCTTGTCCTCGCCAGGTTGAGAAGATAACCGATCTCCTGCTTTCTTTCCAAAGCAAGAAAGGGTTGATAATTGGCAATGGTGGGCTGCAGACCCCAGACAAACGATCGGGCTTGTTCCATGAGAAATTGTTTGTTGAAATCTTTATCCAGCATTTGCAGCGGCTCTTTGGGCGCATACTCCTTCGGCCACAGTTCATCGTAGGGCGGCGTTAACAAAGAAGAATAGTTGCCATAAGTGATCGCATACGGATGGTACACAGCCTGAAAAAAGGGAATCGTCTCCCAAAGACCGGGACCGGCATAGCGTTCCTTGCTGACCGCCAAAGTCAAAAAGGCGTCGAGATAGGGCAGCCAGGCTTCTCCACACCCTTCGCCGGCGAGCATCACCGGCCGGTCCTCAGGCGCTCTGGCGCGGATTTGTGCGACCAGTTTGTGGAAATTTTCCACCCAGTACTTGCCACCCCCGATCGGATGACCGTGCGTTGGATCATAACATTTCAGGCTCAAGCAAGCCATATCCATATAGACGCCGTCCACCTGATAGCGGTTAAACACGCTGTCGCAGAGCGATGCATATTTGTTACGCCAAAAGGGCGTTGCCATGCACATATAGGCCAGCGGCTGGTTGGTAAAAATGTTAAAAATGTGGGAAAGGATTTCTCCCTGCTGATTTTTCGCAGAATAAAGCGCTGCGTTTTCGAGCTGCCAGCTTAAAGTGCCCATGCCCCATAGAACCTGATTCATGTAAACCATGGCATGCAGCCCCTGTCGCTGAGCCCGGTCCAGTGCGGCCTTGAAAGATGCGACGCCCTCCCGCGGCGGAATATATTCCGGGAATCCATCGTCGTACAAACAGTTGTGCCACCAATGCCAGAACACGTTAACCGGTTTTCCCAGCCTTTGCTGTAGATCAACGGCAGGGATGAGCACATTGTTCGACCGGCTGCGGTTCCATATCCACAACGCTGTATTATCCAGCCAATCCGGAGTCCTTCCGGTCGCAAATCGGCTCTCCCTGCACCAATGCTGTTCGCCGCCCCAATCCCGATACCACTCCGCGGCGGTCAGCCAGTCGCCCTGAAACACGCCGATCTGGGCCGCATAGGCTGGGGCATAATCTGTCAAGGTCGAATCATAAGCGGGAAAGTGGTGAAGTCCATACACCAGCGTATGCAGCGTATCGAGGCGAATGGAAAAGTTTTTAATAAAAGCCGAGGTGTCGTTGCAGGCGGCGTAAAGGCCGCAGCTCTGTGGATGGTACAAGGCCAGGCACTGCAGGGAGAAAATTCCGGGATAGGTCCACTCGAACTTTTTCACTTCGCTTTTACTTTTCGCCAACTCGATTCGGGGATTTTTCATCAGCTGTCCCATCCATTGCGGAACCGCCAATCTTTCTTCGCCGCTCTCTTTCAGCCTGGCGATGCGGGGAAAAACCACCTGTTCGATCCGCTTGTTCTCAGCGCCGAGCAGGGCGATTCGCCATGATGACAGGGGCCGTTTTTCCTCCAGACTCACCGTAGCACGCACTCGCAGAGTGCGATTCTCAGCAGCGGTAAAATCCCGCCACTCCATCACCAGGGTTCGGGGATCGGGCCGGGTGAATGAAAAGCTCTGGGCGAAACGGATATCCAGCGATGCCCGGCCGGACGCGGAGGTATATTCAATGAGCCAAGGCGATGCAGTGGATAGCCGGTCGTCCAGCCATTCGTAGCCGCTCTCGCGATCGAACAGCGTGCACAAGGCGCCGGTTTGGCTGTCAAAACCCAGCGTCAGCCCATCGTTTGCTATAGTCAGCACGGAGGCGGCGACGCCTGGCCGGGACGGCGCTGCGCCGTAAGCGGCGGCGCACACGATCAACATCATGCCGACCAGTTCATGTACTGCGTTTCTTTTCACGGACCACTCCTTTCCTTGCGGCAAAGTATAGCCAACACGACTGCCAAATGCAAGCAAAAAACCGCTCATCGACCTGGCCCCCTTCGGCTGCAAGTTGAGCAGACCAGCCATGCGCTTTACGCACAATCTCCCCTTTTCAGGTATATATAAACGGTATTCACGTCTGGTATTCCGGCAACATGTCACACTCTACCATGGGGTGCACTATGAGCAAATTACGTTCGCTGATGCTCCTGCTGCCTTTCGTCTTCTCCGCCTCGCAAGCGCAGGTCTGGGAGAACGGCAAAGGCGTTATGCTCAACACCAGCGGAGTCAAATTTCTCGGCGACGAAGCGGACCGTGCGGCCGTCGGCAGCATCTCGGGCATCGGCTTGAAATATGCTCCGGGCAGTCTGGTACTGCTCGATCTGCAGGCTGGATACGGCAGTTTCAAGCCCAGCCTGCCGGGATCGCACTTTGAAAAAAACGCCTACAGTCCATATCGGACCTTTCTCTTTCCCTTTACCCTGGGCGCCAGAGTCGCTGCGAGCAAATCCAACCCGATCAAACCTTACCTGACCTTGGGCGCCGGGGTTCTTTTTTGGGATCTTCGTTACCTGTCTGGTGAAAAACAGACTTTTTGGCAGGATCACCAGTGGCGCTGGGGCGAACGGATCAGCGGCTGGCGCAAGAACGGCCTGCTCTACCAGGGTCTGGGGCTTGAACTTTTCTTCACTCCTGCCATCTCGTTGGATCTGCAGGCACGCTTCAGCAGTCTCATCCATCTGCGCCGGGACAACACCGGCGAAGACGACATCAATTCGCAGGCTCTGCAGATGATGGCAGGCTTGACGTGGTACTGGGGCTATCAACGCGACCGCGACCATGACGGCATTCTTGACAAGTACGATCTCGACCCGCTCAAACCGGAAGATTTTGACGGATTCCAAGACCAGGACGGCGCACCGGATCTCGACAACGATCAAGATAACATACCCGATGCCTGCGACCTCCTGCCCATGGAGCCGGAAGATAAAGATAATTTCGAAGACCACGACGGAGCTCCGGATCTTGATAACGATCAGGACGGCATACCGGATGAAAAGGATTTATGCCCCTCTGCGCCGGAGGACCTGGACGGTTACGAAGATCAGGACGGCTGCCCGGACCTGGATAACGACCGCGACGGAATCCCCGATGGGGACGATCAATGTCCGAACCAAAAAGAGGACCTGGATGGGTTTGAGGACAAAGATGGATGTCCAGACCCGGACAACGACGGCGATGGCATTCCAGATACGATCGATAAATGCCCCAACCAGGCAGAGACGGTAAACGGTTATCTGGACGGCGATGGGTGTCCGGAGGCGATCGACACGGATGGCGATGGAATTTCCGACGATCGCGATCGGTGCCCGGATCAGGCGGAAAACAAAAACGGCTTTCAGGATGAGGATGGCTGTCCGGATGAGATGCAGATTTCCAAAACCGAATTGAGCAGCACAGCGGTCATCCTGACCGGGGTAAATTTTGCCTCGGGAAAAGCAACATTGACCGAGGAATCACTGCCGGTGCTCGACGAGACCGCCAACAGCCTGCTCCTCGACCGGTCGGCCATCGTGGAAATCCGCGGCTATACAGACAATGTGGGTAAAGCGGAGGACAACCAACTGCTCTCCGAGCGGCGTGCGGAAGCGGTGCGCCGCTACCTGATCGGTAAAGGCGTCTCCGCAGACCGCATCACTGCCATTGGATTCGGCGAACGATATCCCATAGCCGACAACAGCACACCGCAAGGCCGGGCAAAAAACAGGCGGATCGAATTCATCCGAATCAAATAACAGCGGAAACAAACCTCAAGCCTATTTCTCCGAGGGAAACAGGCTTTTTTATATTCTACTTTAATACGTGATAGCAGTAGACCGATCGTCCCTCGCCGGCAAGCCATGCGGTCCACGAACCAGCCGGTTAGACAATTATTTGCTTTACATCAGAGAAATGGTTATATTGCTGCACAAAGACAACCGCTCCTTCGGCCATTTTCATCAATCAGGCGACTGAGAGGCCTTTTATGAAACTGCCTTCCATTCAGGAGATAGGGCGAGAATTTTTCCGCCTGTGCTTCCGATTTCCATTGGTCGTGATCGATGCTTTGGTGGGAACAGCAGCGGCCCTGGTTTTGATCGATTATCAGGGTCCCAGCCAGTCAAGTGTTTTCATCAACATCCTGATGTCGGCGGGTCTCGGATTTCCGCTGCTGCTAGGTTTGGCGCTGATCGCTGAAAAGAGAAAATGGTCGAAAACCGCTTCATTGGCGATTCAGACGGCGGGCATCACTTTGCTCATCCTCTATGGCTGCTCGGTCCCCTCTTTTCTCGAAAACGCCCCTGCCGAACATCTTGTGCGTTTCTTTCTTCTCCTGTTCGGGCTGGCTCTGTTTGTCAGTGTAGCGCCCTTTGCCCGTTCCCATGAACAAAACGGCTTTTGGCATTTCAATAAAAAGCTGATCTACCGCCTCGTCACAGCCGCGTTCTATGCCGGCGTGCTGCAGGCCGGCCTGTCCCTGGCGCTGGCCGCCCTGGACCAACTTTTCGGCATTGACATTCCCGGCAAACGGTACGGCGAGCTTTGGGCCCTTCTGGTGGGTGTGTTCGCCACCTCCTTTTTTCTCGCCGGCATCCCTGAAAATCTATCCGACTGCGAAAAAGAAAGCGACTATCCTAAAAGCCTAAAAATTTTCGCCCAGTACATTCTCTCCAGCGTGGTGCTGATTTATCTGGTCATCCTCTACGCCTATATGGTAAAAATCCTTTTGGCCTGGAGCTGGCCGCAGGGATGGGTCAGCAAACTGATCCTGGGCTTTTCCGCTGTCGGCCTAGTAGCGCTGCTGCTGCTCTACCCCATCCGCGAACAGAAAGAAACCCCTTGGAGTCGGATCCTCTGGCGATGGTTTTTCATTGTGCTGATTCCGCTGATCATCATGCTGCCCCTGGCCGTATGGCGAAGGATCTCCGAATATGGCCTTACGGAGGGCCGTTACCTCGCTCTGGCGCTGGCGGTCTATCTCATCCTTCTGACGCTCTATTTCATTCTGAGCAAACGCAAAGACATCAAGGTCGCTCCTGGGCTGTTGAGCGTCATGACCCTTTTGGTTTGTTATGGCCCCTGGAACGTCTTTACGGTTTCAGCCAACAGTCAAAAAACAAGGCTGCAGCACCTATTGCTTAAAAACAACCTTTTGGTCAATCATTCTATTCAAAAAACAACAACCCCTGTTCCAGCGGAGGATGCGGTGCAGATCAGCTCCATCCTCTCTTATCTGTACGAAATGCATGGATATGAAACCATTCAGCCCTGGTTTGCAGAAGAACTAAGCAAAGACACCAAGGGCCGCTCGGAACGGCTGAAGCCGGCAGAGGTGACGGAAAAAATAGGAATAAAATATTTGCGCGGTGCAAGCCAGACATGGGGCGATGTGCGGTCGCTGGGCGGCGACAAGCAGAATCGACTTGTCGTGAAGGGATACGATTTTTTGCTCACCGGGCAGTTCATCGGTCAGGAGAGCAAAACGTTGGAGCTCGTTGAAAACAGATTATCATGCACAATAGAGGCTGAGCTGAAAGCCGCGGTCTTTACGCTGAAGAGAAAGGACGATTCCGCGGATACCGTGCGCATCGATCTAAAGGGGCTGGTACAGCGGCTGCACGAGGAATACAGCAGAACCGAACCGGATCGGATCCCTTTGGAAAAAATGTCCGCCTCCGCAGTGAAAGGAGCTCTGCACGTAAAAATATATCTTTCGCACATCCGCTACCAATACCGGGAAAATCAGATCACGCCGATGAATGGCAGGATGGATATTTTATTCTCCCTAGGAGAATGATTCTTGATAAATCGGGAAGAAACCGACCGCTCATTGAAAAAATCGTTGTTGCTGAAATCCACAGGGCGGCAATTTCAAGCTGTTCAATCGCTGTTGCACTCTGGCCCGCCATTTTTTCATTTTTGATTATACTTTACATACCGAGGAAAAGGAATGTCCGAATCTCCAAGCAAATACGTGCTCGGCGTCGACATCGGCAACAGCAAGACCTCTTATGCGCTCGCCGGGATGGACGGCGCCGTCCATCGCATCCTGCGCAGCAGCGGCGCCAATTATCAGGAGATCGGCCGCGATGAGATGGTGACGCGCCTGACCCAATCCATCACGCAAATCATTCGGCAACAGGCGATCACGCTGGAACACCTTGGTTACATTTATTATGGAGCCGCTGGAGCAGACACAGCGGAGGATTTTTCACTGCTGCGCCGGGCTTTTAGCGAGACCACGCCGAATACCCCCTTTGATTTTGACAACGACGGCTGGATCGCTCTGCACAGCGGCACGGCCGGCAAGCCCGGCATGGTGGTAACCTGCGGTACCGGCAATACCAATTTCGCCGTCAACCGCGCAGGCGTCCGCATGCGCATCGGCGGGTTGGAGGAGATGCTCGGCGATCGGTTGGGTGCGCCGGCCATTTGCGGCTATGCGCTGGCCGCCGCCAGACGGTCAGAGGACGGCCGAGACGAACCGACGATATTGACCCGTATGTTGCCGGCTGCCTTTGGACTGCGCGACACCAGCGAGTTCATCAATCTGGAAAAGAGTCCATCGTTTGTCGAAAAAGTGATCTCTGTGCTTTTTGAAGCAGCCCAACAGGGCGACGGAAAAAGTCTGCAGATCTGCTGGGAGCTGGCCCGGGAGGTAATGAAAATCGTCTGCCGGTTTTACGATGCCTTGTTTCAGGAAGAAAAACAGTTCACCCTGGTGCTGGAGGGCTCTTTTTTTAAAGCCAGGTATCAGCCGCTGATGACCATGCTCGAGCTGGCGCTGCATCAGCGCTACTCCATGGAACTGGTGATTCCAAATCACGAACCGGTGGTCGGCGCCGTGCTGCTGGCCCTTCGCGGTTGCGGAACAGACCTCACACCCCAGGTGACGGACCGGGTGATCCGCACCTATCACCAGGCGGAGAAAAGTCTATGAAAATCGCCGTCGTCGGCGCAGGCAGCACGTACACTCCGGAGCTCATCGAAGGATTGATCGGCATTTCAGCCGACATCCTACTCGATGAAATCTGGCTGCTCGATATCCCGATCAGCGAACGGAAATTTCGCATCGTCGGCAACCTGAGCGAGCGCATGTTGAAGAAAACAGGACAACAGGCTCTGCTGCACAGGACCTATGACGCACGGGCTGCGCTGCAGAATGCGGATTTTATCATTTTTCAGTTTCGCGCCGGGCTGTTGCAGGGCCGCATTCAGGATGAAAAAATACCCTTGGAGTTCGGCCTGATCGGACAGGAGACCACCGGCATGGGCGGGTTGGCCTGCAGCCTGCGCGCTTTTCCCATTATCGAAAAGTATGTGAATCTCATCGAACAAACCGCTCCCAGGGCCTGGATCATCAATTTCTCCAATCCCTCAGGCACGCTGACCGAATTCATGGTCAACCATCTGCGCTATGAGCGCTGCATCGGTCTATGCAACATTCCCATCGAATTCGTGATGGAAGCCGCCAAGGCGTTCGCTTGTGAACCGGAGCAGGTGTTCCTGAAATACTATGGACTCAATCATCTCTCCTGGGTGGAAAAAGTGCACATCCAGGGTCAGGACCGCACCTCCGAGATGTGGGACCGGTTCAACCTGAATATGAAAAACATTCCGCAGAGCGATTATGATCCAAAATTCATCGCCCAGCTCAAGCTTTTGCCCAATCCCTATCTGCGTTATTACTATATGACCGACCGTATGTTGTCGGCGGAAATTCAGGAGCGCGATTCACAGGGAACCCGGGGCGAGGTGATTCAACGGATCGAGGAGCAGCTGCTGCAGCTCTACAGCCGCGAGGACTTGGACGAAAAGCCGGAGCTGCTGAGCCAGCGCGGCGGTTTCATGTATTCCACAGTGGCCACCGGCCTGATGCGCGACCTGGCGTTGAACCGCGATACCATACATATCATCAACACCCGCAACAACGGCGCCATCACCCACCTGCCCGACGATTATATTCTGGAGATACCCGCCCGAATCAGACAGAACGGGCCCGCGCCGGTTCCGCTCGGCGCCTGCCATCCAGCGACCAGCGGATTGATCCATACGGTCAAAAATGTGGAGCGGCTGGTGATCACCGGATATGCCGAAAAGCGGGATGACCTGATCAAAACCGCCATGCTCATCCATCCGCTCGGTCCGAAAGAATCTCACCTGGAAGCACTTTGGCAGCGGCTGCAACAGGCCAACCGTGCGGTCATGGCCGCCGCTGAATGAGACCAACACGCTTCGGCAATCAGGTCTGCACCGTTTGAAATATTCACTCAGACCTTTTCCTCTTCCACTCTGCTCACTTTTTTCCCTTGTTCAGCTCCAGTCACAGCCAACCACAATCCGGCCAAGCACAGACTCATGCCCAGCATAAACAGCAGCCAGGAGTAGCTCACTCCTACATAACCATGCAGTTGGATATGATTGCTGTCCTTGATGAATGACGCCAGCCAGAGCCCACCTCCCAAGACAGTCAGCCAGACGGAAGGAGGAGAAAAACGCAGCGGCGAGCCTAGAGCCTCACGGACCAGGACCAGACCGCCGGCTGAGATAAAATAAGCGCTGATCAGAACCGGCGCCAGCACCGGTCCGTGCCAGGCTGTGGGGATTAAAAACAGGCAGTCCCACTCGAGCCACGAAGAGGGCCATGCAACGAATCCTTTCAAACCAACATAGTAGAGGATATCCCAGATGCCGAACAGATAAAAGAAAACCGCGATCCGGGATCTCAGGTTAAAGCCGGTCAACCAAGCCGCGGCCCACAACATGACCATGGTGCACAGTTCACGCAACATCTCGATGCGCGCTTCGCTGAATGGAACGGGCGCACGGCCGCTCTCCATTCCAGCCGGAAAAATCAATCGCCTTAAATAGACGACGCAGATAGCCTCCAACAGGCCCATAGCCACGGCGAAAAGCCCGCTCCAAAACAATCGCCGCCCAACAGTCCCGGATGAAGCAACGGACGGCCAGGGAGCGGATGTTGACAAATCCGATCGTCCCATTTGCTTGCCCTCCATGATAAGGATTCACCTTTTTAAATGACGTCAATGTATGCGAGTTCCCGACGTGGCCGCAGCCGGTATGACAAAAACCGCGTCGAATTTATGTAAAGCGCATGCTCTCGCAGGCGTGATCGTCGATTGGGCGGTTCAAAGCGGGCGGTAGATAGGAATAGCCGGCAGTAAAATAGAGAACACACGAGATAACCAGGCCGGACGCCGGATGCTCATTGAATAATTTCCAACTGTATATTGTCAAACCAGCATTTTCCCCTGCCGTGAAGATTCAACAGCAGATGAAGGCGATCGGGCGCCGGCGAGATGCACGGCGTCTCCACCTGCAGGCGTCGCCATTCCGCTGTGCCGGCGGCCCCGGTTGTACATGCAAACAACTCATACTCCTGCGTTTTGAACAGATCGCCGTGTCCGGGCCGGTGCAGCCGGACCGCCAACCCAGCGTTTTTTTCCACCGCTTCAGTTCGAACAAACCCGGACAACCGGTATCGTGCCTGATCCGGGAACGGAGGTTCGCCAAAAGCAGGCCCAAGAGTCGTCGCCAGCCAGCGCGAATCGACCGAGCGGCTGTTCTCGATGCACAGAGAGCAGGCATCGTCAAATCCGACGGTGCGATCTCGAAAAAAACGGCTGGCCCCTTCCACCCCTTCATGGGACCATGGCCACAAGCGGGCCAGTTGCTCTGGATAGTCCAGAATGGTCTGAGAAAAAGTGTTTATCCCCGGGACGTAGACCGGATGTGCTTCCAGTGCGTTTACCGGAAGCTCTATGGCTTGGCGGACTGCTGCAGCAGCGACAGCTCGCGGCAGCGCATAGAGAGAGAAATTTGCCTGATAGTCTGCGGGGCCATGCACAGGATGTTCCGCCTCTCCCGGTTGTGTCACTCGATAGCCTAAATGGGCGTCCCACATATAGGCGCACAGGCCGGCCAGCACCGGCGCCGACGACCGCAATTCAACAACCGGATTGACCTCTTCCAGCGACCATATCAAGCGATCATTCCGGCCCAGCAGGATATTATGCTTGTCATCGGTCTCCAAATGATGGTGTGGAATCCGGCGGATGGATTCAGAGCCCAGAACATAACAGGCCTGATAGCGTTTGCCAACGCCCGGTTGAATGCTGAATGATCCCTGAGGCCATAAATTGCAGAACTCGAGCTCGCCATGGTTGGAATTGCGCAGCACGCGCCATTCGCGGCCGTAGGGAATGTGCAAGTGGGCGTTGATTTGATATCGATAACTATGCAGCGTCTCAGACCAGGTCACCGTAATCCGATAGCGGCTGACCAGTCCGGCGGCATGATGACCGAGCGCCAGCAGCGTCACTTTGTCCGGCGCCTGGGCCACGAGGTCCAATCTGGCGTCGTGGCCCACATGATGTTCGGGATTTTCATGGTCCTGGTACTGCCACCAGTAAAGCGGCATGGGCACTTGGTCGCCGATGATCAGAGGGCCTTGCGGCTGAAAGCGCGCTTGGCACAACTGCAGACTTTTTATTTCGGCGATCAGCACCTTGCGATCGAAAACCTGGCCGTCCGCAGGGCCTGTCCGTTTAAAGGCCAGCTTTGCCATTTTTTCCACTTCGCAGATTCTCCTGGCTCAAATACGTCTCGAAATCCCGCACCCATTTTTTCAGCATCTCGAATTGAAAAGAGTCGGCTGCGATCAACGCCAGGGAGCCGCCGGCATTGGGATCCACGGCGAGGGCCAGTTTCGCTTCAGCTTCGCGAAAAGCCAGCCATTTGCGCTGGCTGTCGCGCAACAGCGCCTTCTGCTCTTCGTTCAGTTTCTCCAGAAGCGACCGGTACAGGGCATTGAGCCGTTGATCCATTTTTTCAATGCCCGTGGAGAAACAAAAACGGACGCCGGCGGTGGATCCGTCTGATAGTTCAATCCACCGCGCCAGCGCGGAATCTATCTGAGCCGCGGTCTCCTGGCAAAAGCCGGAATCGGAGCAAGCAAACATCATCAGCAGCAGCACCCCTGCGTAAAAACGGCCCATCATATTGACTCCCCGTAAATAGTTATCCGCGCAGCCCGCCGACATTGATCCCTTTGATAAAATGGCGCTGCGCCAAGAGGAAGATCAGCACATTGGGGACCAGCACCAGCACCGCTGCAGCCATGAGCACCGGCCATTGGGTGACCCCGGACCCGATGATCTGGGTTTTGAGAAAATTCAGCCCAAGGGTTAATGTGGCTTTTTCAAATGAATTGATGTAAATCAACGGATTGAAAAAATCATTCCAAACGCCGATAAAGCTAAACACGGTCACCGTGGCCAGCGCCGGCTTGGCCTGCGGCAAAATGATATGCCAGTAAATTCGCCAAGGACCGGCGCCGTCCAGCCGCGCGGCTTCGTCATAGTCAAAGGGGATGGTGAGAAAAAACTGCCGTAACAAAAAGATGTAGAACGGCGAGCCGAAAAACGCCGGTACGATCAACGGCAGCAGCGTGTCCACCCAGCCCAATCGGGCAAAAAGGATATACAAAGGAATCATGGTCACCTGACCGGGCAGCAGCATGGTAGCGATGCACAGACTGAACATCGTCTGCCTGCCGCGGAATTTCAGACGGCTGAAGCCATAGGCGACCATGGAGCTGGAGAGCCATGTGCCGAACAGAACCAGGCCGGTGATGAGGAGCGTATTGCCGAAATAGCGGACGAACGGCAGCCCGGTCAACACGCTGCGGTAATTCTCCCAATGCAAAGGTTGCGGAATCCATTGATAGGGCACGCTGAAAACTCCGGAGAGGCTCTGCAGCGATGAAGAGAGAAGCCACAGCACCGGCGTCATAAAGACCAGACTCAACATGATCATAGCCAGATAAAAAACGCCGTTTGAAAACCAATGCCACAGCGAAGGCCGGTTGGTCATCATCTCCGATTCCCTCCGGATTCATAATAAACCCAACGGCGGGAAAGTCGAAATTGCAGGATGGTAAAAAACAGAATGATGACGAATAGAATCCAGGCAAGCGTGGAGGCATAGCCCATTTTAAATTGCTGAAACGCTTTTTTATACAGATAGAGAACAAAAAACAAGGTGGCGTTATTGGGACCGCCTTCGCTGCCTTCAGCGGAAGAGGCGGTCATGACGAACGCCTGGGTAAAAACCTGAAAAGAGCCGATGGTATTCATGATCAGATTAAAAAACAGCGCCGGGGAGATCATCGGCAGGGTGATGTGGCAGAATCTTCGCCCTGCGCGTGCGCCATCCAGCTCCGCCGCTTCATACAGTTCCGGCGCGATCCCCTGCAACGCGGCCAGAGTGATGATCATGCCGCCGCCGATCCCCCACAACGACATCAGGATCAACGCCGGTTTGGCCCAGGTCTCACTTTGCAGCCAGAGCGGACCAGCCACGCCCGCCAGCGACAAGGCCCGGTTCAACAGGCCGAACTCCGGATTGAAAATCCACATCCACAGAATGGAAACCGCCACCATGTTGGTCACCGACGGCAGGAAAAAAACCGTGCGGAAGAATTTTTGGCCCTTGAGATTCCGATTCAACAACAGAGCCAGGAGCAGTGAAAAAAGCACGCCGAGGGGCACAGAGAAAACAGTGTAATAGGCGGTGTTCCACAGGCTTTTATACACCAGCGGATCATGGAACAGGGCTTCTCGATAGTTTTCCCATCCCACCCACTGCGGCGGAGACAACAGCGACCAGCGGGTAAAGCTCATGAACAGAGAGAGGAGCATTGGACCCAGACTGAAAAGAATGAATCCGATCAACCACGGCGAAATGAACAGATAACCGGTCAGATGGGTTTTAAGCGTGTGACGATGGTGCATTTTTAATCTTCCGCTTCCAGGTTAATGCATGAGTCTCAGGTCATGACGACCGGTCAGGAGCAGCCGCGCATGCGCAGTCCGGACGTGCGGATCCCAATGAAGGGGCAATCGCGTCTGATCCAGCCAAATCTCCGGGCATTGCGGCGCGGAGAACAGCACGTCGACGGCACCGAGACCATGTACCGTCCATACCAGGCCTGATTCATGGCTTGTGACTTTTATCAGGGTGGCGCCCGCCAGATCCGCCAGAATCGGCCCGGCGGCGGGCTTTAGACCGTACTCGATATCGAGTTGATGATCTGCGCAGGTATAAAAAGAAACGGGGATTTTACAGCTCGCCGGGATGGGGACGCCGTCCACCCGAAGGAATTGAATTTCATTTCCTTCGCCGCAACGCCGGACCGTCCACCGTCCAAAGCGATAGCTCAGCCGTGCGAGCAGCGGCGGTTCGCCGGCAGAATTCACGGCCGCTGTGCAGGTGATGCCGCCCAGATCGAAGCGCAGGCCGAAAAGACCGATCAACAGCGCGTTGTACCATCCGGCCGCACAATTCAGATTCCAAGCCGCTCCATGACCAAGCCACCGCTCCTCCGGCGCAGTTTGCAGGGCGAGGAACTCGGGACAATACCCAAGAGCCTGATAGGTCTGTTCCAGCAGACTGAGCCAGCGCCGGACGGCATCGCCGTTCCGGGCCAGGGTCCACACCGTGACCGCGGGAAAATCCCAGTAGGGATACCATGAGGACATCGCCGGTTCACTCTGATGATGCTTATCCCAGAGCGGAGTCAGCGACAATCCGGTTTCAGTTAAAAGATGGTCGGCGATAAAGCAACTGCACGCATCGACCTTTTCTTTCAGCAGATATCTGCCAAAAGCGGACTCTAAAAAAAGCAAGGAGAACAACGGATAACTGCCCACCCGCTCGCCGGCGGCCGGCGTCAAGGAATCGCAGATAAAACCTTTTTCCTCATCCCAAAACATGGGTAAAAAATGGGATTCCACTTTTTCCACCAGAGCATAGGCGCGGCGGGCGGTGGGCTCATCCTGCAGTATCCCGGCCATCTTTTCCATATTGCGGCACAGCGCATACCAGGCTGCGTTGTCGATGGCCACGTAGCTGGTCTCACGGCGCCCCATCTTTTGTGGAAGGTCCGGATACATGCCGATGCCCGGAACCAGGCCGTTATCGTGCGCTGCAGAGGCCAGCGCATCGAACGAACGCCTCACTGTTGCATAATTGGCGCGAAGGATCTGCTCATCACACGTTTCAGCGTAGAGCATAAGAACCAGTTCGGAGAAGAGAAAATCGAATCCACCGAAACCGCGGCTGTCCATGGGCTGCAGGGAACGGGTCCAGCGCCCCGGTAGGACGCCGTCCTGATCGCGATGTACGCGAAGAAAGTCGACCATTCTTCGCAGATTGTCGATATCCCCCCAATGCCGTTGCGCCAAAGCGGTGACCATGTTGTCCCAGGCCCAGATCCAATAGTAGGTGCCGGGGCAGGCGCGCGTCATTCCATAGTCTTGCACCCTCGCTGATTCGACCACCTGGGGCACTTGAGAAAAAAAACGGCTGAGCGCCTCATGGCCTGGCCAAACCAGGCAGGGCGATTCCGCCTTCACGCGCGCATATCGCCGCTGTTGTTGATCGAACGGCCCAGGCTCTTGCTCCCGCGCCTGGGCAGGCAGAGGCGCGGAGGAATAAAAACGAACGCTAAAGACGGATGAGGTCCAGCCGCCCGGCTGTTGACTAAAAGGCGCAGAGGTAAATCGATAGCGATCTGCGGCGCAGGCCGCCACCTGGAAACCGTTCCCTCCCAGGTCGATCCAGGTTCCGGCATCATACAGTTTAAGTGGAGATCGTTTATAATCGTCGCGCACGTCCTCCCAACGTGCTGTGCCGGAAACACACCGCCGCTGGAAGATGATGCGGCGCCACTCCTCGGGAATAAGAAAGTCACCCTGATAGTCGCCGGTCCTTTGCAGCCATTCGGTCAGCTTGATTTGGTCCCTGGCGTGAAGCCTCAGGCGATCGGCGCCGAGCAACTCGGGTTCGGCCCAAGTCCTCTGGCCGTGCACCGCGGTGGTCTGGGAGAGAGCATTCCAGGTCACTGCAAATCGAAACGGCGGCGATGCACCCTCATCATTTGCAGAGCAGCTCAGACAACGAATCGACAGATATGAACCGCAAACGACCATTTCCAGATCTGTTTGCCAGTCCGTTAAAGTCAGCGATGAACGTATGCCGGCCGGGTAGACTTCAAGCTGCTGCAGGGAAAAGGGCACATTGACGGCTTCAGGGCCCGAAAGCACTTGCAAAGAAAAGCTTAAAACGCCCTCGGAATGCTGCAGCAACTTGGCATTACGGCTCACCGGCTGCAGTCCATGAAAATCGATCTGACTGACAGCGTTGCAAGCGTTCGCAATCTGCAGGGAGATTCGATCGTCCGAAATCCATAAGGACTGATCAGCCAGCTCGAGCAGTGATAGGCGTTGATTCATTGCGGTTGCGTTGGTATAAGGTAAAGGGCAGACGGAAAAAAATCCGGGCCCGCCGCCCGGTCGGCCTTGACATCAATATGGAAGAGCGGTTCCTCCTCCCCGTTCCAGCGCTGCGCCAGGATCTGTTCGTTGAACGGATTGAGCTGGAAATCCAGAGCATCGGCTCCGACCAGGAAGCGGATCGAACGTCGGCCGTTTTCCACCTCCTCTTCCAGGCGAGCTGAATCGAGATACTGTACAAAATCGCATGTGTGGGCAAAACGGCTGCGTGTTTCCATCACGCAGGCGAAACCATTGCGGATCAGGTTCATTTGCTCGCGTTCGAGCGAAATCGCAGGACCCTGATAATTATACAACGAAAGGATGAGATAATCCGCGTCCTGCCGAATTCGCGTCAGACCGCTGAATCCTGCCAGCATGCTGGCTGATAACGGCAACAGGGCCAGGTAGATGTTGAAATCCGCGATCACAATTTTCTCAGCCCGCTGACAGTCAAAGGGAAACCGGTTCACCGGTCGGCCGTCGATGAAGAGCTCATCGATTGGCGCCTGCAAGGAAAAAATAAGATCCAGCCGCAAAGCGGTAAAATTTTTATGACCAGCCCGCTTGGCCGCATAACAGACCACCGCTGTGTTCTCGTGCTGGCAGGTGAAACAACGGCCCTCTTCATACAAATAATCTCGTGCAACCGGCGCTCCGATGGTATGGCACATGTTATCCCGGCCTACTGAGGATTCGTTGAAGACCATGCGCGTATAGAGACTGCGAAAGTCAGCCAGCTTTTTCACCTCCGCCGCCCTGCGCCAACGCAGCGTAAAGCTATCGCTCTGGCCGGCGTTGACATAGGGCCGGCTTGCGGTCGCCAGGCAATATTCTGGTGTCAAGTAGGTGGTCAGATCGCTCCATCCGCCGGGATAGATCTCGTCGTCGAAACAGGCCTCCACGCCCTGTCCCATCGGCCGCACGCCGTTCTCATGATAGGCTTCACAATAGGTGGTCATACGAAATTGATAGGGCAACGGTTTATGAAAAAACAGAGCCTCTGCCTGTGGCGGGACATGAAACTGGAGGATGGCCGGAAAGGCATTCTGGATTAACGCGGAAGGATGGTTGAATCGCCTGGCTAAGCGGGGCTCGAAAAAGAGGGAACGATTGAGGCCGCAGGCCGCAGTGCAATGCAGGGCGGAATAGCCGCCGTAGGAATCCTCCGCATAGGCGCGGGAAAAGGGGCCTGCCCATTGCTGCGAGGGCTCATGCCAGTGCATGCCCAGGTTGAGCCAAAGACCTTGCTCCAAGGCCAGCGCCAATTCCCGGGTTTCTGCGTCCTTTGTCAGCTCCGCGGCCAGGGCCAAGAACCATAGCGTCAGGGCAGTATAAGTCGGGCTGTTGTATTCCGCCATTTCGGCCTGCTGATGACGCTGATGCCGGCGGCTGGTGATCAGCTGATGAAAAGTTTGCAGATTTTGTTTGCCGACAGCGCTGTAGACCGGCTGCTGCAGCAGTTCGCCGCTGCAGATCAGATTGACAAAAGCCGCTAAAGGATGATTGACATTGCCATCCGTGTAGCGCACCGTGGAAGAAATAAGCAGATTGGTCTGCAAATTTTTCAGAATGTTTTCCACGGCAGATCCATCCAACCTCGCCTGATAGCGGTGGTAAATGGCCAATAGGGTGCAGGGCGAATGGGTTCCATCCTCCACGGTCAAACCGGATAGGATAGCGTTGGCCAGACGCAAATCCGAAGCAAGGCCGCTCTCCAGCAGCGTGATCGTATACCATGCGGTCTCCCGCGGGATCAGGCACAGCCGGGTGTGCGGATTAAAATGACGTTCCGCTTCCTGACGGGATAAAAGCAACAAACGACGCCGGATATCGATCACAGTAAAAATCCTCGTTTGGTTCGTAAAGAATCTAGGACAGAACTTGCCGATATAATATTCGCTTCCACCTGCTAACCATCTATGGCGCAATGCGTGGCGCAATCCACCGGATTGCGGTTCAAAGTCATTCAAAAAAATTAGAACAACAGTGTTCCGTCCGTGCCGCCCGAACTAAAATCGAACCGCCATCCGTCCTCTTTTTTTTGCAGATTGTATTTCACCAGGCGATTGTCGAGATCCAGCAACACACAGAATTCCAGGCTGCGCGCCCGCTGATAGAACTGAATAAAATGATCCTGCTCGCCGCTATGGGGATAGGCGGGAACAAACTCGCTGGGCCCGGAACGCCAGGAAACCGCTGCAGGAGACAGAGCGCATGCCCGCAGGCGCTCGCGTCCGTCCGTCAATAGAAAGGTCAACGCCGGTTGATCGGTCAGCAGCTGAGGTACAGCGTAGGTGTGCAGATTCCATTGCACCTCGCGTTCTTTTTCCAGCTTGATTCGGTCGTGCACAAGAAATACATCCGCTTGAGGAGAAAAAATCCGCCGGTTCAATGAACGGACGCCGAGAAAATCCAGATAGGCCGGCGCCAGTTCCACTTCCATCAGCAACGAGGTCGCGGCATTCGAGGTTTCAATCCAGCGGCTGAATCGATCCATGGGAATGAATTCCGGCGCCCAGGGCAGGCGGTCGCCGATCTGGCCGCGGCCGTCAAAAGTCACCGTGTTGTGCAGCGCCGTATCGCGCCGGTACACCGGACCCGGCCCGCAAACCAGAAAAGAACGGTTGCGGCAGATTAAGAAAGCGCCGTTGCAGGGATCGCTATGGCCATAGCCTCCCCATTCTCCGTGCGCATATCGCTCCCGACCTAACGGCGCGCCGCTGCGGCAGGTGATCAGAGTCTCGTTCCCCGCGTTCCGGCTGCGTTGAAAAATCTGGCCGCCATCCTGAAAAAAAACCACGGACTCTTGACCTTCAGCCGCCTTCACCTTTGGGTCATAGAACAGGAACTCCCAGACCCGGCGGCGTGCAGGTGCATTACGAAAATCAACGCCGACGGTCTCACCCTCAGCCAAACGCCGAGCCAAAGCCTGTGCTGTTGTAGAGCCGGTTCGACGGGCGATCAAGTAATGAATCCAGGCGTCGCCGGCGACGCGATACTGCGGATCGCCGAAAGTGATTCCCAAACGGCCGTCGGGACTGAGAGACGCACGACGAAAATCAGAAGCCCGCCGCCAATAGGACGTTGTCTGCCAAAAGTCAACCGCACAGCCCTGCTTCAGCAATTCCAGAAAACGCATCATGAAAGCGTGTTCATAGATCCACAGGTTGATGCCATGCCCGTAAAAACCGTCCTTCGGCAGCTGTTCCGCCACGAGCTGGAACGCACCGGCCAGATAGGCAGCCCACTCTTGGGCGCGGGGATGTTCGCGCCAGAACAGCAGCGAGAAGGCCAGCAACCCATGACTGCAGCCGAGAAAATGGGCCTGGCTGTAATCCTCCCGTTCATACCCGAGATGAAGCCAAACCTTATGCGCCAGCCGAAAAAGCGCTTCCTCCACCCGCGCGATTTCCGCCGCCGGCAGCCAGGGATGCATCCAGTCATAGCCGAGGCACAGAGTGAACAGACATTCACCAGCCTGGGTGTCGATCAACATCGGTTCATAGTCATCCGCTGCAGCAAGGCGTAGAAACGTCATAAAGGCGTCGACCGCCCTGGCCGTGCTCTGCGGATCCGGCTGCAGCAGCGCGGAAAAAGCGAATAATACCACACGATCCATTTCGTTCAGGGCTTCCGATTGATTCGGCAGCTTGGACTGGCTGGTGACGCTGAATGCCAAGTGCTCGTTGTTTAAAAGCGCTTTTATTTCAGCCCAGATCGCCGCATGACTGCCTTCTTTGCGGCGTCGAAGATCAGCCAGATCTGCCTCAGAGAACAGCAATCGAGGGTGAACAGCGGCCAGGTCTGCACGCAGAGCCACCGGCATGGCCGCAGCATGCCGTTTGGCTGAAGGATAGAGCGACAGCGAAACAGGGCGCAGCCGCTCGTCCTCCCATTCAAAAGTAAATTCCTCCCCCGGCCGATTGATCTCGATAATGAAAAACAACCGACAGCAGTCGGTTTCAAATTCATCCCCCCAAAAATTGTAACGTCCGGCATAAACGCGCGAGCCGACCTGCATTCTGACTTTAGGCATTTGCGGAATGCCGCGCCACCCTGGCCACGGCCCCACAGGAATGCCGGGCGGTTCCACTGCAAAGAACATATGATTGAAGCAACGAGCGGCGGTTGACAGGTCAGATCCGCCTTGATCACGCATATAGCAGAGGTGTCTAGCCAAGGGATAGGCGCTGCTATCCATAATCAGTTGACAGCCGTAACGTCCTGGAACCAGATCGGGCAAGCATCCGCGCAGGTCCTTGCTGACGCAAAGCAAACCGGACAGATCGACCAATACCTCGGGGTTAGAAACAGGGCTATCGGCCATCGTGGATTCCCGCCTCGTAAGCTTGAAGCGATGCTTTAATCTTTTCTCGGAACACGCCCTTTAGAGATGGATTGGACAATGCCTTATCCATTTCTCGCCGTGCGTGTGCATTGATGGCCGGCGTCGCAAGGGCCAGCTCTTCCAGCGACATCTGGCCGCTGAAAACCCGATCCATCATGGGCCCGAGCTCTTCGAGAATCGCATTAGAGCTCCAAGAAAAGTAGCGGACAAAATCACGGCTGTCGCCGCCGTCGTAGCGTTCCGACAAACGCCAGACTTGGCCGAAATGGGTTTGAGCCAGCCGGGGGTGCTGCGCCTCCCAGCCGGAAACCACATCCACGCTATTGAGAACCGGGTTAGGCGTATTGTACGGAGAAGAGGTGACCAGCCATTTGATCAATGCCCAGGCTTTTTCAGGATTGCGGCAGGAACTGCTAATGGACAATCCGCCGGAGGCGGATCTGAAATATCTTGGCGTCAGGGGCGTCATTCTGGGAAAAGGCGCCACATCCCAATCCACGGTCAAGGAGGTGATGAAATCCAGGTTGGGGACCGCCTCGGCCACCATGGCCACGCGACCGCTGTTCAGCATCTGGGCGCCTTGCATGCCCTGGGCCTGGGTCATAGCGAGCTCCGGCATGACCTTGTCCCGATACATCAGATCCAAATAGCTCTGCAGCGCTTGCCGGGACTCGGGCGGCAATTCAAAGAACAGGGCGTTGGCCGGGTAGACCGCGCCGTTCATAGTTTCCAGTGCGGAGACAAAGTGTTTGGCGATAAAGACGCCGTACCGATCGATTTTGCCGTCCTGATCCGTGTCCTTTGTCAGCGCACGGCTGTACTGCACAAGATCCTGCCAAGTCCAGGCCGAGTCCGGGTAAGGAACATGCTGACGATCGAACAAGGATTTGTTGAAATAGATTCCGTAGGTGAACGTCCAATCGCAGAACTGATACCATCCGCCGTCGATGCTCGTGCCGCGCTCGATGAAAACCGGACGAATTTCATGGATAAAAGGATCCTGCGCAACAACCGTGTAAAGATCGAGCAATCGGCCTTCGGCCGCCAGTTGATCCCTCACTACGGTGTTGGTGTAAAATACATCCGGCGGCTGTCCGGCCGCCATCATGGCGTATAACTTTTCCTGGCCGGTAAAGGGGATCAGCTTGACTTTTATGTGGTTCTGTTTTTCAAATGTACCGAGCTGGTTGCGCAGGTTCTGCAAAAGCGTCATATTGGCAGGCACGTTGAAAGAGAGTACGCCGGATTTCGATGGATCGGAGGTTCGGCAAGCGTAAAGGAAAAACAGAAGAGACAGAAACCACGTTCTGCAAACGACAATAAGCGGCCTGATCACATGCGCCTCCTGATCACATCCATTTTTTTAAAAACTTGACGCCCGATGAGATATTGATCTCGTGACCGCCGTCATGACGATCCCAAAGAATTTTTTCCTCTATGCCCAATTTTCGGTAGTGAAGCTGCGCCTGGAGAAACTCTTGCTCTACCAGCGGCGGCCAGGAAATGGAATCCTGCTCGCCGGTCTGAATAAGAAGCGGACGCGGGCAAATGAGCGAAACCAGATCGCTGTCGCTGAACCCGGTGAGCAGCGACGGCAAAAAGGCATGTTCCTCTTCGGTGAAAAGAAAACAGGAATAATGCGGATCTTGCACCACCATTTTGGCCGGTCGGTTGTTGAACCAGGCCGAGATGACGCCGGCCTTGCAGCGCGCTTCGAGGGGCAGGGTGTACAAAGCGTAAGCGCCGCCCATGCTGTGCCCCCACACGGCGATCCGTTCGGGATCAACCGGCAGATGGCGCAGCACCTGATCCAGCAGCACTCGAATGGCTTTGATCTCCAGCCCCCAGACCGAGCTGGCCAACAGCAGGGCCATGCGATGGATTCGGTTACGACTGCGGAAGGCATTCAGCAAAGTCGGCGCCAAAACGGCAAAACCTTCTTGAGCCAAATGACGGCCGATCCGATGATAACTGGGCGGAGTGGTGTCCGATCGCCCCATAACCATCTCTGCAGATCCGCCGATGCCATGAAGAAAAACAACCAGCGGAAAGGGCGGCCGAAGCGGCGCAGTCGGCGGCCGAAAGTGCGCCTCTACCATCAGACCGGGACGCATTCGCACTCTGATTTTTTTATCCGGTCCGTCCTGAGAGAAAATCTCCAACTCTCCATCAGCCTGCCAGGATGCAGGAACAGACAGCACCTCGCTCCACCGGGCTCGGTTGTCGCGCACCGACGCCGAATAACTCTCCAGCGAATCATAGGAGCGCTGCCAGTGCATTAGGCTCGTCTGGTCGGTATCCAAAAGGATTTCGCGCAACGCCGATTCATATCCACGGCTGAGCGCATTCTGATCATTCATGGCGGCTGGCCAGACTTTCCACTTGTCGGCTTTGCGCCGAGGCCAGGGCGGCGTCGATCATGAGCTGAGATAAAAATCCCTCATAAAGGGAACTGTCCGGCGCCGCATAGCCTCTCACAAGCTGGATAAAAGCTCTGTTCTCATTGATAAAGCCATCCTCCTCGCCCTGCCTGTACTGGACTTCTTCACGGCCGACCGGATGAAAGGCCAGACGGGTCAACCGATCGCTGAGCACCACCACGCCTTCTCGGCCGAACAGCTGGACTAAAAATTTTCCCAGACCCGGCGGCTGTCCGCTGTCGCCGACGATCAAAGTGCCGGCTGCATCGTTGGCAAAACGATATACGGCGCTCAGATGATCAATCACACCAGTGGGTTGATGATAATTTTTCCCGACTGCGAAAACCGATCGCGGTTCGGATCCGGAGAGAAATCGCAACAGGTCGGCGCCGTGAATGCCCTGCGAGATCACATTGCCGCCGCCCTTGGCAATGTCATTGGCCCAGAAATCAGGCGGCCAGGGATCATCCATGACCTGCACATGGATCGAATAGGGCGCCGACACCAGCGCGCGCGCGCAATGGACCAGTGAATAAAAACGAAATTTGAATCCCACCATGGCTGGTAATTGGGCCTGTTGAAAAGCTCGCATCACCTCCAGCGTGCCGGTGCTGCAAAGGGTGACCGGCTTTTCCACCAGGATGGGCTTGCGCGCTCTCGCTGCTGCCAGACAGAGCTGCAGGTGGCTGTCGGTCTGAGTGGCGATATAGACCGCATGCACGCGAGGATCGGCGAAAACGTCCTCCGCACTGGCCGTCGGCCGGCTCTCAGGATAACGTTGAGCCAATGACGCAGCTTGAGCCAGGTCGGTGTCGCAAAACCAGAGAAGACGGACGGATTCCATCTGCGCCAGGCAATCACTGTGCATTCGGCCCATATCTCCGCAGCCGATGATCGCAATGTTTATTGTTTTATCGTTCTTGCTCATATGCCATGAAAACCGAAATATTGCCGCTAGCAGAAAACTTACAAAACAGAACTCTTATAGTAAATAAAAATTTAATCCCCAACCCATATTCCCGGGAAAATAGTTGCCTTTTCCCAAGAAAACATTATATTTAGACTATAAGCCGACTGGCTGAAATCAAGGCTTAAAATCCTGGCAAAATTCAGGCACGGGGGAAGCGGACTCAATGATCCGCGTATAGGAATAAAAAACCATGAAAAAGAAAATCGATTTGACCAGGATCCGCACCGGGCGAAAAGCGGAGGTACTGGCAAGAGCGTTTCTCGACAAACTGTATTATGTGCAGGGTTGTTCTTTGGAACACGCCAGCAAAAATGATCTATACATGGCTTTGTCCTACACAGTGCGCGACCGGATGTTGGCCTCCTGGATTCAGGGTTTGTACGATTTCGCCGAGCTGAAACCGGATCAGGAGACAAAAACCGTTTCCTATTTATCTGCGGAATTCCTGCCAGGCCCTCACCTGGCCAACAATCTGCTCTGCCTCGGATTATTGCAAGAGGCCAGAAACGCCATGGAGCTTCTGGGCGTGAATCTGGAGGAGCTGCTGGAACAGGAGGAGGAACCGGGGTTGGGCAATGGCGGATTGGGCCGCTTGGCCTCCTGTTTTATGGATTCGCTGGCTACTCTGTCCGTCAATGCCATCGGCTATGGCCTTCGCTACGAGTTCGGTATATTTGATCAGGAGATCAAAGACGGATGGCAGGTGGAGATCGCCGATACCTGGCTGCGCTATGGGAATCCCTGGGAGATCCGGAAAATCGAATTGTCCCAGCAGGTCGGGCTGGGCGGACGCACCGAATCCAATTATGACCCGCACGGCCGGTATATCGTCCGATGGATTCCAGACCGATTCGTCAAAGGGGTTCCCTACGACACGCCCATCATCGGTTATGGGAATGACCACTGCAACACCATGCGCTTGTGGAAAGCGGAGGCGGTCGTCTCCTTTGATTTTCAGGATTTCAATGTCGGCGACTATTATGCCGCGGTGGAAGACAAGATCACCTCTGAAACCATCAGCAAAGTTCTATTTCCGAACGATTACATGGAATCGGGCAAACAACTGCGCTTGATCCAGCAATATTTTTTCACCAGCTGTTCGTTGAAGGACATGATCCGGCTCCACCTATCGCGCAACCAGAGCCTGGATTCTTTTCATAAACACTATGCCATTCAGCTGAACGACACCCATCCCTCCATCGCGGTGGCAGAGCTCATGCGCCTGCTGGTGGACGAGCATCACATGGACTGGGAAAAGGCCTGGCAGATCACCCGAAGCAGCTTTTCCTACACCAACCACACCCTATTGCCCGAAGCTTTGGAGAAATGGTCCCTTCCGCTGTTCCGCAGCGTGCTGCCGCGACACCTGGAGATCGTTTTCGAAATCAACCGAAGGTTCCTGGAGCAGGTGAGTCGCAGTCATCCTGAGGATAAAGATCTGCCGGCCCGGTTGTCGCTCATCGACGAAACCGGCAGCCGGTACTTGCGTATGGCCCATCTCGCCTGCCTCGGCAGTCGACGGGTGAACGGCGTGGCCGCCATGCACAGTGAACTGCTGAAAAAAACGGTGCTGCACGATTTTTACCAACTGGAGCCTGAAAAATTCACCAATGTCACCAATGGCGTCACCCCGCGCCGGTGGCTGGCACTGTGCAATCCCGAACTCGCCGCTCTGATCAGCAGTAAAATCGGCTCAAGCTGGGTCAGGGATCTGAAAAAAGTTCGCCGGCTGGAAACGCAGCTGGACGATGAGGAGTTCCGTAGGCAATGGCGGCGCGTCAAGCTAGAGAACAAGAAAAAACTGGCCCAGCACATCCGCCAGACAACGGGCGTTGTGGTGGAACCGGATACGCTTTTTGACATCCAGGCCAAACGGATTCATGAATACAAACGCCAGCACCTCAACGTGCTGCACATCATCAGCCGCTACCTGCTGCTCAAAAAGAGCTCAACCATCGAAATCGCGCCTCGTACCTTTATTTTCAGCGGAAAAGCGGCGCCAGGGTACTTTATGGCCAAACTGATCATCAAATTGATCAATTCGGTTGCACAGGTGATCAACAACGATCCCGATATCGACGGAAGGCTGCGTGTGGTCTTTTTGCCTGACTTTAATGTGAAAAACGCCCACCGCATTCATCCGGCCGCGGACTTGTCCGAACAGATCTCTACCGCCGGCAAAGAGGCCTCGGGTACCGGCAATATGAAATTCGCCCTCAACAGCGCTCTTACCATCGGAACCCTCGACGGCGCCAATCCGGAAATCAGACAGGAGGTCGGCGCCGATAACTTTTTCCTTTTCGGGCTCACTGCGGAAGAGATACAAGAAAAAAAAGACGCCGGATACAGACCGGCGGAAATTTATGAAGCCAACCCGCAGTTGCGGGAGGTCATCGATCTGATCCGCCACGGCTTCTTTTCCCCCCAGGAACCCGAACTGTTCAAGCCGCTGGTGGACAGCCTTTTGCATCAGGATGAATATATGCTTTTCGCGGATTTCGCCGCTTATATCGACTGCCAGCAGCAGGTGGACCTCGCATACCGCGATCAGGAGCGTTGGAGCAGAATGTCTATTTTGAACACAGCGCACATGGGCAAGTTCTCCTCCGACCGGGCCATCCGCACTTACTGCACGGAAATCTGGCAGGCAAACGGCAACACGTCCGATCGGCAGGCATGAAGCGCACAGTGCATCCCTTCGAATGAGAGCCGATGGTCGCGCCCATCGGCATAATGACTCCGGCCCTCTGCTGGTGGAGTTGAGAAAAAAGGCAGGCACAAGAGGGGAGCTTAAAAAATCGCATGGGAGAGGCTGTCATTGTGCAGCTGTAGTCAAGGCAGGGCTCGCGTTGGCAGGTCGGATCAGCGTCTGGTCTGAGCCTGGCGCCGGCGAGAATGTTTTTGCAGCACGCTGCTGCAAATCTCCTGCCAGGCCTTGGCCTTGTGCTCCCATGTATGCGCCGCCGCGATGGTCGCACGGGCCTGCTGACCCAGCCGCCGCCGCCATTCCGGATTCCGGGCCAGGGCGATCACCGCTTCCGCCAGGTCAGGCCCTTGGCCGGAATCGCACAATAGGCCGTTCTCTCCGGAATGGATCAACTCGGCGATCTGACCGATGCGGGTGGAGACCACTGGTTTGGCGGCTGCCATGTATTCAAAAATCTTGACCGGCGAAAAATAGAAAAAGGGCATTTGAGGATAGGGCGCCAGAACGATGTCCATGACGGCAAGAAGTTCGGGAATCTGTTCGTTTGGCACATAGCCCTGCAGAGTGATCCGGTCAGCCAATGATTTTTCTGCGATATACTTTTCCACTGACCGCCGCGCATCGCCGCCCTGACCGACGAGAAAAAAATGAAGGGAAGGATGTTGCGGGATGACGGCGGAAAAGATGTTCAATAGATTCTCGATCCCGTGCCATGCGCTCATAGAGCCGATGAAGCCGGCCACAATCTTGTCCTGCAGACCGTACTGCTCTCTCACCCGCCTGATCCGTTCCTCCGGCAAATCGGCGACAATGTCGGCGCCGTTGCTGACGACGTCGATCTTGTCGTCGCCTACGCCGTACTGAGAGGCCAGATAGTGTTTCAGCGGCAGACTCTGGGTTACGATGTGATCCGCTGCCTGTACCACCTTGCGCTCGATGCATTCCGCCAGCAGCGGCGGATGCCAATAGTCCGGCTGAAACGTCCGCGCCTCATAGACCGCCGGACAATCCGCCTCGAGCACCAACGGCAGACCGCTGCTGGCCGCGTTCCTCATGGCGGAGAAGAGATATAGATCCAAACGGGAGATCAGCAGGTCCGGATGAAAAGCCGTGATCTGCCGGCGCTCCTCGCCGAGAAAGCGGATGTTCTCATACAGAATTTTAGGGTCGTGAAAAAAGCGGCGCAACAGCGGCGAACGGGAACGACGAGAGGCGGAAGGCGCGTCCGCTTCGGACTCGGTCAGGCGATCCCGCATCCAGCACAGCTTGACCGTATGGCCCAGACGCTCCATTCCGGAGAACAGTTTGAGCGGCTTGATCACCGAGCCGATGGAAGCGCCGCGAAGATCATAGAGATAATTGAAATAGAGCAGACGCATGCGTAATGTCTTTATGAGTAAAACGGATTCGATCTGCAGGAGATCAGGTTCACGCCGATGCGGCCTGCGGTTTCTCAGCCAGGATGATCAGATTGCCGCGATGATTGTCTAAAGGCCGCAGCAGACGGTTGGCGGTTTTAGCCAGCGGCAGAACCAGCCCATAGAGCGCGTTCATACGCCGGCGACGCAGCGTTTCGGTGACATCGAACAGCAGGGAGGCGAGAAAATGGCCGTCCGTACGCTGATGGAGAATAGTAAAGCCGATGTGGCGCAGCGTCTTCAGCATTTGATCCATGCTGTACAGCTCTCCGGTGTGTTCGGACTCCACCCACTCGTTCATGTCAGTGTATTTTTCTAAAAGGGGAAACCGGCCTTCCTGCACATTAGGCATCTGCAAGTGCAGCTGTCCGCCCGGCCGCAGAGCGGCATAGAATTTTTTAAGAACCTCCTGATTGCCCTGGATATGCTCAAGCACGTGGATGGAGATGATCAAGTCGTAGCGGTTCCGGGTGGCCAAGTCGCGCAGATCTTTCTTAAAAAACGCGGTGTTGGAAAGGCCGCTGATCTCTCGGATCTGCTCACAGATCAGGATGTTCTGACCCAGTTCATGCAAATCAGCGTCCGCCTTGTCCCACCCTTCTACCTGCGCCTGCGGGTGTTTCTCAGCCAGATAAAAAGTAAAATCTCCTTTGCCGCAACCGGCGTCCAGGATGACCTGCGGATCCGCCTTGAGAGGCAACGCGTTCATATGGATGAAAAAATTATGCGCGGTGTAGGAGGAACACGAGAACAACCGAATGTACCATCGCGCCAGCCGCCCGGCCCGCTGCACCTCTGGATGATAAATTTGCCATTTGCCGAATCGCGGCATAGCCCACTCCTTCGATCTTTCCACACCCTTCCCCAATCGACCTCCATCCGGGCTTTGCCAGACAGGGGATCGGGGCAATGGCTTACGGCCTTGTCCGGCCCATCCGCGCAATGTGCAGCCGCGGAAAGAGTCCATAAGTCGGCCGGAAAGTTAGCCAAACAAACGGCCAAAAACAAGCAGTTTTTCAAGCCCTTCGTCCCACTCTGGCTTCCGACAAATGGGTTTACTTGCTTGAAAACAAGGACATCAGCGTATGCCGTTCAGGGCGTTTACCGTGCGGAAATGAAATCCATAGATCGCAAAGGTAATAGCCAGGGATAGATACCGGGGACGGCGGAAAAGGGTCCAGAAGAAGAGCTTCCAGTACTCACGCCTCTCGTCGCCAAGGGTTCCCAGCTTCCAAATAGAACGTACGAAGGCGTAAAACTCGGACGCATGCAGCCGCACTCGCACGCGGGGCGGATTGTAATTGCGCAGGCAAACCTTGATCCGTTCATAAAACTTGGCCGGGCTGTAGATCTCGGCCATCAGGCGGTTGTAACCCTGCTTCAAACGGTCCAGACCCATGGCCGGGATGATGTTGGTGGTGCCGTCGGCGTTATCGCCGCTCATATCGTGGGAGATTCGTCCCTCTGCCAGCAGCCGCGCGAACAGCGGCGTGCCGGGAATCGCCTGCAGCATGCCCACCATGGCGGTGACCACGCCGCTTTTCTGAATGAATTCGATCTGGCGGTCAAAAATCGTCTCCGTGTCATGGTCGAACCCAACGATAAAACCGCCCATCACCTGCAGGCCACGGCGCTGCATTGTCTGCACGCTGCGCACCAGATCGCGATCCACGTTCTGGCCTTTTTTACACTCGGCCAGGCTCTCCGCATCCGGCGTTTCGATGCCGACAAAGACCGAGTTGAATCCCGCCGCTGCCATCAAGGACATCAGCTCTTCGTCGTCAGCCAGGTTGATAGAGGCTTCGGTGAGATAGTTGCAGCCCGCCTTGCCTTTGCGCCACTCGATCATGGCGGGTAAAATTTCCTCTTTGAGTTGACGTTTGTTGCAGATGAAATTATCATCGACGAAAAACACATTGCGCCGCCAACCCAGCGCATACAGCCGGTCAAGCTCGGCGATGATCTGCTGGGCCGTTTTCGTGCGCGGTTTGCGGCCGAGCATGGCGGTGATGTTGCAGAAATCGCATTGAAACGGGCAGCCACGCGAATATTGAATGCACAGCGATTCATATTTGCGAAAATCAACCAGCTCCCACAGCGGCGTGGGGGAGATCGTCATATCGGCAAAAGAGTCGGTGCGATAGAGCGGCTGCGGACATCCGCGGGCCAGGTCGCTGAGGAACAGCGGCAGTGTGATCTCCCCCTCATTTAAAATAAAGTGATCCACCTGAGGAAATTTATCATGTTCGCTGAGAAAGAGAGGCCCTCCGGCCACGATGGTTTTGCCGGCCCGTTTGCATCGTTCGATCAATTGGCGAGCGGACTCGCGCTGCACGATCATGGCGGAGATCATCACCATATCCGCCCAGGCGATATCGCGGTCGCGCAGCGTGGTTACATTCACGTCGATCAGCCGTTTTTCCCAGGCGGAGGGTAAAAGCGCCGCCACGGTAACCAGCCCGAGCGGCGGCGAGGAGGCGGACTTGCGCACAAAGCGCAGGGCATGTTTGAAACTCCAAAAAGTATCGGGAAACGCCGGGTACAGCATTAAAACACGCATCAACTGCCTCCTTTTCAATTACAGGTTGCGGCCGGATGATCTGTCGACTGTTTTTCTCGCCTGGTGTTTATTCCAGAAGGGAACGCATGAGCGAAGCGTTTTTCACCGCTTTTCTTTCGCCGAGGTGTAGGCCGTTCTCAGCCGGGCGATCTCTTTGCGTTTTTTCTTTAGTAATTTATTCCACCGCTCCATCCCCTCGGCGAGCTCTTTCATGCGGTTGTAGAGCTCTTGAATGCGTAATTCCATGGTCTCCAGACCGGCCAGAGCAGCTGTGGCGTCGTGGGTTCTCTCGGTGTTAGCCTGCAGCTCAATAAAAAGCCGAAACAGATCAGCCCGCTCCTTGATCTGTTCAAGGGTGTAGCCGAAATTCTGCAGATCGACGATCAAACGGCACAAATGGATATAGTGGGCGCCGTAGAGCCGGAAGCCTCCCTCGGTATAGCGGTCGGGAAGAATGATGCCCCGTTCCTCCCAGTATTTGATGGTGCGATTGTTGACGTGCACCATATCCGCCAGTTCCCCCACGGTGAGAAAATCGTTTTGCGCATGCATGGCAGCCGCTTTTTCATTTTTAGGCAAACCTATTTTTTTAATGATTTTACGGATATCGGGGTAAGAATAGCCCATATGGATAAAATGGGCGATCTGTTCCGCCTCCTTGAGCTGCTCCTCAGAGTACAGCGGGGTACCTTGATGGGAGGAAGGTTCCCGTTTGATCAGACCGATCTGCTCGCACTGGGCCAGCTCCGGCTCGGTCAGGCTGGTTTTCCTAAGAAATGTTTTCCGGTCACACAGGGTGGGGGCCATCATCAACCTATACGTTTAGAGATATTATTACCTATCAGTATACGTATACATTATACAAATCCAATCGATCAAAAGCAAGATAAATATTTTTCTGTTTGAGCCTGCGCGGGATCCACCTCTCCCCCTTTGCCTCACACGATCTGGAGCGCTGCAAACTCGTTACAAAAAAACGGCACAATGCATCGGCGGTAAAAAGTAAATGGCCGGCATCCTCATTTTGTCCTTCCGAGCCCGCCGGGCATCATCCTGACGCGTGCTTTGTATCCGCGCAGGGCGAGGAATCTATCGGCACATAGAACCATCACCTTTCGCAGGTTCTGTTCGGCGCTGGATCCTTCGGCACTCAAAATCCGCGGACAGACGCCGCACCATATTGTTTTGCGCCTCGGGGTGACACCATGGGTGATGTGGCCATAAAATATTTCAATGCCCTATTGCAGCGTTGTTGACAAAGTCTGATAAACGGTGCAACGCCTCGATTGTACAAAACAAATGGCTGATACAAATAAATTACATTATATAGCCCTCACCACTTTTTTACTTCTTGAAATTATCAAAAATAAATGGTATAATACAAATTCATGTGGACTGGAACACTTATGGAAGGATACGAAATGAATCTCATCCAACGCAGTTTAACTGTTTTACTTTGTTCGTTGACTCTCGCCGCAAGCCAAACAACCGAAGTAGAACCCAACAACAGCCGTGAAACCGCGCAACCCTTTTCCACCCATCTGCCGCAGATCATCTCCGCCTCGTTTGCTTCGAGCGGGGATGCAGATTTCTACTCGCTGGCGCTGGACAAAAATAAAATGTATTACCTCACCAGCATCGAAAGCAGCGACGAGGCTTCGCCCGATCTCGAATTGTTTTCAGCCACTTCCGCCGCCAACCTGCTGACCACCAGCGTCGCCGGCCGCAATGGAAATCGAAATTTCAGATTGTCGGGCTATGTCCCCGCCACAACCGGCACCTATTATGCAAAAATCGCCAACAACAACAGCGCCGCCGGAACCTATAAAATCCGCCTGGCCGGGGGCCGATCCACCGCTGAACTGCTCAAACATGAGCCGGACAACACCATCGCCAACAGTCTATGGCAGGCCAAATTGGCCAAGGGCGACACTGTCTACGGCGCCATCTATCCTGACGACGATGTGGACTATTATCGCATCAGTGCGGTTAAAAATGAGCGCTACACCATCCGCACGCTGCCGATCCTGGACCTGCACCCCCGTGATTTCGACTCCTTCCTGACGCTGGCCGATTCCACCGGCCGGGTAATCGCAGAGAACGACGACCAGGGGCCGGTCGACACACCCAGCGGTCCGGTCAACTGCACCTTTTCCAGATTGGACGGCAGCTTTCCCCACTCTGGAACCTATTATGTGATAGTGCGCAGCTTTTACAACACTTTGTACGGCGAATCTGTCAACGAAAGCAATCCAGGGAAGGGGGAATACGGCGTCAGTCTGCTAATCAATGAGTTGCCGGCCGTGGCGCGTTATCCGCACATCGAAATCCCCACCCCCACCTCCGTGCTGGTTCAATGGTGCACCGCGGAACCTCAGAGCACACATCTCGTGTGGGGTGAAACGCCTGCCTGCACCCAGGTCGTTCAGCAGGAAGAATTGAAAACAAACCACCTGGTCACCCTCACGGGACTGCAGCCGCAGACGCAGTATTTCTATCGCGTCATCACCGGCAGCGATACGACGGAGTGCATCGATTTCCACACCGCCAAACCCACCAGCACCAGCACGGTGGATTTTTTCGTCATCAGCGACTCCAGTCCCTACCAGGGATTCGGCTCATCGCCTGAACAGCTGCAGATCGTCGAACAGATTCAAAAAGTGCATTACGACTTTGGTCTGCATGCCGGCGATGTCAATCAAAACCGCGGCCAGGAGTACGAGTTGGTCTATTATCAGCCCTACAAGGACATCCTGAAGCATACGCCCATTTTTACCTGCATCGGCAACCACGACAACTATATCGATTATGCCCAGACCTACCTGGCCTCCTTCAATCTGCCGCATAACAATCCGGACAGCACGGAGCGCTATTACTCATTCAACTATGGGCAGGTCCACTGCATCTCCCTGGACACCAACATCGATTATGCACCAGGCGCGCCGATGTACGAATGGCTGGTCCAGGATCTCGGCTCCGCCATGCGCAAGGAAACCCGGTGGACCTTTGTCTTTTTCCACCAACCCCCCTGGAGCGAAGGTTGGGAGGGCTATCCCGGCGAAATCAATGTGCGGACTCATCTGGTGCCCTTATTCGAAACCTATGGCGTGGATATGGTGTTCAATGGTCACACGCACGACTATGAGCGCGGCTTTCTCAACGGGGTGTACTATATCATCACCGGAGGCGGCGGCGCGCCGCTTGAAAGCGGAGGTCAGGCCTACGATTATCCGCACGTCAACGTGTACATCAAGCAACATCATTTCACCTACATCCAGACTGACGGCAAAACGTTGACGCTGCGCGCCATCAACAAAGAGGGGGAAACCATCGATCTCCATTCTTTCGACAAGAACAGCACCAAGATCGGCGGCCTGCGTGAGATCGCGCCGGAGGCCTATGCGTTGCACGCTAATTACCCGAATCCGTTCAACGGTACAACCGTAATTCCATTCGCGATGCAAAAAGAGGAAGCCGCCTCTCTGGCGATTTATGATTTGCACGGCAGGCTGGTCAAGCAGTTGATCCGAGGAAAGGTGGGCCCCGGCCTTCACACCATCACCTGGGACGGAACCGATGCATCCGGCAGGCAAGCAGCCAGCGGCGTTTACCTGGTCCGACTGCACACTCCAAGTTTCCAGCAAACCCGTCAGGCGGTGTATCTCAAGTAGCGCTGGGAATTCAAACAGAACCAAGCCACGATGTCCAGGGGAAGAAAGAGAAAACCGCACGGGGGTCCTGCGGATAAAGAGCGGACAAATCCAGCGACCGGCCGCCGGCTGATTCGGGGAGGATCGAATTCTCGCGACGCATCCTGAACATGGGTTGAGCGACAGGGCGCGTCACCTTCCGGCCGCGTCCAAACCCCTGTTCACATGCAAACGGTCGTCGGCAACGCCGCTGCGGTCGTTCTTCCGCGGGTTGAAAAAGGACCGGCTGAGCGCTGGTCCAAATGGCGAAATTTATCCTACTGCGCGGTTCCGAAAGATTCGGAACCGCGCAGCTATTTATGGCCGATTCCTGCCGAAAGACAAATCGTTCTCTTCCTGCAGTGACCATTCGGCGACCAGCTGACGTGCAGCCAATTACTTTTTTTCCTGCGCACTTTGCACCATTCTATTAAGCAGGTGCTCAAGCATGAGCTCCGGATCCAAGCACCACCCCGTATGCGCCGCAGAGGTTTGAATGATGGTGCTTTTCGGCGCTATCAGCCAGTTGAACCGCTCCCGCTGAGACAGCTTTCCGATAGGTCCTGCAGCCTCCCCACCGGCGCAGATTAACGGATAACTCGCCAGCTGTGCAGCGATATCCTCTATATCCAACGATGGATCCAACGCCCGCCAGCGTTCGGCATCGATGACAATGCGGGCATCGAGAAACCGTTTTCCCGGACAGGAGAGGATGACCCCCACATTGAGAAACTCTTCCCGTTCCACGCGCGGAACCAGACGCAGGATGGCATAATCATACAAGTAAGGACCGCGCACGAATCGCCTCCTCGACAAAACTCTGTGATTGGTCCAGACGGTTGGTCAGATAGGTCCGGTACGCCTTGCGAAAAGCATCGGCGCAGGCAAATCTTTCATCCGGAATGAGCCATTCGGACGGAATCTTTTCTACCGTTGATGCAATCAGCTCCTCGACGATCACCTTTTTCATTGTTGCATCCGTCTGTTTCAGCCTGCCCGCCCAGCGCAACAGCACATGATCCCTGATCGAAGGAAACGGATCTGCGCAACGATCGAGATAATTGCGCCAGGAGTGATGAAAATAAAGCGCGGCGCCGTGGTCGATGAGATAAAGCGTTTTGTGCCAGAGCAGCAGATTGGTGTTGCGCGGAGTGCGATCGATATTCGTGGCATAAGCATCCATCCACACCACCGCAGAGGCGAGATCTTCATCAACGCGTTGCAGAACCGGATTGAACATCACGGAGCCGGGCAGATAGTCGAGAGCCAAGTTGAGTCCGGCGCTCGCAACAATGAGATCGTGGATCTCTGGATCAGGCTCTGTACGCGCCAGCTCTGCGTCCAGCTGAACGAAAACAATCTCAGGCACCGGCAATCCACAGGCGCGGGCCATTTCTCCCACGACCAGTTCCGCGATCAAAGCCTTGGGGCCCTGGCCGGCGCCGCGAAATTTAAGCACATAAAGGCCGTCATCATCGGCTTCAATGATAGCCGGCAAAGAGCCGCCCTCCTTCAAAGGAGTGACGTAACGGGTTGCTTGAACGGTTCGAATGGTCCATCCCTTTCAGGTCAAAGAAAATCCCATAACTCAAGTATAGCCAATCTTGTCTGAAAATGCAATTCAAAAATCAGCAGGCCGCTGCACGAGGATCCCTTGGTTTGCAACAGGTGTAACGACAAATGACCGCTATGAGAGACACGTCGTATCCCCAATATTAAATTGACTTTGTTCTTTGACTCTGCTATATTTACTTCACCGGCCTGCACACGTCCTCAGTCGCCGGCTAATCAACCGATAAATCCCGTCGCGACCGATCCGTATACCTGGAGCCTCGAGCCATGCGGGCGAAACAGTAAGATGGACCGGCTTCGCCTGAAGCAAATTTGGCATGAAAAATACAACTTTCCCACTTTATATCCTTTCATGGCTGTCCACGGCCTGGATACATGCGACCCTGATTCACGCACACCCAGCCATTCCTGTGCTCACCCTGCCGGATCAGGAAATCGTGCGTGCTTTTGAAAAGGCCGCCGGGCAAAACGTTCTGGCCGCGGTCAACGACAGCGTGTTCTTTGGCTATTTTTCTGTTTGTGCAGACGGCCAGGGATTCGGCTACGCCAACACCTACCCCTCTCTGGATGGACATCAGATGAGCGATGCGCTGCTGTGGTTAGGGGAAAGCGCGATAGTTAAAGCCAATTGGGACTATGTCCTGACGTTCCAAAAGCCGGATGGCAGTCTGCCTCTGGCCATTCTTCCGGCGCAAGCAGGCCGGACCATCGGCCCTCCGGCTGCGCAGGCGGCGGTAGAGGCCAACGGCGGCCTTTATCATCATTGGGTGCCCGGCGATCCCCTGCGGGCATTGGCCGGGCCCACCCTGATTCAGAATGCCGATGTCATCTATCGCTTCACCCAGGATCGCATTTGGCTGATTAAACAATTGCCGGCGGTGAATCGAAGTGCAGAATATCTGGCCGCGCTGACAACCGCCGAGGGCGCTGTGGCCGGCGCCGGCTATTATATCGAACGCCCGTGCCGGCAGGAATACGATGGAGTGGCGCAGTGCCATGCCGTCGACGCCTTTCGCCGTCTGGCGCAGTTGAACCGCGAAATCGGCGCACAAGCGACGGCGCAGAGATTTCAAAACCTGGCCGAACGGAGTAAAATCTATTTCTGCTCCCGGTTCTGGCAGAAGGACCATTTTGCCGAATATATTCATCCGCAGCACGGATTGATCGATCGTCATGGGCTGACTGATGTGAACTGGTGCGCGCTGGCCCTATCTCTGGCGGACCGGCGACAAGCGGCCCTGCTCTGGCCGCTGCTGAAAAATGAATACAGGTTTTACTATGGCGGCATGCCCTCCGGCATCGCCACATTGCCCGGTTCCTATGAAGCGTGGGAATTCACCTTTCCGGATCAAATGGATCTGGCAGCCATGGGACGAGTTTGGTACCTGGAAGCCTGGGCGCGGGCGAACATGCAGGATGGGCCAGGATTGCTCAACTCTATTCTGGCGGTCTGCCGCGAGGGCGAAAAAAACGGTTATTATTGGCGGGAACGGTATCAGGAGCAGGGCGGCTATGGCGCGCAGCAATACTGTGAATACCCGGCGAACCTGATCCGCATCGTCGAACGCTTTTTATTAGGCGTGGACCTGCAATTGGATGGATCACTGCGCCTGGCGCCCACCGTGCCGGATCACTGGTGGATTCAGGGATTCGGACAAACGATCGGTCTGCAGGATTGGCACTTGCAGTACCGCATGCAACAGGATCAGATCAGCGGCAGGTTCAGCGGAGAGTCAGATCGAACCCTGTGGATTCGATTGCCGGAACATCTAACGAATAAAAAATGGTCTGCCCAGCTGCAGGGCAGACCGGTTAAACTGAAACAGGTGGGCAATACGCTTTGCCTTACACTGCCCAAAACAGACCGTCTTGCATCCATTCGCTTTGCCATCACCGCGCATGGATGAGTGCGTACGCCTGGCTTTCTGCCATCGTGAGGCCCTGGATATTTCCGGATCCCATAAGGACACTGTATGAACCTCTCTACCCTGGACGTCGCCATCATCATCATTTACCTGCTTGCCATGATCACAGTGGGTTTTTTCGTCAAGAAAAAAGCCACCACCAATCTGAAAAGCTATTTTCTCGGCGACAACCGGCTGCCATGGTGGTTGCTGGGCGTATCAAACTCAGCCTCCATGTTCGATGTGAGCGGAACCATGTGGCTGGTCTACATGCTCTTTATGTACGGCATGAAGGGCACTTGGATGGAATGGATGTGGCCCACCTTCAATCAGATCTTTTTCATGATCTATCTATCGATCTGGGTCAGACGATCCAATGTGACCACCGGCGCCGAATGGATCGAAACCCGGTTCGGCCATACCCGCGCCGGCAACCTGTCCCGCATCAGTATGGTGATCTTTGCCCTGGTCAGCGTCATCGGCTTTTTGACCTACGGATTCGCCGGCATCGGCAAATTTGCGGCGGTCTTTTTGCCCTGGGGCTGGCCTGCGGAAACCTATGCGGTTCTTTTCATGTTCATCACCGCGCTCTACACCGTTCTGGGCGGCTTTTATTCCGTCGTGCTCACCGATTTCATCCAATATGTCGTCATGAGCATCATCTCGATATGGATCGGCCTGATCGCCATGAGCGCGCTGATGACCCACGATCTGGCCGCCTATACGCCGCAGGGCTGGTCCAACATCTTTTTCGGCTGGAATCTCAATCTGGATTGGTCCGCGATACTGCCGGCCGCCAATCAGCGCCTCGCCAGTGATGGATACGGCCTGTTCGGCTTTTTCTTCATGATGATCGTGTTCAAAGGAATCCTCATCAGTATGGCCGGACCAGGGCCAAACTATGATCTGCAGCGGGTGCTGTCGGCGAAAACGCCCAAGGAAGCCGGATTGATGAGCGGCTTTGTCTCCATTGCCCTGATTCCCCGATGGTTTCTGGTGACCGGCATCACGGTACTGGCGCTGGTGTTCTTTCGCACCGATATCGCCGCCATGGGCGCCACCATCGATTTTGAAACCGTGCTGCCCATCGTGATCAACAGATTCATCCCCGTGGGATTGCTGGGTCTGTTTCTCTCCGGCATGCTCGCCGCCTTTATGTCCACTTTCAGCGCCACCATGAACGCAGCGGCCGCGTACATCGTCAACGACCTCTATCACGGCTATATCAATCCCAAGGCGAGTCAAAGGCAGATCGTGATCTTTAGCTATTTCGCCTCCATCCTGGTGGTGCTGGTGGGCAGCTTCTTCGGTTTTTTCGCCGAGTCCATCAACTCGATCACCGAATGGATCACTTTCGGCCTGTGGGGCGGGTATACGGCGCCCAACATCCTCAAGTGGTACTGGTGGCGGTTTAACGGCTATGGTTATTTTTACGGCATGATCTCCGGCGTATTGATTGCGTTGATCATCCCATGGGTGGCCCCCTCCCTCTCGGCCATCTACTCCTTCCCGATCATTTTGATTCTGGCCGGAGCAGTATCAGTGATCGTCACCCTGAAAACCCCGGCCGAAGAAGAAAGCGTGTTGATGCGGTTTTACCTGCAAGTGCGGCCCTGGGGCGCTTGGCAACCGATTTACGAAAAGTGCGTTGCCGCGAATCCGGACTGCAAACGAAACACCGGGTTCCGTCGAGATATGTTCAACATCTTAATCGGGATCACCTGGCAGACAGCCATCAAACTGCTGCCGATCTATCTGATCCTGATCAAATTTTACGCCTTTGGCATTGCGCTGGCCCTGGTCGTTATCACGACCTGGATTTTAAAAAAGAACTGGTATGACAAAATCGAAGATATTTAGCAAAATCAGGCGCCGGTACAGAGGGTATGGTCAGGATGCTCGCGCTTCCAGGCGGGCTGCTCACGCCGCCGGCGGCCCGATCGTCGCCGGACGCACGCTGACCTGATCGATCCGGCAGACCGCGGGCTTTTATGTAGAACAAGCAGTTTGTCTTTTTTACCTGGAGAGCTTTTATGAACAACAGCCTGAGCAAAAAAATAATTTCCTCCCTCTTTCTGACGGCGGCGCTACTGGCCGGTTCAGCTTGGGGCCAAAGTGATCAAGAGGGGGAAACGCTCTACCGCCGAATTCTTGACGAAATCAAAGACACTCATGACCTGAGCTTTCCTGCCTGGGGTCCCTATACCAAAAAATACATCGGCCTCTCTCATATCCCGGATGTGCAGAAAGGCATTCGCTTCGACCTCAGCGTATTCCCCGGCTTTTACCGTCGCAAGGTCGATGTGCCCAACACCTTTTTTGAGTCCGGCTTTCATCCCTGGGAAGCGTCGCCCGATCTGCGCTATTTTTCCTTTCGTCATGAACTGGAATGGAAAGATCGAGTGTTTGCCGACATCTCTTATTCGTTTCTCGATGAACAGGCCCGGCTGGTCCGCATGCACTGCGTGAATCAGACTGCGGAAGAGCAGAGCATTGTGCTCCATCTGATGGCCTCGCTGCATTTTCCTTCTCTTAAGCCCTATCAACCGGACACACCCATTCATCCCGCGGTTGTTCAGGGTCCCAGCCGCCTTAACTGGATTCGCGCCATCGACTATGACCAGATTCACACGCAAGACCAAGAGCCGCAGAAAACGCTGGTGTACGACGGCGGATGGTACAAAGAGGTCAGGGACCACGGTTTTGTCGGCGGTTCAGGCCTTGGCCAGGGGTTCGGCCGTCATCCAGGGGATCAAGTTCGTTACACCGTAACGGTGGAAGAAAACTGCAACGACGCTGTGTTGATTTTGCGCTATCGCATGAAAAAGGGAGAGTCGCTGACCCTGCAAATGGGCGGCGTTTTTCAGGGCCAGCTGGTCTGCCGGGGCGCCGATTCTCTGACCACCCTTCAGGCGCCGGTGGGAGCGGTGGACGCTGGAAAGCACACGCTCTCCCTCACCTCGCTCGGCGGCCGGCCCATCGAGATGGATGGCTTTTGTCTCACGCCGCGATCAAAGGCCGGCGACGTCCGTTTTGAGACGATTCAGTGGGATCCGGTTCCTGCCCTACAGAAAGGACCGGTGGCCAACAGCCTGGTGCTCAAGTATAAAGACATCGACCACTACTACGGATTGCTCTGGTTCAGCGCAGACGTTCAGGTGCGGGAATTCTACTGCCGCGACCTGGATATTTTTTTCCGCCGCATGGCCAACGATCATGTGCTGACTAAATTTTACGGCGAAGGGAATGGCCACTTCACCAATGTTTTTATTCGTCCTATCCGCCTGTCCCCCCATTCGCAGAAAACTCTTTATAGCGTCGTCTGCACCGGCACGCAAGCCGAGGTTGAAGCGCAGATAACCCGCTACGCGGAAAAGAGCGGATCTTTTGAGAAAACCTATGAGGAAAACCGAATGCGGCTTGCCGATCTTTCCTCACGCAGCGGCGGCGCTCGATATGTCTTTAGTCAGGAGCGCATGGCCGCCACACTGCTGACCAATGTGGTCTATCCGGTCTATACGCAAAAAAGCTATATCAGGCACAGTGCCCCAGGCCGCTGGTGGGATTGTCTCTACACCTGGGATTCCGGGTTTATCGGGCTGGGATTATTGGAGCTGGACACGCGGCGCGCCATCGAAAATCTGAACGCCTATACCACGCCGCCAGGCAGCCAGTCCGCCTTTATCCATCATGGTTCGCCGGTGCCGGTGCAGATGTCCCTGTTTCTGGATTTATGGAATCGCACGCAATCCATCGAGCTATTGCGCTATTTCTACCCCCGCATGAAGCAGTATTATCTTTTTCTGGCCGGGCACAGCGGAAGTTCCACCACGCGGACGCTGAAATCCAACCTGACCAAAACCTGGGACTATTTCTACAATTCCGGCGGCTGGGATGACTATCCACCGCAAAAGTATGTCCACGCCGAGAACCTGGAGGCCACGGTAGCTCCCATGGTCAGCACCTCCCATTGCATCCGCAGCGCTAAAATTCTCAAAATGGCGGCCCAAGCCCTGAACCTTAAAGACGATGTTCGCCGTTATGAGCAGGACATCCGCATGTTCAGCGCAGCGATTCAGAAACACGCCTGGGATGAAAAAACCGGCTATTTTGGCTATGTGGTTCACAACGATGCCGGTCAGCCCATCGGCCTGCTGCGCACCGAATCAGGTGAAAATTTCAACAAAGGATTGGACGGTTGCTACCCGCTGTTCGCCGGCATCTGCACAGACAATCAGAACCAGCGCATCTTGCAGCACCTGCGCAGCGAAGGAGAGATATGGTCCTGGATCGGATTGAGTGCCGTAGACCAGTCCGCCGGCTATTACCGCAAAGATGGATATTGGAACGGCACCATCTGGATGCCGCACCAATGGTTTTTTTGGAAACGGTTGCTCGATCTGGATGAAGCGGAGCTGGCGCATAAAATCGCGCAGACGGCCTTGGAGGTGTGGAAAAAAGAGGTGGAAAACTCTTACCATTGTATGGAGCATTTTATCATCGAGACCGGGCGCGGCGCCGGCTGGCATCAGTTCGGCGCCCTCTCCGCACCGGTGCTCTCCTGGTTTTCCAGCTATTACCGGACAGGCCGGATCACCACGGGGTATGATCTGTGGATCAAAATGCAGACCTTTAACCAGGATAAGAGTGAACTGATCCTTCAATTGATGAATCACAGCGAACGGCCGTCAGGCCGCTCCACGATTTTGGCGTGCATGAATCCCCTTTACGGCTATCAAGCGACTTACAACGGTCGGCCTGCGGAAGTGACCGTCTATGAACCCGGAACCTTGGCGGTGCATATTGCAAACGATAGGCCGACGGGAACCCTGAAAATTTTCAGAATCCAATAGCTCCTTTGAAAGACCGGCCGTGGATCGGCGTTCACGCCCAACGGTCAAGGCTCGGTGGTATGATGAATGAACAAAAAAACAACAGCGCTCTACTGCACGACATAACCGCATGGATGCAGGAAATATCTACAGCCCGTTTGAACGGCTGGGCCTTGGCATTATCAAGGCCGTTGTGCGCTTTACGTCTGCTGTGCCTGCTGGCGGTGGCATTCATATGCACCCCTTCCCTGGGAGCGACGCCATTCACTCCCCGTTATGCCGACCCGCTCACCGAACCCTATCGCTGGCAACTCATTCCCGAACTCAGCGGCAAAGGGTTCCGCTGCATGGTTGAAGATTCTTCAGGCACCGTATGGTTCGGCGTCAACGGCGGCGTTCTCTGCTATGACGGCTTGCAGTGGAAATTTCATGTGCTGAATCCTCTGTGGAAAAACGAACCAATCGTGGCCCTGTGCGCAGCTCACGACGGAACCCTCTATGCGGGTACGCCCAAAGGCGTTTGCAGATATTGCAACGATGCCTGGCAGATCCTGCCCATCACCCTGGACTTGGCCGACACCTCGGATTATCCTAACAACCGCTTTCCCATTCTAGAAGCTTCCGACTATAGCATTTGGATTGGGACCCACCAAGGAGCTCTGCGACTAAAGAAGGATGAAATGATTTTGTATCGCAGTGATGGCGTTTATTTTAGCAAAGGGAAAGCGACCGGTTTTACGAATTCCACTCTGAAAGCTTTGCCGCTGTTCAATGTATACAGCTTGTATGAGGAAGGGCCGAGACGCCTGTGGGTCGGATTGACCGACGGCCGTATCTATCGCTTCGATCCGGATGAGAAAGCAAGTGCCGGGACACCGCAGTGGCATTCCTGGGATGAAGCATCAGGATTTCGTCAAGCCGAATTTCCCTGCCTGATCAAACACCGCGGCGATCTGATCGTCGCCAGCCAGCAGAGCCATCGCGGTCTGTCCCTGTTCGACGGCAAAAGATGGCAGGATTTTGATCTCGGCATTCGGTTCGGCGTAGACAACATCCATACCGATCTTCTCGTAACCCAGGATGGAACCCTGTGGATCGGCGGATTGGAGCACCTGTACGCTCTGAAAAACCGCCGCTGGGCGATCTATGACGCCATCGATTTTCCCATTCCAGCCAACCGGTTATTTCTCTACGAAACTCGAGATCGCCATCTGTGGATCGGCGGATTGGGCGGTGAAGTCTGGCGGGTGGACCTGGCCTCTCCACGTTGGACGACGTTTCAGGGGCTCAACTTTCAGGGAGAAACCGTTCGAGGAGACAAGTGGTTCCTCAGCTATGAGGGGCGTATTGTCGCCTGTGACGAAGCGATGAAACAATGGCGCGCCTTTGACGTCTCAGACGGCCTGATGGATACACCGGTGATCGTTTTAATCACCCGCGCAGGCCAAGTCTGGGCTGCGGGCAGCCATCAATTAACCGCCGCGACCGCTCTGTTCGACGGTCATCGCTGGCAACGGCAACTGCACCCCCAATTGTCCTGGGGCATCGATTACCGGGCGGTGCTCGAGGATCAAGACGGATCGATTTGGTTTGGCTCGTCGGTGGATGCCGATATCTTTAGTCATCGAAATTTTAAGGGCGGATTAATCCACATCATTGACAAAGGCCAAGCCGCGTCTTCCGGTCTTGCTTATGAGTATCACTACTTTGATCCCCCGTTTACCCTGGGCGGCGTGTATGGCATCGGCCAGACCTCCGACAGACGGCTATGGATCGGCCAATTGGGTTTATACACTCTCGATCCGGCCACCGGCCAGCACAACCGGCTCACCGAGCCCAGGCGGCTTGTGGAAAACTTTATCGACTGCATCCACACGACGGCTGAAGGCGATCTCTGGTTCGGAACGAGATCAAATGGATTATTTCGATGGGATGGTAAAAACAAGCAATGGACGAACTTTACCGCGGAAGACGGCCTGTCCAGCAACACCATCATCAGCCTGTTCGCCAAATCAGACAGGGACGTCTGGGTGGCCACCGATCAGGACATCTGTCATTACGACGGCCAGAGCTGGGTGGCCGGCGTATTTCCCGCTCACATTAAAATGACCAGCACGGGCGGCAGCCTGTGCCTGACGCGGGACGGCGCGCTGTGGATCAACCAGCGCTCCAGGTCCTGGAATCGACGTGCGCTCTATGCCAGCTCGACGTCCGCAAAAATTGATGACGGCTATCAGGTCATTCGCTATCAACCGGATCGACAGCCGCCGGAAACCAGACTGACCTTCTCACAGGATAAAATCTCACAACCGGGCAATGTCCTGCTTTCCTGGACCGGCCAGGATCCGTGGAAGTCCACTCCGGATCACAAACTCCAGTACTCTTATCGCATGGACCAGAACGCCTGGTCCGCTTTCACCAATAAAGGCAACGAGGTCTTTTTATCTGTAGCGCACGGCAAACATCGTTTTGAGGTTAGGGCTCGGGATATGGATATGAATGTGGATCCGACTCCCGCCAGCGTTTCTTTTACCGTAATTCCACCGACCTGGAAACAGGCGTGGTTCATCAGCCTCATGGGTCTGTTCTTGGCGATTATTCTCTTTTTCACCCTGAGGCTGCTGCATCGCAACAGAATCATCCGGGAACTTTCAGAGGCCAAGATACGGTTGTTCGCCAATATTTCGCATGAATTCCGAACGCCGCTCACGCTGTTAATCGGCCCGCTGCAGCAAATGCGCTACGCCCTGGGGCCGCAGAGTCCCTGGAGAGATCAGCTGGACATGATGGAACGCAACAGCATGCGGCTGCTGAGATTGGTCAATCAACTTTTAGATTTCCAGAAAATTGAGGCCGGGCACTTGCGTTTGGAGACCATCCAGGATGATGTGATGGGCTTTATCGCCAAAACAGCGGCGATGTTTGAGGCTATCGCCGAAGAAAAACAGATCGCATTCCAGGTTGAAACGCATCCCAAAATTTTCATGGCCTGTTTTGATCCTGACAAACTGGAAAAAATTCTCTACAATCTGCTCTCCAATTCATTTAAATTTACCGCTCCGCATGGCAAGATCGATTTGTCTGCGACCGTGATCGCCGTCGGCCCATCGACAAACCCATCGTCTACGGAAAAGCCGCTTCCGTCGAACGGCGCCTATCGACTGGAACTGACGATCCACGATAACGGCATCGGCATCTCGCCCAAAGAGCTGCCTAGAATCTTTGACCGATTTTATCAATCACAGGACTCCAGCCATATTCACCGCGGAGGTACTGGGATTGGATTGGCTCTGGTGAAAGAGCTGGTTGCGCTGCACCAGGGCCACATCACGATCGAAAGCGAACCAAACCAGGGGACCTGTTTTCAGGTGCTTCTGCCGCTGCAGCCTGCGGCAGCGGTCGCTGCGGAAGCGCAGGCTCCCTCCAGCCCGGAATCCGGCAAGGTCGAAACCTCGGCGCATCCGCTCATCCTTCTGATCGAAGACAATCCGGACATGAGCGAATATATTCGCAACGATCTGATCAAAAGCTATCGCATTGTGGAGGCGCGAAACGGCCGCGAAGGCCTGTCGCTGGCAATCCGCCACCAGCCGGATCTGATCATCAGCGATGTGATGATGCCGGTGATGGATGGGATCGCTTTTTGCCGCGAATGCAAAAACAAAACGGAAACCAGCCATATTCCGATCATTCTTTTGACCGCGCGTTCTTCCACCATGCATAAACTAGAGGGATTGGAGACCGGGGCCGATGACTATATCACCAAACCCTTTCACACCAAAGAATTGGAGATCCGCGTACGAAATCTGATTCAATCCCGCCGGCGTTTGCGTGAACGATTTGCAAAACAGATCCGAATCGAGCCGAAAGAAATTACCATTACCTCTACGGATGAAAAATTCCTTCGCCGCGCCGTCAGCCTTATCGAAAGCAAGCTGGAGGATCCGGAATATGATGTGGAGTCCTTCAGCCGAGACATCGGCATGAGCCGCGTCGGGCTGTATTACAAGCTCAAGGCGCTGACCGATCTTTCAGTACAGGAATTCATCTTTTCCATGCGGCTGAAAAGGGCGGCGCAACTGCTCAAAGAATCAGGATTGACCGTCACCGAAGTGGCCTATCAGGTCGGTTTCAAGGATTCCTCCCACTTTACCAAACTATTTAAAAAACAGTTTGGTATGCCCCCTTCGGTTTTTATGAAACAAAACAAATGATCACAAGGCTTTATGCCTGCGAGCTTTCGTCAACCTTCCCTTTCAGCCCGTCCAACAACCATGCTCGCGGCTGCACTTAACCGACAGACCAGACTTTTTAATCCACAGACCAGCATCCTACAGATCAACGTTGTATATTGGGCCGGGCTTTGTTTGCGCTGCGGCCCATGATGTCGGGAACAGCGGACTGCATGGACCCGTTCATGGATAATATGGAGGAGGTACGCATGAAAAGTGTTCCATTCACCCAGGTTGCGTTTTGCGCCTTTTTCCTCTGGCTAGGCTGGTTGTCGCCCTTTATCGTGCCAGCACTGTTGCACGCCGCAGACACAGGCACCCTGGTCGGAGCGGTTCGTGATCAGAACACCGGTGAACCGCTTCCAGGGGCCAATATTCTCATTAAAGGAACCTCCATCGGCGCTGTCTCGGACCTGACCGGAAAATACCGTATCCTACAAGTGCCGAGCGGAGAAAATGTTCTCCGCGTGACCTACATCGGTTATCAGACCGTTGAACTGCCGATCGCCCTCAAGCCCAATGAATCCCTGCAAAAGGACATCAAACTCCAGTTCGACATCAACAAAATCAAATATAACGTTACCGTCACAGCACAGCAGGAGGGTCAGGCCGCGGCCATCAACCAGCAGATCCGCTCCAATACAATCGTCAATGTGGTTTCGAAAGACAAAATTCAGGAGCTGCCGGATCAGAACGCCTCAGAATCCTTGGGCCGATTGCCGGGCATTGCCATTCAGCGCAATGCCGGTGAAGGCCAGAAAGTGGTCGTTCGCGGTCTGTCGCCGCGATTCAGCGCGGTCTCGGTGAACGGCGAACGGCTTCCGGAGGCCTCGGATGACCGGTCCGTGGATCTGACCATGATCTCTCCGGATGTGCTGGCCGGCATCGAAATTTATAAAGCGCTGCGGCCGGACTTGGATGCCGACGCCATCGGCGGCAGCGTCAATTTCATCACTAAAAAAGCCCCGGAAGGCGCTCAGGCTACCATTCGAATGTTCGGCGGTTACGGCCAATTGGCCGACGACTATGGCAACTATAAAGGAAGCGTTTCCTACAGCAATCGTTTTTTTCGCAACGGCGATGATGTTTCCAAATTGGGCATTGTGGTCACCGGCAGCGTGCAAAGCGCCAACCGCAGCTCTCATCTCCTGTCCGGCTCCTACGGGTGGACTGGAATGGTCAACAACCTGCCTGTCTATGAAACGACGGACGTCATGCTGACAGATCATCTGGAGGATCGGGATCGCTACAGTCTTAACCTGGCGCTCGACTATCGCCTCGGATTGAATCATGACCTCATTCTGAGCAGCCTCTGGGGCAAGACCGACCGGGAATCGCGAAATCGAACCCATGATTACCGAATCTCCACGCGGGCGCATTATCGCACCTATGTCGAGCAAGAGCCGTCATCGGATATTTGGACGAACTCGTTGATGGGCAATCATGTGCTGGGAAAGATGGAAATAAACTGGCGCACCTCCTTCTCCACCACCATGGAAGAAATTCCCTGGCTCGCACGCTTTGAATTTGAAGAAGACGGGGCGTTCTCTTCCACCATGCCGATCAAAAACTTGGATCCGCGACTCGTCTCCTCCTACGCCTCCAACGATGCAACCGCTGCCTGGATGAACTGGTCTGTACTCGAATCGCAGAAAGTACAGGATCGCAACCTTACCGGCCAATTGGATGTAAAGCGTCCCTTTCAATTCGGCAGAAGCTTTTCCGGATACATCAAGGCGGGCGGCAAGCTGCGCAATACCAAACGGGAAAAGGACGTGTCGCAGTGGGGCGGCAACCGCTGGTATGTAGCGGTTCCGGTGAACATACAGAACCCCGGTCTGTTCACAGAGGCCAAAAACCACAAAGGCGACATCGCCCTGGACAATTTCATCCTCAAGGATCAAAATGCCCTGGAAAGCTTTTTACAGGGAGATTACTCCTTTACCGAGCTGCTCGATATGGACCGGCTGAACTGGTTTGCCACCACCTTTGACTCGGTCTACAAAAACACGCCGCATCCCGAATTCGATGCCAACGACTATGATGCGAGCGAAACCATCTCCGCCGCCTATCTCATGGCTGAATTCAACTGGAAAGACAAGATCACTTTTATGCCAGGCGTCCGCTATGAGCAAACTCGAACAGACTATGCCACCAAGATGCTCAGCCCCTTGCAGTCGGAAGGGGGCAAACGGTTGGCGCCGGCCTTCAACGACACCCTGGGCAATCGGCAATACGACAACCTGCTGCCCAATTTTCAGCTTCGCATCAAGCCCCTAAGCTGGTTCGACGTTCGTCTGGCCTCGACCAAATCGTTGACCCGGCCGAATTTCTACAGTTTGATCCCGTTTGAGCTCATCCAATGGGATCTGTTGACTCTACAATACGGCAACTGCCAGCTCAAAGAAGCGACCGCCTCCAATTACGACGTGCATCTGTCGTTTTATTCGCGTTTCGGTCTGCTGACCGGCGGCTATTTTTACAAAACCGTGGAAAACATCGATTATGTACGAACCACTCCCAACCTGCTGCGCGGCTATTATGCGCCCTATTTAACCAACCTGAAAGGTTGGACCGTCATTCGGCCCGAAAATCTGGACGAAGCATCCACGGCCAAAGGCTGGGAGTTCGAACTGCAGACCAACTTAAAGTTTTTACCCAGTCCGTTGGACGGCGTAGTACTTTATGCCAACTATTCCACCATCCAATCAGAAACACGCTATCCCTATACGATCTACCGCACCAAATTCACCACCACGCCTCCGTACGTCATCTCAACCGCCACCGACACTGCACGGGTGGCGCGTATGTTGGGCCAGGCCGACGAAATCGCAAATCTGACGCTGGGTTATGAAAAGAAAGGTTTCTCCGGCCGGTTGTCGATGATCTATCAGGGAAATTCCCTGCAGTCGATCAACAATCAGGCCAAAGAGCTGGACGGCATCGACGACAGCTCCATCCGCTGGGATCTGGTGATGATGCAGCGGATTTACAAAGGTCTTACGGTCATCGCCAATGTCAACAACCTCACCAACCAGGAAGAAAAGTCCTATATACGTTATCTGGAATATCCGACGCGCCGGGAGCTTTACGGCAGAACCATCGACCTGGGTATTCAATATAAACTCTGACGCCTCAGAGGCTTACTCAAACCTATACAAAGGAGGCCCGATTATCGTTCCTACGCCTGTTTCATGATTAAACCCGACTTTTTCCGGCTCTCATTCTGCCGGTTGCTCGAATGGCAAAGGAGGTGGTGCAATTCCTTCAATTTCGTTTCCATATTGAATCGTATCCCACCATGCGATACGTCAACATCCATGACCTTACAGCAGGGAGCACATTATGCAAAATCGCAAATCCATCCTTTATCTTACGATCCTGCTCTGCCTGGCGGTGTTCAGCTCCGCGAGCGTGGCGCAAAAAATGGCGCTGGCGCCTCTCACAGAGATCGTATCGGTCATCAACGGCGACACCACCGCCACCGGCCAACGGCTTCACACCGAATACGGATTGCAGCCGGGCGGGATCTATTTCGCCCTGGGCCAGATCAAGAACAACTTTCCGCTGAAAATCTCGGCCGCCGGCGCCACCGCCCAGAACCGCGCGATCATTAAAATCCTGGTGAACGAAAGCGGCGCCTCGGTCTATCCGTTCAAACCTTTTCATGATTTCACCCTCGAAGGCGTCTTTATCTCCGGCGTCAATGTCGCCGGCGGCAACGTCAACGCCGTCATTCAAACCGGAACCAAAGGCGTCTCCATCACCCTGAAGAACTGCGAGTTTGACAGCGTCAACTCCCGCGTCGTCATCATGGACCAGAACTATTGCAGCCTCTTCGCCTATGACTGCGCCGCCCACAACTCGGGCACCAGCAACAAGACCGGACGCTTCCTCGACGCCCGCTCCACTTTTGCCGATTCCATCGTCATTCAAAACTGCACCTTTTACAATCTCTATCATTGCGTCATGAACCGGTTCGGCGGACAGCAAACCTATTTCAAGGCGGATCATATCACGGTCTATAACGTGATGACCTGTCCGCTGCGAATCTGTGAAGCCCCCTTTATCACTATGACCAACAGCCTGTTCATCCAAACCGGCTTTCTCGGCTATGACGCCTACTGGATCAAAGAGTACACCAATCCGGCCTGGCTCAACATCCTCGAAGACCGCGATGAATGGAGCCGCATCGAAATGTGTCCCCTGGTCCAGGACACCTTTGTGGTTAAAATGGGCCTCACCCAAAAAATCAACGCCAAGTACAACAACTTTTGGCTCGACCCCGCGGTCTATGCTGTCTACGCCGATACGGTGCATAAATACGTCAACATGGATTTTCTCACCGCCAGCCTCGTCGGCGCCGATTCCTTGACCTGGATCAGCGAAGACCCCGGCTTTACCAAAGCCCCGGTGTGCAAATCCATCGAAATGAGCCAAAAAGTCCATTCCGTGCCCGGCTCGGGCGGCAATGCCAAAGAGGTCGGCTTTGATTACACCAATCCGCCCTATGACTTTTCCTATCCGACCACCAAGGCCTCTTACACCGCCGCAGCCGGCGGGTTCCCCCTCGGCGATTTGAACTGGTTCCCGGCGCAAAAAGCAGCTTGGGAGAACTGGCAAGAACCAAGCGTCGCGCAAAAGCTGGATATCGCACCGTTCACAGAAATCGTATCGGTCATCAACGGCGACACCACCGCCACCGGCCAACGGCTTCACACCGAATACGGATTGCAGCCGGGCGGGATCTATTTCGCCCTGGGCCAGATCAAGAACAACTTTCCGCTGAAAATCTCGGCCGCCGGCGCCACCGCCCAGAACCGCGCGATCATTAAAATCCTGGTGAACGAAAGCGGCGCCTCGGTCTATCCGTTCAAACCTTTTCATGATTTCACCCTCGAAGGCGTCTTTATCTCCGGCGTCAATGTCGCCGGCGGCAACGTCAACGCCGTCATTCAAACCGGAACCAAAGGCGTCTCCATCACCCTGAAGAACTGCGAGTTTGACAGCGTCAACTCCCGCGTCGTCATCATGGACCAGAACTATTGCAGCCTCTTCGCCTATGACTGCGCCGCCCACAACTCGGGCACCAGCAACAAGACCGGACGCTTCCTCGACGCCCGCTCCACTTTTGCCGATTCCATCGTCATTCAAAACTGCACCTTTTACAATCTCTATCATTGCGTCATGAACCGGTTCGGCGGACAGCAAACCTATTTCAAGGCGGATCATATCACGGTCTATAACGTGATGACCTGTCCGCTGCGAATCTGTGAAGCCCCCTTTATCACTATGACCAACAGCCTGTTCATCCAAACCGGCTTTCTCGGCTATGACGCCTACTGGATCAAAGAGTACACCAATCCGGCCTGGCTCAACATCCTCGAAGACCGCGATGAATGGAGCCGCATCGAAATGTGTCCCCTGGTCCAGGACACCTTTGTGGTTAAAATGGGCCTCACCCAAAAAATCAACGCCAAGTACAACAACTTTTGGCTCGACCCCGCGGTCTATGCTGTCTACGCCGATACGGTGCATAAATACGTCAACATGGATTTTCTCACCGCCAGCCTCGTCGGCGCCGATTCCTTGACCTGGATCAGCGAAGACCCCGGCTTTACCAAAGCCCCGGTGTGCAAATCCATCGAAATGAGCCAAAAAGTCCATTCCGTGCCCGGCTCGGGCGGCAATGCCAAAGAGGTCGGCTTTGATTACACCAATCCGCCCTATGACTTTTCCTATCCGACCACCAAGGCCTCTTACACCGCCGCAGCCGGCGGGTTCCCCCTCGGCGATTTGAACTGGTTCCCGGCGCAAAAAGCAGCTTGGAAGAACTGGATCAACACCGGCGTGCCCAAGAGCACTCGTTCGACTCCAACCGATTTCACGCTGGAACAGAATTATCCTAATCCATTTAATCCAACTACGACCATCCGCTATACGACGCAATCAGAAGGATACGTCACATTGGCGGTTTTCAATGCGATCGGCCAAAAGGTCCGCACGCTGGTGGATCAAAAGCAACCCGCCGGCACCTACTCCTTGCAATGGGACGGCTGCGATGATGCCGGCGTCTCACTGTCCGGCGGCGTCTATTTCTATCAGATCCGGGCCGGCGCCTCGGCCTCGGTGAAAAAAATGATCTACCTCAAATAAACGTCAAGCAGGCGCCGCTGCGTTTATCGGCAGATTTTTTCAAGGCATTATAAAAGAAGCAACGATCGGATGGAGGGCCCTAACGGGCCCTTCGTCCGTTTATAGGCCATCATCCCATGACTCTCGCCATACGGATGGATCATCGGGATTATTGGTTCCGGGCAGGTCCAGGATGCTTTGTGCGATCTTACTCCCAAGGGGGCGCCATGCCTAAACCCGTAATCGAGTGGAAATTCTATTCGAAATTATTTGCTTATTTTGGCAAGATTCTTTATAGGTAGACCATGCGGGGAAAAAACCTTTTCTATCGACGCTATTCACAGGAGAATGCCATTCGACTCCCATGGATGTAGAGTCCTAGTCCACGACCCTGTTGATATCAGCCGTCACTCCAAAATCCCATCACCACCCGTTGATGCGCCGCCATTCAGCGCAGCGCAAACTAGTGCAAGAACAGAGAAGCATCAATCCCTTGACGGGGTTGGCCATTGGGCCGCCATTCCAGCGCCAAACCATCGCTGCCGCCGTTTTGAAAATAGTGCAGGGAAATCTTGTGCAGGCCGGCGGACAAGGCCAGACTCAGCTCTTTTTCCGCCATGCCGTGAAGACCGTCATGATCCAGCGTCTGGACATCATCGATGATCAGTTTGCTGCCATCGTTGGAGGCGAGAAAAAAAGTGTACACATTTGTTTCAGGCACTTTGATATAACCGTCAAAGACAATAGCGTAAAAAGTGGACCGGCGCTTTTCTTTTAGGGAAAAATCCGTCGCCGCACCGGTCTTCACCGGCGTCAATCGACTAAAATCAGGCAGCCTTCTCCACGCGCCTTCGTAATATTTGTAGCGGAGCCCGGCTTTTCCTTCACATAGGCTCGGCAGGGGATCCATATGAAAAAATTCACGCGTCGCCATTCCGCTTACGGCCTTGTTGCGGATAAAAACGCGGGCGCGAAGGAATACATTCTGTTCACTGGCCAGAAGGATTCTGCCATTGGCTTGCGGCGAACTCGCAGTAGGCAAGCTGCCATCGGTTGTATAATGCACAACCCCGTTTTTGATCTCCGTGGTCATTTCAACCGCCAGGGTGTCGATAAAAACAGCGCTCTCCGCCGTAATCTCCGGCCTGTTATACACGGTAAAATTTCCGTCGATCTCGAGCACGATCACCGCAGCGGAGGGATCCGGTTGCATCCGGCTGACATCTAAAATCAGGTCGCCGTCTTTTTTTTCGGCAAAAAGCAAGATTTTTGCCGTTGCCAGCTGATACGCTTGTTTAATTTTGGCCGCCAATCCAGGAACCACCAATTTCCCGTCGCTGGGCCAGTCAAAAACGTGCAGGTACAATTTGGTGAGCTTGCCGGATTTTTTCTGGGTCACTCGTCCCCAGGCGATTTCGCTGAACGGGCTGGCGCCGCTGCCGTAAATGGCTTCGCCGTTGGCGGCAAGCCAGCGACCGATCTCTTGCAGCCGCTCTATGGAAGGCTGGGGGATAAGCCCTTCAGACGTGGGCCCGACGTTGAGCAAATAGTTACCCCCTTTGGAAACGATATCGATCAGGTTTTGGATCAAAGTGGTGCTGCTTTTCCAATCATGGTCATGGCCGCTGAATCCCCAGGTGTGGTTCATGGTCATGCACGCTTCCCAGTTTTTGCCCGCAATGCCGGTGGCGGGAATCTGCTGTTCGGGCGTGTCAAAATCGCCGTCTATGCCGCCGCCGAGCCGGTTATTGGTGATCAGCTTTGGATAGGCGGCGATGATCGAAGTGAATCTGGCAGCCCGTTCCGGGGTCATGTCACAGGGCGTATCCCACCAAAGAATGTCGGGATGATAGGCTGATAGAATCTCTTTCACCTGCGGAACCGCCACGTCATCCAGGTATTCATCAAAACTTCCTTCCTGCGCCGGATGCCAATGGCCGCTGCACGCGCTTCCACCTGGATGATTCCAATCCTGTGCCTGTGAATAATACAAGCCAAAGCGCAGTCCATGCTTTTTGCAGGCATCAGCCAGCGCTTTGACCACGTCCTTTTTATAGGGCGCGGCGTCCACGATATTAAACGGATCAGCTGATTTAAACATGGCAAAGCCTTCATGATGCTTGGAAGTCAGCACAATGTATTTCATGCCGGCCGTCTGAGCCAGGCGCGCTACCTGTTCAGCATCGAACTTGATCGGATTAAAGCGGCCGGCCAGAGGCTTATAGTCAGCGGGCGGAATCTTGAAATAGCTCTGCATCCATTCAGCGGCATCGCCCACTTCGATTCTTTGGTCTTGCCAGCTGCCGGCAGGAATGCAATACAGGCCCCAATGGATAAACAGGCCGAATTTAGCCTCATTCCACCATGTCATCTTGGAATCATCGCTGGTGTGCTTTGGAGCAACAATCGCACTTGCCGATTGCAACAAAATGAGCGAAATAAATGTAAAAAGCCGTTTACAACATTTCATCAAGTCTTTAATTCCTCTGCGTTGCTTAGCGCTTCCTCTGCGGTTCAATAAGACGCGCAGGATTCGGAGGATTCTGAATTATTTTATCAAGGGTCATAACTTTTTGTAGCGCGGTTGAGCCGCCGAGCGCCGACGGGTTTCACTCGATCGCTCCAACCGCCGCAGAGTGATCGCCTCTGATTCAAGCGGCCGACGAAGGCTTGGGCTTTTCCTTCGGCTTTTCCAGCAGCGCCTGCGCCGCAGCGAGAGATTCCCGGTTGCCGAGAATCAGCAGCACATCCCCCTCCTGAAGGACTGTGGCGCCGCTGGGCATGATGTACTTTTCTCCCCGGCTGATCAGCGTGATGAGACTCTCTTTGGGGAAGCTTAGGTTGAGGATAGGTTCACCGGCGACTGCAGACCCATAGGGCACAAAAAGGTCCACCAGCTGCATATCCAACTCTTCGGACTTTTCAAAATCGATCGGATAGCGCCGCTGCTTGACAAAGGGTTCATCCACGCCGGTCAATCGGGCAAAAGGCGGGATCGTCGTGCCCTGGAATAGGACGGAGGTGATGACGGTAAAAAAGATCAGATTGAAAATGGAATGATTGGCGTCCAGACCTGCGAGAAGAGGAAAGGTCGCCAGCACAATGGGCACTGAACCGCGTAGGCCTACCCAGGAGATCAGATGCTTTTCGCGAATGGAGAGATGTGAGAACAGTAAAGAAAGGAACACCGCAGCCGGCCGGGAAACCAGCATCACGACCAGAGAAAGAAAAAAGCCCTGTCCGGCCACAGCAGCCAATTCACTTGGAAAGACCAATAGCCCGAGAGTGAAGAACATAAAGATCTGCATCAACCAGGCCATCCCATCTTGAAAACGAACGAGACTTTTTTTATGAGAAAAACTGCGGGAACTCAACACCAGTCCGGCGATATACACGGCGAGAAAACCACTGCCGCGCAACGCCGCCGTCAGGCCGTAGACCAGCAGCACCCAGGCCACGCACAGCACTGGATACAACCCTTCAAAATCGAGGTTGATCCGATTGACAAGGTATATGAAAACCCTGCCCAAGAGGAAGCCGAGCAATAAACCGATGAGCATCTGCTGAAAAAAAAGCGGAATCAGCGTCCACACCGGCTGACTGGGATTGCGGATCAACTCGATAAATCCAAGGGTGAGAAACACCGCCATGGGATCGTTGCTGCCGGATTCCAATTCAAGCAACGGCCGCAGGGGCTCCTTGAGTCCAACGTTTTTAGAGCGCAGCACAGCGAACACCGCGGCCGCATCGGTTGAGGAGACGATGGAGCCGATGAGAAAACTGGTCAGCCAGGAAAAATCAAGGGTGAATTTGACGCACACCCCGGTGACCACTGCGGTGATCAGCACGCCGGCGGTCGATAAAGAGAGCGCCGGTTTGATCACCCGGGCGATGGATGGCACGTCCGTATCCAGCCCGCCGGCGAATAAGATAAAAGCAAGCGCGATCGTGCCCAACGCTTGCGCCCATTGCGCGTTGTCGAAATAAATGCCGCCCGGACCTTCGGATCCTGCCAGCATGCCGATGCCGAGAAACAACAACAGCACCGGAATGCCGAATCGCTCGGACACCTTGCTCATGCCCACGCCCGCGACCAGAATGAGGGCGGTGAAGAGAATCACCAGTTCGATCGTCATGAACGCAAAATAAATATTCAGCGGGTAAGAATCAAGAAAAATGAAATGCAGCGTCTGAGAATGAAGTCGCTTCTGCCGGGAACCTTTCTCCATTTTTTACCTTGGTTTTTTAACGACAGGTGAGTATAATAAAGTACCTATGATCCAGCGGCAACTCCATGAGCCTGCCGGCTGAATGAAGGCTAAAAACAGAATAAGGGATGCATTTGATTTCATAAAAGGACCGGTAGAATATGAAATGCCATAGAATCGGGATGGTGCTGTCTCTTACCCTGATAGGCATGGGTCTTGGAGTGCAGTCGGGACAGCGTTCAGAATGCATCTCAGCAGATCATCCATTAGCGGTCGATTTCAGTTATGCCTTCTCCACTCCGCATCGGATCACCGTATGCCTGCCGAACAGCATGAACAAAACTCTGCTGGATGCCTCCCCGGACTATTTGCGCATGGCCTGGACCTACGAAAACCTCCTCAACAAGCCGCTGGGAAGCTTTACTACGCCGAGAACAAACTGGGAGGTGCGCATCACCGCAGAAGTGGATGGAAAAAAAATGACCGGGACTTTATGGCGACGCAGCGAGGGCTGGTTGCCGGTGCTCACCTATGTTTTTCAAGACGCTAAAGTCTCCGTCCATCTTGAAATCCTGGGGGGTGAGAGTGCGGCGATCAGCCGGGTTGAGGTGAGAAACAACGACGCCAGGCCGCATGGCGTCCTGGTGCGCTGCGAAAGGCCGGGCGGACTTACCGGATATAATCCCGCTTGGGTACAATCTCAATGGGATGCAAACGTGCTGTTGGCCGGTTGGCAGGACCGCGCTGACCGCATCATTGTCTTTGCCGTCGGCGGAGACGAGCAGCCGGTTTTAGGACCGACCACCATCGCGATGAAATGGAATCTTGCAGCCCATGCGCAGAAAAGCGGCTGGCTCATCCGGCCATATCGAGCCTACCATGCCATGTTGCCGGGACTTTTACAATCGGAATGGCATGCAGAATTTGAGGCAGCTAAAAAAATCTGGCGGGCGCTGATTCAGAGAGCTGCCGCGGTCATCATTCCGGATGCCGCTGTGCAGAACGCTTTCAATGCCGGACTCGCTGATTGCTTTGTCATGCGCGAGCAGGTTTCCGAGGAATACCTCGCCGGCACACCGGGCACCGAAGGGTACCGAGCTCCTGGTTCCGGAGAACCGGCGATCGTCGCCGTGCTCCTGAATCAATTGGGTCTGCACGCAGAGGCGGTAAAAGGATTTCAATTATGCATCGATGAACAAGGACCCGACGGCAACTGGTGCGATCCGTTGGGATGGGGACATTATTGGTGGGCCGCCAGCGGTTTTAAATCTTGGCCGGTCATGGAGCATTATCGCCTTACGGGGGACAAAAACTATTTATCGGCCGTGTATCCCAGAATGTTGGCCAGTTCCCGTTGGCAGGAAACACAACGCCGAAGAACGCGCGTAATGGCAAATGGACATCGGCCGCTGACCTACGGGCTGATGCCGCGGGGCATGGGGGATTGCGGACTGAAAGACGAGGACGATCTATATGGCGTCTTTTTGCCGCACAACCTATGGACGGTTTTTACCGATGCGTCCGCCTTGCAGGCGGCGAAAATTCTCGATCAAAAACAAGATGCAGCGGAACTGGAAAAAATCTACACCGCGGCTCTGGAGGATCTGCTGCAAGCCCTGGAGAACGGCGCCATCGCTGAAAATGGTTATCGTTGGATTCCGGGTGTGCCCGGTAAAACCTCCGGCAGCCGCTGGGGAGCGCTGAATGCGGTATTCCCCCTGGGAATTCTGCCCAGAGATCACGAGCTGATCACCGGGACCATTCGAAAAATTGAATCACGCATCAGTCCGGGCGGCATTCCGATCAACACCGGTTGGATGAAAGACGGCATGTGGGTGGCGATTACGCTGGACAACCTTGCGGAAGTGCTGCTGCTGCGGGGCGAGGCCGACCGAGCGGTAAAGTATCTCTACGCGACGCTTAACCACGGCACCCCGCTCTATTCCTGGTGCGAAGAACGCGGACCGGAACCGGGCAGCAAAGAGATCACCGGTGATCGTCAACACTTGTGGACGCCCCTGGCGGTCTGCCGATTCATCCGCGACGCCCTGGTGCAGGAGGACGGCGACACATTACATTTAGCTCGCGGCGCCGCCCGGCAATGGCTGAACTCAGGCCGGCTGCTTGGTGTGGAAAACATGATGAGCCATTTCGGCGCCGTCTCCTATAAGCTGCGTTACAGCCCGGTCAACAGACGTGTGCAGGGCGAGATCAACTTGGATCGCGATATCGACGCAAAGGTCATCTTGCATTTGCGGTTGCCTGGTGGGAGAAAAATAAAAAGACTCGGTCAGGAGGCCGGTGCGGAAATTGGTCTCGATCGGGAAACGATAGAATGGCAGGGAATGCCCCGATCGGCCAGATTCACCGTCACGTTCGAATAGACGAACGCTCGATCGTACGCCTGCCCGTCCGAAAAAGCCCTTTGGCAATGGCGATAGAAATTCAAGCCGCGCCCATTCGCATACGGTATAAAATCGGGTAATTTAAATCCAATGGATCAGATCTAGGGTTTGGCGGGAAAGCCGCTTTCCACTTTCTTCCTCAGATTCTCCAGAACGAGAGGATCCAATGATTCCGCTAAAACAAATTTTGATTCGGCGATCGCCTGACGGATGCCCGAAACCTCCAGAATCATGAGAAAATTTTTCGGCACCTGCTTGCACGAGGCCGTCAGACGGTCCTCGAGCTGTTTTAACATGTTCGGTTCGGTGAGGTAGCGGCAGGCCTCCTGAACGCCGATGGTGAAAAAGCTGGCGACCAGGAGAATGGAGTTGCTGCGTGGCCCCTGCCATTTGATGATCACCGCATAGTCTTTGTGGAACAGGTCCTCATTGGCCACGGTCGCAAAGCGCAGGGTATCGCCGTGGTTCCAGTGGCGGATGTTCCGTTCGCGAATGTCATAGCTGAGGTTGGCCAATTCCACATAATGATTGAGCAGCCCCAGGGATTCAATGTCGCCGATATAGACCATATTCTGTTCTTCAATGGCGTTTGCGGTCAACTGCGACGAACTGCGCAGGATGATCGAACGCGGCGAAGAGTTCAACACCTTGATGATGCCGGGCAACGCCCACATGCAGGCAGAGGGGAAATAGGTTTGTCCCGAGGCTTTTACGCCCGTTTCATTCCGGGGAAAGATCAGGTGCTGCAGGTCCTCTTCGCAATTGATCCAGGTGTCGCGAATGTGCACCGACCGTTTGTCATAATCGATGGGAAGGGTGTAGAAAAAGTGATCGCCACACACGACGGTCGTAGCGTTGCGATTGTCGACAAAACCGCTCCACACCGGATCATGGGCGTCGATAATCTGATGCTGCCTCAGCTGTCGATGGAGCGACCAGCTGTAAACCGCCAAACAGAACGCCGCCAGAGCGGCCAAAGCGAAAAGAAGAGTAAACCTGTTCAGCCGCCGGCAGCAGTCCCAAAGCAGATCAAGCCGGGTTTTTCTTTTCGCCCGGTCGACGATCTGTACGTTATACTGCCCCTTGGGAATCTGCAGCTGATAGCGATCGGTTTTGCCTTCCCCCTGGTAATATTCATCCAGCTTTTTTCGCAGATTATGCACATGAACCCGCACCAGAGGATCATCGCCGGGATTAAAGTGTTGATCCTTTTTAAACACCTCGCCGGCGATGGTGATCTCTTTGGGATGGATCCCTGCCAGCGAGCATTTCAGCAGATAGGCCAATAAGGCGCGGCTGTTCTTGGAATTCCTGAAAGGCTCGCTTTTCAGCAAACGGGATTCTATTTCCTGGTGTATATTTTGAGCCGACTTTTCCATCTATTAGCAGCTCTATAAAATTTGTAAAGTGGCTGACGGTTGAAGAATATTTCGGCAAACTCGGATATTTTGGACACACGTCCATGGCTGTATGTTCAGCGAAATAAAACGCTTTATACTCATGCCCGGGGAAAGCCCATACAAACTTTATGCCGATGGCTGAACGTCCTTTATCGCTTATTGATTGATTTTATTTTTTCCTCTATTAGTCAGATTCACTGGTGAACTGAGCGGGCTTATTCCCGACTTACAGGCAATAGCCAATGTAGAAAGGCCTCTCGAAAATTCAAAGCGCAGCCGGTTAACCAGTCTACTATAATACAAGAACAGAAATCGCAGCTGCTATGATCACCGTATCTTTATGGTAAATTGATTCGGATCTATCAGCTAGCAAAGCAAAAGCAGTACATAAGCGGCTCTGGGAAGGCCAGAGTCGTCCGCGGTAAAGTCTGATTGAAAGAGCAGCCTACGCATAGATCTCAGAAGCAGAGCATAAATGATGCTATCGACAAAGCGGCAAATAGGGGAAACCGGTCAAATAGTTGAAAAGCAAATTGACGGCAGAATTAACAAAGACCGAAGAGTATCGACTGAAAATGTCAATAACTTGACGCACAGCAAAATAGTAAAAGGAAATTATGGAATTAAAAAATGAGACCTCACAGGTTTGTTATGCCTGTGAGGTCTTGTTATCATCAGGTCGTATGGCCATCAGTCACCATACGAAACGAAAACCGCACATGCTATTTCATCAGCAATAGTTTTTTGCTCATTATTTGAGAGCCCGACTGCAAGGTGTAAATATAAACGCCGGAAGGCAACGTCGAGGCATCCCAGGTCACGCTATAAGCGCCTGCGGATTGCACTTCATCAACCAGGGTCGCCATCTCTTTTCCCAGAACGTTATACATTTTAAGCATCACTCTGCCGGGTTTATCGATGGTGTAATTGATCTTGGTCGCCGGATTGAACGGATTCGGAAAATTCTGCTCCAACTCAAAAGCCGTGGGAGTTACGGTACGACGATGTTCTACCGCGGTCAATTTAGACATCCAGTTAGTATCTCCAACCGGCTTTCGGTCCGATCCGATAAAGGCGATATTATCAGTCGTATAAGCACAATTGAATTCCTGATCCCAATATTGGTTTGTACGCCTATCCAAATCCACATCAGCGGTCGTAACCGCGCCCTGGTACGGTTTAGCGGGATCACCGGTATTATGGTACCACTTGACAATATCCAAACCGTTTTTCGGTATATTGGCCAGTTGCACCGACGCCTCCACATAAGGCGCCCCTAATCCGGCATCGAGTTTGCTCAGTATACGTTCCGTGGCAAACAGCGGCTTTGCTACATTGACTTGCTGCCAGTACTGCGTTACTTCAGGCTCCCAGCAAACGACATTGTGATGAACTTCAAAGACCGGATTGATGTTATCATTCGGCTCATCGTTCAACATGGTCATCTTACCATGGCCGTTCTCGTCAAATTCACCGGGCAATTCAAACTCGAGTATACGCCAGGGATCATTCGTATCCCAGCCGAGAATCATGGGATTATATAACAGGTTATTGGTCATTTTCAATTTTGTGCCCAGATCGCCGAGCATGAACACGCCAAAGGTGCCCAGCCAATTGACCACCGTGCAATGATCAATTTCGACATAGCCGAGCATGTTGTTTTTCTTGTTGGCATCGCGGTGGCGGATAATGCGGTCGATACCATTGACAAAGGTGCAATTGCGCAGGATCAACGAATCGGTTACCGCATCGCGGAAATCGAAACAACGGCCGTTGCCTGGGTCATTGCTGGATAACTGCCCGGCGTTGGCCATAATGCAATTGGTCAATTGTATTTTACGATTGCCGCTGCTCGAACGCAACAACACCTGGGCGGCGTTGTTGATAATACAGCCGTCCAGAACAAACACCTTGCCGGGGGCATCCGCACGAATAAGTTGTCCGTTCATTTTGAAAAATGGATCCGGCTCTGAGGTGTTCAAATCAGGCCCCATGCCGTCCAAAACCAGGTTATAGACATAAACGTCATCGCGCCCATAGATAACCTGCTGGACAGCGCCCGTGCCATCCGGCCAGACGCGGATGATGGGCTTGGGCCCTGTGCCATCTTCCGCTTTCAGAGTCATCACCCAGCCGACATTCTCGATTCGATAATTGGTAAAATAGGTAGCGCCGCGCCTAAAGACATAAGTCGTATTGTTTCTCCCTTTGCCGGCTGTTGTGTCGGCGGCGATTATTTCATTGACAAAGCCTTCGGTCGGTTCGATGATGCGTTGCTTCAGAGCCGGAGCAGTGCTGTTCCAAGTTCCAGCCCCGACCGGCTTGCCGTCTGATCCGGTAAAGGCGATATTATCAGTCGTATAAGCACAATTGAATTCCTGATCCCAATATTGGTTTGTACGCCTATCCAAATCCACATCAGCGGTCGTAACCGCGCCCTGGTACGGTTTAGCGGGATCACCGGTATTATGGTACCACTTGACAATATCCAAACCGTTTTTCGGTATATTGGCCAGTTGCACCGACGCCTCCACATAAGGCGCCCCTAATCCGGCATCGAGTTTGCTCAGTATACGTTCCGTGGCAAACAGCGGCTTTGCTACATTGACTTGCTGCCAGTACTGCGTTACTTCAGGCTCCCAGCAAACGACATTGTGATGAACTTCAAAGACCGGATTGATGTTATCATTCGGCTCATCGTTCAACATGGTCATCTTACCATGGCCGTTCTCGTCAAATTCACCGGGCAATTCAAACTCGAGTATACGCCAGGGATCATTCGTATCCCAGCCGAGAATCATGGGATTATATAACAGGTTATTGGTCATTTTCAATTTTGTGCCCAGATCGCCGAGCATGAACACGCCAAAGGTGCCCAGCCAATTGACCACCGTGCAATGATCAATTTCGACATAGCCGAGCATGTTGTTTTTCTTGTTGGCATCGCGGTGGCGGATAATGCGGTCGATACCATTGACAAAGGTGCAATTGCGCAGGATCAACGAATCGGTTACCGCATCGCGGAAATCGAAACAACGGCCGTTGCCTGGGTCATTGCTGGATAACTGCCCGGCGTTGGCCATAATGCAATTGGTCAATTGTATTTTACGATTGCCGCTGCTCGAACGCAACAACACCTGGGCGGCGTTGTTGATAATACAGCCGTCCAGAACAAACACCTTGCCGGGGGCATCCGCACGAATAAGTTGTCCGTTCATTTTGAAAAATGGATCCGGCTCTGAGGTGTTCAAATCAGGCCCCATGCCGTCCAAAACCAGGTTATAGACATAAACGTCATCGCGCCCATAGATAACCTGCTGGACAGCGCCCGTGCCATCCGGCCAGACGCGGATGATGGGCTTGGGCCCTGTGCCATCTTCCGCTTTCAGAGTCATCACCCAGCCGACATTCTCGATTCGATAATTGGCAAAATAAGTAGCGCCGCGTCTAAAGATGTAGGTCGTATTGTTCCTTACTTTGCCGGCTGATGTGTCGGCGGCGATTATTTCATTGACAAAGCCTTCGGTCGGTTCGATGACTCTATCCGCAAAAGCTACGGTTGCCAGAAGCAACAGGACGAACATTGTAGAAACGAGTAAATATTTCATGACTACCTCCTTTTATATAAAGGATTATTGGTCGTGAACCAGCCGCTCTGTGCGGTCTATGTTTTTAAGAACACATCATTCTCTTCCTCACTAGCCTTAATTATCAAAGGATCATCAGGCCATTCACCTCCTTCCAGCCATTTATTCTAAAAGGTTAAGCGAACGCCGAGATCCCCCAGAATTCCGGTTCTCACTCCACCTTGATCCAAGTGCTTGAAATCATAAAAATTGCCTTCAATAATATTGGTGAGGTTATTGACGTTCAGAAAGACCGAAACATTATCCGTAACCTGCTGCTTCAGCACCAGATCCCAGCGGCTGTAGCTCTTGCGATAGACATCAAGATAATCGAATGTGCTGATGCCTTCCAGGAAAGGCCCTTGGAAATAAACAGACAAGCGGCCGGAAAATCCTCCGAGATCATAGCCGATGGCGACATTGCCGACGTAATTTACTTGACCATAAAGCTCTCTTTTGGTAAAGTAATACTTCGGCAGAGAGACAGGGGGAAATTTGCCTGGGACCGTAACCAATTTAAAACGCGGGTAATTTGTTTCAGAGCGAATTCTAGCATAATTGGCATTCAGTACAATATTACGGAACAGACCGGGTAGAAAGCTGAGGTTGGTTTGCAGGTCGATTTCAAAACCCCATACCTTGGTACCGTCGGTATTCACCGGCATATCCATCACAAATCCTCGATAAGGTCCGTATTCCCGCGGCAGCCCCAAACTATCGGCCTGTTGCGCATTCAGAATCGTGATATCATTCAACCAATAAAAGATATCGTCGATTTCCTTGTAAAATCCGGCAACAGTCAACAGACCGTATTTCGTGGAATAAAAAGACATATTGGCATCATAGTTCCAGGCCTGTGCTGTATGAAGATTCGGATTGCGTTGCTCGATCTCCTGATCGTGATAGCTGACCACCAATGCCGGCAAACGCATTTGATAATCGGGACGAGAAAGGGTTTTAGTGGCTGCCAGACGCATATCCCACCAGCGCAAAGGTTTAAAACGTAAGTGAAAATTGGGCAGCCATTGACGGTCGATGAACGTCGCGGTGGTGTCGATGATGTCGCAGAATTGGCTCTCCAAGAAACCGTTGATGTTGGGAGCAAACTTGGCTTTGTATTCGTTATTTTCCTCTTCATAGCGGGCGCCGGCGATCACCGTAACAAGTTGCCCGAAATTGAGCTTGGTCATCAAGTAGCCTGCATTCACCCGTTCGTCGACCCTATACTTGTCACGATTGCAAGCGAGCTCGTATACATATTCATAGTTGACCTTGTTGGCGCTGATGCCGTTTTTATTCATGTTGTACCATTCGCGCACCAATTGCTCATCGATGACCGGATAGAGCAGGTAATCCTTATTGATGGTCATGGAAGGATACGGCGGACCCTTCAAGTAATCCATCAAGGTGCCGTTCCATCCATTAGGCCAGAGCGAATTCGCCCAGTCTTTGGGAACCACTTCGCCGTTTTCATTCAAAGTGTTTTGCTGGGTATACCGAATCCAGTAAGGGGCGCGCCAATAGTCGCTGTTGCGATGACGAGTTTTGTCGCGATATTTATAGCCTGCCTTAAGATGACCGGCGAGAAACCGACCAAGACTGAAAGGCCGTTCAATATCCAATTTAGCGACCAGGTTGCGTTCATCGCTCTCATTGTCGAAAAAATAGGCATCGTATAATCCGGCCATCGAAAAATTATTCCAAGCATAGGGTATAAGGTACTTGCCCGGCATCTTCAAGGTGTCGATACTGCCGATAATCTTCATGCCCGACTTGGAAGAACCGGTTTCATCAAAGTGAATGACGTGATTAAATGGCACATCGTTTTTTGTATAAGCATGCGCCACAGCCCACCCTATCTTATATCCCTTGAAATAGTTTTGCCCAATGAGAGAATTATTGAATGTATAAATTTCATTGTCTACAGCTTGAGGATCGTATTCGACCATGCTTCCGGAAGCGGCGAATGATTTGTTGGTAGTAAACAGGTTACGGGAGGTTTGATTGTATATGTTGACAAATTTGATATTGCCCTTATCGGGCGTGTCCAGGTCAAAGGTGAGTTCGCCGCCGTATCTGGTTCGTTTCTCAGAAGTATAGCCGAGCCTAAGACCGGCGATGCGATAATCTTTGTTGGCTGGAATAGACCAACTGTCCACGAACGACTCGGAACTGCGATCACGCTTTTCGGAGTAGGCGGATGCCTGCAGTCCCAGCTTTTTGCCGAAAAAACGGCTGCTGTATCTGCCCACAATATTGTGCTGGTCATAAGATTTGGTCAAACCGTTATAAGAACCGGTAAAATCCATACGAACTCTACGTTCCTCACGCGCTTTGCCGGTGACAAGGTTGACCGTGCCGGCGATTGCGTCGGCATCCAAATCGGAAGTCAGCGCTTTATATAATTCGATCCCAGCCAATCCATCTTGAGAGATCACACTCAGGTCAATTTCACGATTCTCACTGTTGGTTGCCGGAATCTCGATGCCGTTAAGCGTAATGACGGCGAATTTCGCATCCAAACCGCGGATAAAAACCTTTTGCGCTTCCCCCCCATCACGTCTCAACGCCACCCCAGGAAGGCGAGCGACGGATTCGGCTGCGTTGGCATCGGGCAACTCTTGAATCTTTTCTTCGGCGACAACATTAACAATTTGGTCAGAATTTATTTGCTGGTTGATCGCTGCCACTTGTCCTTCGCGCTGCGCCGTAATGGTGACGGCATCTTTGAATTGAACCACGCTTAATCTCAGGGCAATGTCTTTTTTAGTTGTCTCTCCCTCATTGACAACAATTGGAATTCGCGCGGTCTGATAACCGACATAAGAAACCACCAGAGTGTATTCCCCCTCCGGCACGTTTAATATGCGATAAACGCCGTTTAAATCGGAAGTGATGCCTATCGCCGTACCTCTTAACATCACGTTGGCGCCCGGCAAAAAATCCCCTGTAGCGGCATCTATCACCTTGCCTTCAATTTGGCCGCTATAAGCAGCTGCCAAAGGCAGTGCGATACCGATCAGAAGAATCATTAGTCCAAAGCTAGCCTTGCGCATAAAATCCTCTCTTGGTTTGCTTTTAAGTTAAATTATTTCCTGATATTGCAGCCCTTTATGAATACCACTCATGGCAAACAAAGTTGCATCATTCGTGGTTTACTCAAAATCGAATTGATACACCGAACGACTCTTGATAGAAGTTTAATCAGGCTGACCCAATAAAGGGTTGTGTGAAAACAGTGTTGAATTGTCAAGCACTTACTGGCCCACAAACAGAAGCCCCGTAGAGCACCTTGGAGGAAAGATATAATCTCATTCAGCGAGAGAGCTTACAAACCTCTGGATTAAATATTTTTAATCCCACACTGATCCGAGGTCTAAACTCCGATGCAGCTATTTTTCAGCAGAAATGTAGGCAGCCCGGCAATGAAAATCAAGAAAAATGAAGAAAATATTTATAGATTAGCTTAGATTAGATTAGAGTCGAGGCGGGATCGCAGCTGAAAGGCATTTCTTATAACATATTGGAAAATAAAATGGCTAGGCCATTCCTTCGTTCTTTTAACGGTTCAAGAAAAACCGACGTTTGTAACTCAAATATTGTTGCTTGTTTTATTAAAAATTACTTTTATATTAGCCAATAAAAAAACGTCTACTTTTCAAGGAATGAATATGGCATCCACTATGAATCACATGGCCTTCAAGGGCAACCAGTTTCCCATTGCACGCCGAGATTTCATTAAATATGCGACTGCAGTGGGGCTACTGACCAGCGTTCCCGAAGGCACCTCTGCTCAACCACGGCCGAACCAGGATAAAAAAATCAGGATCGGCATAGTCGGCGGCGGCTTTGGCCGGGGCTTTCAATTCCATGAACACCCGCAATGCATCGTCGCCGCGGTCAGCGATCTTCGTCCCGAACGCCGGAAAGCGCTGATGGAGACCTATCGTTGCGGCGCCTCCTACCCTTCCCTCGAGGAGATGGTCAAAGATCCTGCCATCGACGCCATCGGGGTATTCACCGAGGGACCCAATCACCTCCGTCACGTCAAGTTGGTGATGGAACACGGCAAACACGCGCTCTGCGCGGTTCCGGCCTGCTGGGGATCGGTCGATGAAGCGGAAGAACTGCTCCACCTGGTCAAAAAAACCGGTTTGATCTACATGATGGCTGAGACCAGCTATTATCAACAATTCACCATATCGGTGCGGAATTTCTACCAACAGGGGCTGTTCGGCGACCTGTTCTATTGCGAATCCGAATACCAGCATGACGGTCTGGAAAATCTCTATTTCGAAAACGGCAAACGAACCTGGCGCTATGGTTTGGCGCCCATGCATTACCCGACCCACTGCACCGCGCACCTGATCGGCGTGACCGGAGAACGCCTCACCCAGGTCAGTTGCATAGGCTGGGGCGACGACAGCCCCTTTCTCAAGGACAACACGGACCACAATCCGTTTCACAATGAAAGCGCGTTTTTTAAAACCAACCGCGGCCATTCTTTCCGCGTCAACGTCTGGTGGAAGGGCGCTCACCTGGGCGGCGAACGAGCCAGTTGGATCGGTACAAAAATGAGCTTTTACGCGCAGAACGGCCGAAGCGGGCCCGCTGTGGTGAAAAAAAGCACACAGTTGGGCGCCGATGATGCGGGATTTGTCCAGAGCAAAGCCACGTTGGAGCCGTACGAACAGCCGGACTGGTGGGCGACGGATATGTTGCCGCAGCCGCTGCGCCATAAAAGCGGGCATGAAGGTTCGCACACCTTTCTCACCCACGAGTTTATCGATGCAGTGATCAATGAACGCAAGCCGGCGGTGGACATTTACGAGGCCTTGGCCTATACGGTTCCGGGGATCATCGCCCATCAGTCCGCGCTCCAGGGCGGCAAACTGCTGAAAATCCCTCAATTCGATTGATTCTTTGCGGATCGAAAAGGAATGCCCATGACCAGCCGAGAACGGCTGCTCGCTGCCGTGAATCATCGCACACCCGATCGCCCGGCCATTGACCTGGCCTCCACGCAGGTCACCGGCATCTCCATCCTCGCCTATCAGCGTTTGCGCCGGCATCTGGGGTGGCCCGATTTGCCGCTCAAAGTGAGCGACGCCGTACAGCAAATCTGCATCCCCCACGACGACATCCTGCAGCGGTTCGGCGTTGACACCCGCGGCTTGTTTCCGGTCACCCATCACACCGATTTTCAAGATCATATTGAAAACGATTGTCTGGTGCACGAGGATGAGTGGGGCTTTGGCTACCGGCGTCCGCTGCAGGACGGCCTGTGGTATGATCTCTATCGCCATCCCCTGGCGCAAAATCCGTTGAGCCGAGAGCTCATCGACAACTATCACGTGCCCCGTGGCGATGAACCCAGACGCATTCAAGGACTGCGGCAGCAGGCGCTTAAATGGCGGGAGCAGCAGTTCGCAGTGGTGCTTAAAAGCGCTTGCGCCGGCCTTCTCGAGATGATGATCCGGGTGCGCGGCATGGAAAACGCGTTGACCGATCTGCTGCTGGATCCGAAGAACAGCGGCCGGCTCCTGGACAGAATTCTGCAGCATAAATTGGCCTATTGGAAGATGGCGTTGACGGAGTTGGGCGACACCGTGGATGTGGTGGCGGAAGGAGATGACTTTGGCACTCAGAGTTCGCAACTGATCTCACTTGCAACCTGGCGGGAACTCATCAAACCCCGCCAGGCGCTGTTGATTCAATCCATCCGCTCCCTGGCGCCGCAGGCGAAAATCTTTTTCCACTCCTGCGGCAACATCAGAGAATTTCTGCCTGAATTCATCGACATGGGCATCGACATCATCAATCCGGTCCATATCACCGCTGCCGGAATGGACCCCCTCTCCTTAAAACAGGAATTCGGCCGTGATCTGGTGTTCTGGGGCGGCGGCGTTGACACACAGACCACCCTGCCCAAAGGCACTGCGGAACAGGTGGCGGAGGAGGTCATGCGGAATATCGAGATTCTAGGAAAAGACGGCGGATATGTTTTCAACACCATCCATAACATACAGGCGGACGTGCCGCCGGAAAACATCCTCGCCATGTACGCAGCGGTTTTGCGGCAAGTAATCCCGTATTCTAAAATGTGAAAGGCCGTTGCGCTGGAGGATGAACCTGCCGACGAATAGCACTTATTCCTTTCACAGGTTCAGTTCGTCGATAGATCCTTCGGCGCTCAAAATCCGCAGACAGATGCCGCAATACATTGCCTTGCGCCTCAGGATGGCAAAATGGTTCATGCGGCCATTCATTATTTTAAGGCTCTAGTGCGGCTCGGCAAAATAATTCGAAAAAAACAGAGCCATGCATCGAGTACAATCACTGAATGGCCGGTAAGACAACAGAGGCCGGCGTTGCAAAAGATCGATTTTCGTTTCACAGCCGGCCCTTCACCTTCTCAAGAACAGGAGCAAGCATGGGCCTTTTGAAAACGCAATTCCCTTCCCTAGATCGGTCTGGTTTGTTGCACCTCTTGACCACCGCGCTTCGCCTGCTGGTGGGTTGGCATTTTCTTTACGAAGGTCTGGCCAAAGCCTTGATGCCGAATTGGTCTGCTGCGGGCTACCTGATGTCGTCCCATTGGCTGCTGGCAGACTTTTTTCACTGGATCGCCGCGCATCCGAGTATCCTCAAGGCGGTCAATGTCATCAACATTTATGGCTTGATTCTCATCGGCCTGCTGTTGATCCTCGGTGTCCTCATCCGTCCGGCGGCGATCCTCGGCGCCGGATTGATCGTCCTCTATTACATTGCTAATCCGCCGCTGGCGGGATTTCTCGGCGAAGCGACCGGAGAGGGTCACTACCTGATCATCAACAAAAACCTGATCGAATGGGCGCTGCTGATCTTTTTCGCCGTTCTGCCCAGTGCAGCGGGGTACGGCATCGACCGGCTGCTCCAGCAGCGCCGGTCAAAATCTCAGGCTGCGGCCGCCCCGGATTACAGCAAGCGGGAAACGCTGAAGAATCTTGTCGGTGTGCCGGTGCTGGGCGCTCTGGGCTTGGCTGTGCTGCAGAAACGCAAGTGGGAGAGCTTTGAAGAAGAACACCTGGTCAGCGAAAAAAGCCGGCTTAACGCAGCGACCGGCGCCAGTACGCGCGGTCTGTACTTCGCCTCCTTGCAGGAGCTGAAAAGCAAAGTGCCGTGCGGCAAACTCGGCAACCTGAAGGTCAGCCGGTTGATCTGCGGCGGCAATCTGATCAGCGGCTATTCGCACTCCCGTGATCTGCTCTACGTCTCGCCCCTGGTCAAGGGTTATTTTACCGATGACAAAGTGATCGAAACCCTGAACTTGTGCGAAGCCTGCGGCATCAACACCGCCATCATCCGCGTGGACAACAACACTTTGCGGCTTATCAAAAAGTACCGCCATCGCGGAGGCCGAATGCATTGGATCGCTCAGTGCAAGATCACGGAGGAAGATTATACCTCCGATGTGAACGCCGCGGTCGATCACGGCGCCGTGGGCGCTTACCTGCACGGCGGCGTTTGCGATGAGATGGTGGCTGCCGGGAAATTGGAGCTTTTGGCGCGAGCCCTGGATCACATCAAAACACGCGGAGTGCTGGCGGGTATGGCCGCGCATCAACTGCAGGTGATCGTTGCCGCGGAGCGGGTCGGATTGAACCCTGATTTTTATATGAAAACCCTGAACAGCGGCAATTACTGGACCGCAGGACCCAAACTGCCGAAACCGGATCACTGGGTGCCTGAGCCCCACCGCGTCATTGAGCCTGAACTGCTGGATCCTGATCAGGACAATATCTGGGAGGTGACTCCGCGGCAAACCATCGAGTTCATGAAGAGTGTGAAAAAACCCTGGATCGCGTACAAAGTGTTAGGGGCGGGCGCAATCCATCCGAGAGAGGGTTTGCCCTATGTGTTCGAAAACGGCGCGGATTTCGCCTGCGTCGGCATGTTCGATTTTCAGGTCGTAGAGGACGCCAATATCACGGTGGAGGCGCTGAATAGGTTTGTAGAACGGAAAAGGACCTGGATGGCGTAGCAACGGCAGGGATGAAACAGTGCGGCGGGCTTGATCAAGGCTCGCCGTTTTTTTACAGCCTACTCCTCCCGCCGGTAAAATCTCTGATACTGGAACTTCCAGGCGCGGCTGTAAGAGAGGTTGAGGAAATATTGCACATTGCGGGCGACCCTCGAGCTGCGGTAATCCATATAATAAAACGCTTCCAAACCCGGCCGCAGCAAAAGATGTTCCGAGATTGCCACTTTCAAGCTGTTGCGCCACTCGAACGACCAGCGCTCGTGGGATTGTTCCACATAAACGCCGCGCGCCAGATAACGCATCCGCAGCCAGCTGTCCAGCGCCAGGCCGAAAAATTTCTGGTTTACGGCGCCGTTCATCTCCAGGCCGCCGTGGCCGATGCGGTTGCGCGCATTCCATTTGGCCACCACAGCAAGGCGCAGCGATCGGCTTGCAGAACGGCCGATGCGAAAACCTAGAGAAGGGATCAAGTCCCGCTGGTGAAAACTCAGATCTGAATCCAAACGCAGGCCGACGAACGGCATAAGAGTGCGCGCTTTGCCCGAGACTCGAATAAAATCGCCGATATGAGACAACTCCAGGTTGGACTCTCGGGTGGTGAGCGGACTGGAGGATTCCGGCAACACCGTGGTCCGGTGGTATTTGACCCATAATCCACTCTGCCATTGTACCGAAGGGCTCTCCCGCTTTAAACGGATATCCGTCATCAGTCCCAGATCCCGGCTGTCCTGCGCAGAACGGTTGATGCGCGGCTCAGAATGGGTTTGATAAGCTAGCGTGTTCGCAACCCGAACGTCGCGCCAGCTCAGATCGATCTGTTGCAGACACAGCTGCCAGAGCGGCTGGGTAAGAAAAGGATCCGAGGCCCTGCGCTCGTACACCGCATGCAAATCAGGGATCACATCGGCGCACAGATGGCGGATCAGCAGCTCGTTGACCGTGACCTCCCGGCCCTGTGCATCGCTGATGATCCGTAAAAATCCCAGAAAACGGCTTTTTAAATAACGTTTGTCCGCAAACTCAAGATACCCGTCACCGCAGGAGCTGAGGAATTGGGTGGTGACAACCGCATACTCTTCCTCATCCTGAAGCGGCTTGCCATGCACGGTCCAGCTCTCCGGATCTTTGGATTCCTGCGGCTGTATGGAAAGAAAGTGCAGCTTGCGATTGCTGCCCGCGGGAAGAGATCGGCTGCGCTGCGCCAGTTGCTTGAGTGTTTTTCCACGCAGCCGTAAAATGCGCACTTGATCATTGCTCCACGCAATCCGTTCCACATCGCGGATCGTCATCCGTTCGCCAACGGGATACCAGCGGAAATAGCCCTGGTTGATGAGCGCCACTTCAGAATGAGTGGCACGCATCAGGGTGTACAGTGTGTAATGGAGAAAATCCTCTTCCTGATGTACGGAATCCACCCTGGCCACTTGCTCATCCGCTCCACGGCCATAGCGCTCCAGGCACTGCTGATTGTATCTCCGCTGCAGATCGGCGAGTGCAGCGTCCTCGCTGCTGTCCGGCTGCAAAGATTCATGCTGCACCTGCAGTTGGGTCAACCTACAGCGATCATCGCTCCGCTGCCACTGGCATACCAGGTGACCCACCGACCAGGCGCGCTTGGGCGCCTGCACTAATACCGTCGTACGACGCCCGTTTCCGTAACGGACGCGGCTGAACTCCTCCGGACTTTCGGCCTGGGCCGGACTGATGATCAGATCCGGATTGGCCTCCACCCGGCACAGGGCCAGGTTGCGTTCAAATTCCAGATGAGAGAGCACGATCATCAGGTCATAGCGACCGGCCAATTGGGCGGTCAACCGAGTATAGGCCTGCACCGGATCGCTGATCTGCACACCAGCCAGATTGCGTTCTGCGACGGTCTGCCCCATATTCGGATCACAAAGACCGACCACGGCGATGCGTAAGCCCTGTTTTTGAAAAAAAAGACAGGCGGGCAGAAGGGGATCTCTGTTTTCTGCCAGCAGGTTGGCAGAGAGGAACTGCATCGACGCATGGCGGTTCAACAAAAGCAGGTTTTTCCACCCGAACGTCAAATCGAAATTCCCCGGCGCCACGGCTTGACATCCCCCCTGTTGCAGTATGGAAAAAGCGGTCCTGCCGCTGTCTACGTGGCTGAGATAATAATAGGATAAAAGATCGCCGGTGTCAAAAATCAAATAGTCGTCTGTATCCAAGGTCTGCGTCAGGCGGTGCAAGGTATGTTGGATAGACAGGGCGCCGCCGTGCTGCAGACGATCGTCCTGCTGTAAAAAACCCTGCAGATCGCCGGTGAAAAACAGATGGAGTTCCTTCGGTTCCGTCCTTTGAGCAGACAGAGGCTGCAACAGCGCGCACCAAAGCAACGCCCAGACGGCCGGCCGAGGCCAGGCGCTATGCGTGCGCTTGCCTACGCCGCATCGATGCGTCCTGCCGGCGAGGATAGCTCCGACGCGGCTATGGTGGCAGGTACAATAATTCATTTCGCCTTGGAGAGGAAAGCCAGAGCGGTTTCGATCTGCCGGCGCACCGATTCCACCCCCGTGCCGCCGTAAATGTTTCTTTTATTCAGAGAGCCCAGAGGGTCGAACAGCGTGGCTACATCAGAGGCGAACAGCGGCGACAGCTGCTGCAGGTCCTGCAGCGCAAGCTGCGACAGCGACAGGCGGCGCGTTTCGGCCAATCGCACCGCTTCGCCGACCACGGCGTGCGCCTGACGGAAGGGCATTCCCCGCTGCACGAGATAGTCGGCCATATCCGTAGCATAGAGCATGGGATCCAGGGCTTGCCGCATGGCCTGCGGATCCACCTGCAACGTGGCGACGACTCCGGAAAAAATCAACAGGGATCCTCGAGTCTGCTCCACGCTATCGAACAGCGGTTCTTTGTCCTCCTGCAAGTCGCGCACATAGGCGGTGGGAATCCCCTTCATCATCGTCAACAGGGCGACTAGATCGCCGATCACCCGGCCGGTTTTGCCGCGGATCAGCTCCAATGAATCCGGATTCTTTTTCTGCGGCATCATGCTGCTGCCGGTGGTATAAGCCTCATCCAGAGCGATGAACCGATATCCTTCAGAGGACCAGATGATCCAATCCTCGGCGGCCCGGCTCAGGTGCAGCATGATCTGGCTGCAGTCATAGACGGTTTCACAGATCAAATCACGATCCGAGGTGGCGTCCAGACTGTTTTCCGCCGGCGCCGAAAACCCCAGCCGCTGCGCCAGAGCATGGCGGTCGACGGCGAAAGCGGCGCCGGCCAGCGCACCAGCGCCCAGCGGCATCACAGAGCAGCGTGTTCTCGTCTGCGCCAGCCGTTCCCGATCCCGTTGCAGCTGAAAAAACAACGACATCATATAATGGGCAAAGGAGATCGGCTGGGCTTGGCGGAGATGGGTGTAGCCGGGCATCACAGTGTCGACATGGTTTTTCGCCAGTTCGACGATGGACGCGAGGCTTGCGCGCAGTGCGGCGAGCAGCTGTTCGAGATGATCGAGCAGGTACAGCCGCACATCTGTGGCCACCTGGTCGTTACGGCTGCGCCCGGTATGAATCCGCGCCCCCAGATCTCCCAATCGCTCAGTGAGCCACCGTTCGTTGGCCGAATGGATGTCTTCATCAGAGGGCGAAGGGCTCAAGGCGCCGGCGATAAAGTCGCTGCGTATGTCCGCCAACGCGGCCACAACCCGCTCCGCCTCCTCCGGCGTATAGACGCCGACCTCGGTCAGCGCCTGGGCCCAGGCCTGATTGACCGAGATGTCGTACTCGAACAGCTTTTGATCAAAATGGAGGGAATGGCTGAAACGCTCCATGGCCTCTTCGGTGGGTTTGCTGAAGCGGCCGGCCCATATTTTTTCGCGCATGGTCAGTCCCGTTTGTATTTCAAATCCGGCATTTCATGGCTGGTCTGTTTGTCCCATTCCTGCTGCACCAGTGCGCGCACTGTGAGCGGAAGCCCAAACAGGTTGATGAACCCTTTGGCGTCCTTTTGGTCATAGACATCTTCCTCGCTGAAGGTGGCGAAATCTTCGCGGTACAGCGAATAGGGCGATTTTCGGCCTGCACTGATGATGTTGCCTTTGTACAATTTGAGCCGGACGGTGCCGGTGACCAGCTTTTGAGTTACAGTGACGAACGCGTCCAGCGCTTCTCGCACCGGCGTATACCAAGCGCCGTTGTACACCAGTTGGGCGTAACGCGGCGCCAGCATTTCTTTTTGGTACAGGGTTTCACGATCCAGCACCAGGGATTCGAGCTCCTTGTGGGCGAAATAGAGCACGGTTCCGGCAGGCGTTTCATACACGCCGCGGGATTTCATGCCCACCAGCCTGTTTTCCACGATGTCAGCCCGGCCGATGCCGTTGGCGCCGGCCAGTTTGTTCAGCTCTTGCACCAGCGGCACCGCCCCCATACGTCGGCCGTTGAGGCCGACCGGAACGCCGGCCTCAAAGTTCACCTCCACATAGGTGGGGCGATCCGGCGCCTTTTCCGGACTTTGGGTAAGAACGAACATCTCCTCTTTGGGCTCATTCCAGGGGTCTTCGAGATCGCCGCCCTCATGGCTGATGTGCCAGATGTTGCGGTCGTTGCTGTAGATCTTTTCCTTGCTGGCCTTGATGGGTATTCTGCGTTCCTCGGCATACGCGATCGCATCCTCGCGTGAACGGATATTCCACTCCCGCCAGGGGGCGATGATGTGTAATTTAGGATTAAACGCTTTATAGGTCAGTTCAAAGCGGACCTGATCGTTTCCTTTGCCGGTGCATCCGTGCGCCACTGCATCCGCGCCCTCGGCCATGGCGATCTCGACCTGACGTCTGGCGATCAGAGGCCGGGCGAAAGAAGTACCGAGCAGATAGCGGCCTTCATAAACAGCTCCGGCTTTGAGCGTCGGCCAGATGAACTCTTCGATAAAACTCTGACGCAGGTCCTCTACGTAGCATTTGCTCGCGCCGGTGGCGATGGCCTTTTCCTCCAGCCCATCCAGTTCCTCCCCCTGGCCCAAATCCGCCGCGAAAGCGATCACCTCGCAGCCATAGTTCTCCCGCAACCAGGGGATGATGATTGAAGTGTCCAGCCCGCCGGAATAGGCGAGCACGACTTTTTGCACTTTGACAGTCATGACGTCAGACTCCTATTAAAAGTGGAAAATAAAAAGCGACCCGTCAGTCGCTTGTTCATACTAGAAAAAATTATTAAACTTTATTTTAAAAAATAATCAGCAAAATATCAAGAGAAAAACACGCTACCCCTTCGCCATGAATTGCAGCAGAACCGTGTGCGCGACCGCACGCATCCGGCCCCAGTCCTCCCATGGCGGAGGCAACTGCAGCAGCACCTGCGTTGCTTTTTTCAGTTCATCCGCATCCATCCAGGAAAAAGCGGAGATGCTCTCTCCTTCGTCCTGGACAGCGGGGCTCAGACCGGCCACAGCGCTATGAAACAGATAAGAGAAAAACGGAATCCGCTCCTGCTGATAACAAAAGGTGTAGAACACAACCGCCAGCGGTTGATAACAGGGCGCCTGCCAGCCAGTCTCCTCGAGCGTCTCCCGCTCCAACGCGGCCATCAAGGGTTCGTTGTAATGGATGCCGCCGGTCAGCAGGCGATAGACGTTCGAAGGGTAGAACGATTTACTGTGCATGAGATATTGACCGGCGCTGTTCTGCAGGCAAAGAACCACCTCCCCGCGCCGAGATTGGTCGCGATACAGCGCGTTATGCCATTCCAGGGCCCGACGCTGAGAAACCAGCAGCTCGGTTTGGTAGAGCGCGAGCTGGGGCCGGTCGGCCATAAGCGCCTCCACCTCCTCCTGCCGCCAAAATGGCGCATGCAGTGCCAGCCCCTTGGCCCGTTCAAAAGAGAGCGGTTCCATCATAGATTAGCGCCCTAGCCCTAAAGGAATGGATTCAAAATGGTAAGGGATTTTATTGACTGATTATGACGCAGATCTTCTGAATAAAGTACCGTACAGTCAGCTTGTAGTGCAGCCGCAAGAATCAATGCATCATAGAAAGAATATTGCCACCTTTGCATTAGATCCAGCGCTTGATGGTAGAGGTCGATGCTGGTAAATATTTGACAAAGCGGATAAAGTACCGAGTCCACATAACGGTGGCAATCGAGGATTGAGAGCGGAGCGACAAACTTTCTCGTAGCGACGTTAATAAATTCCTGGATGACTTGATAACTAATGCATCCCTTGTTTTCTACCAGTGCCGCTTTTATTAGCTGGTTGGCTTTTTGCTGTTTCGCTGAATTGGAAAGATCGAAGGAGTAAATAAATATATTTGTGTCTAGAAAATATCTACCTTTCATTTAATTCATCCCTTGAAAATGTTCCTCCGGGTTGCGCATAATTTAATGATTTCATCAAGGACTCATATTCAGAACTATTTATGCCAGCATTAACGTATTGTTTTAGCCAATGGCGGAATGTCGCGTTTAAAGTCGTTCGCTCTTTTTGGGCCTTCTGTCGTGCCTTTTGGATAAGCTCATCTTCAGCACTCAAAGTAATATTTTTCAACATAATGTACCTCATTTTCACATTACTTGTGTACACTAATATAGTGTTCTTTTACGTCAAAAGCAAATTAAATATTTCATTTGCGATCACCCGACCACAGCGTTACCGCTCGCACGAATCCTACACGCACTTTAGGTGCGCTGTTTTAAAATACACTAGTCGGCGTGCCAAAATCAAATGCAATTCAAAACCATCCGTAGCGCACGGATGGTGCATGCTAGGTCAGCGCCTGTTTGACGGTCGCACCGATCTCCGCCGGAGAGGGACAAACCTGCACCCCGGCTTGCTGCAGAGCGGCGATTTTTTCCGCTGCCGTGCCCTTGCCTCCAGAGATGATAGCGCCCGCGTGTCCCATCCGTCTCCCCGGCGGCGCAGTCTGTCCGGCGATAAAGCCGATCACCGGTTTTCGCATATGCCGGCGGATATAATCCGCGGCCTCCTCTTCAGCGGCGCCGCCGATTTCACCGATCATGACGACCGCCTGCGTCTCCGCGTCGTGGTTGAACCATTCAAGCACGTCAACAAAGGAAGTGCCGACGATGGGATCGCCGCCGATGCCAAGGCAGGTACTCTGGCCAAGCCCCTGCCGCTGCAGCTGAGCGACTGCTTCGTAGGTCAAAGTGCCGCTGCGGGAGACCACGCCCACCGGCCCAGGGGCATGGATGAATCCAGGCATGATGCCGATCTTGCACTGGCCGGGAGTGATAATACCCGGGCAATTGGGCCCGATCATTCTCGTTCGGCGCGAACGCAGATACTCCTTCACTTTGAGCATATCGAGCACAGGAATGCCTTCGCTGATGCAAACCACCAAAGCCAGGCCGGCATCCGCCGCTTCCATCACCGCATCCGCTGCAAACGGCGCCGGCACAAAGATGACCGACGCCTGGGCGCCGGTCGCTTGAACAGCCTCGGCGACCGTATTAAAGATCGGCACTTTATCTTCGAACTTTTGACCGGCTTTGCCCGGCGTCACACCGGCCACCAGCTGGGTGCCATAGTCCAGCATCTGGCGGCTGTGAAAGGATCCTTCGCTGCCGGTGATGCCCTGCACCAGAACACGAGTGGTTTTATCGACGAGAATGCTCATAAAGGCTCCTGATCAATGGGCCATGACTTGAACCACGCATTGCGCCGCACCCGCCAAATCCTCTGCGACGTGGAATTTCAAACCCGATTCTTGCAGCAGCGCGCCGGCCTCCGCCGCGTTGGTGCCGGCCAGGCGCACGACAATGGGCACTTGCACGTTCAGGCTTTGCGCCGCTTCTATCACCCCTTTGGCCACGCGGTCGCAGCGCACGATGCCGCCGAAAATATTGATCAAAATCGCTTGTACTTTGGGGTCGGACAGAATAATCCGAAATCCATTGGCCACCGTCTCCACTGAAGCGCCGCCGCCCACATCCAGAAAATTGGCCGGCTCTGCGCCCGCCAGTTTGATCAGGTCCATGGTCGCCATGGCCAATCCCGCGCCGTTGACCATGCACCCCACATTGCCGTCGAGCCTGATATAATTCAAATTGTATTTTGAAGCCTGCACTTCCAGGGGGTCCTCCTCATCCAGATCGCGCAGTGCAGCCAGATCCGGATGCCGATAAAGCGCATTGTCATCCAGGTTCACCTTGACGTCCAGAGCCAGGAGGTGATCCTCTGCGTCAATGATTAACGGATTGATCTCCACCAGCGAGCAGTCATTCGCACAAAAGGCGTCGTACATGGCCCTGAACAGAGCCGCCCCTTCTTTCGCCAGGCCGTGCGCAAGCCCAAGAGCAAACGCCATGCGTCGACACTGGAACGCCTGCAATCCGACGCCGGGATCGATGGGTTCGGTTATGATTTTTTCCGGATGTTCTTCCGCTACTTTTTCAATCTCCACACCGCCTTCGCGGCTGATCATGAACACCAGGCGATTTTTACCGCGATCCGCAATGAGGCCGGCATACAGCTCCTTTTTGATCTTGGCCGCTTCGGTGAACAGAATGCGCCGGACGATCTTTCCCTCTGCGCCGGTCTGCGGCGTCACCAGCCGCATGCCGAACATTTTTCTCGCTGCATCCACCGCTTCGCTCTCCGAGCGCACCAGTTTGATGCCTCCGGCCTTGCCGCGGCCGCCGGCGTGCACCTGGGCCTTGAGCACCCATTCAGGCCCGGGCAGCGCAGCCACGATCTCTGGCACCTGGTTCAGGGAAAAGGCCACCCGGCCCTGCTGCACCGGAACACCATGCGCTTTCAGCAGCTCTTTGGCCTGGTATTCGTGTATTTTCATTCTTACTCCTATGTGTTACAATCCGCTCAGACCTCGACCGACTGTTGCCTGAGCTCAGGGCAAACCGCCGGCGCAGCTGACCGCAAGAAAAATCGGCGAGCGTGGACGCTCAGCATTGCGCTCGGTGATCCGATTTTTACTCGACCACTTGAAAAATCTCTTCGATGGGTTTTTTATCGCGCTGGCGCACTGGTCCGGCCGGTCGGCCGACAGCGATAAAAGCCGTCAAATGCCAGGGTTCAGCGATTTGGAGCAGACCTTCGAGCTCTTGCCGGGCCATCATCATGCCGCTCAGCCAGCAAGCGCCATAACCCAGATCAACAGCGCACAGCAATAGGTTTTCAATCGCTGCGCCGATGCTCTGGACGTCCGGATAGTTGCGCAGCGCATTGACGTCTTGGTGCCCCATATTGGTCAACGGCAGAAGCTTGTCCACCATGGCCTCATAATTTTTACTCGCCACAGCGATCAGGGCCGGTGCGTCCTTGAAAAAAGTAGAATAATAATCCACCGTGTTTTTGACGCTCTGATCGCGCGCAGTCGGGGTGTCCGGAAACAACTGGTCGAGATGCCGGTGCACCGCTTGAGCCATGGAGGCCATCAAGGACTTGTTAAGGACGGCGATGAATTTCCACGGCTGCTCGTTGTTGACGCTGGGCGCCAAGCCGGCACAACGCACCATCTCCTGCAGATCAGCGACCGCTACGGCTTCCGGCGCGAATTTGCGCACGCTGGCACGTGCTTCAATGGCTTCTTTCAGCTGCATAAAGAATCCTTTCTTTACAGTGAGCGGCTGTTGACAGGGTTTGCCCGGTCAAAAAGTCTTGAGAAACGTCATACGGAAAACAGAATGCTTTATTTTTCGTTCCCGCCCCCCAAAAAAACTCATGGAACCGATGCCGATGTCGAGGCTGACCTGGCCGCCCAGATAGGTCGACGTCGTCAGACCGGAGCCGGCGTAGCCCTCTACCTGGGGTCCGATGGATAACTTGGGCAGAACAGGGAACTGAAAAAAATCGCGATAATAAAAGAACGAGGTCTGCTCCTCCGCGGTTTTGCTGAAATAAAGATTCCAGCTCTCAAACGAGAGTTTGCCGGAGCAGTAAATCGCATACGCCTCATAGACCAGATGAGACATTCTTGCACCTTTGTCCTGGGATTCACTGAATTCAAATCCGATCTGCGGAATCAGCTGCCACTGGCCCAAATGAAAGTCAGGCCCGAAATCGATTTGCGCAAATCCCTGAGAGGACATTTGAAACACAGAGAGCCAGCCGACTGTCCTGCTGACGGGTATTTCATAGAACAACCAAGGATTCAAACTGCCATAGTGATAATCTACCCGCAAAGTGTAAACCGGCTGTTCGGCGAACGCCGGGCCGCTGCTGGCGAGATACAAAAGCAAAATCAGAAAGGCTTTTATTCTGCAACGCATCGCTGAATCCTTTCAAAGAATTAGACTCTCCCTTTACCGCTGATCGCTGGTTCGGCGGTTCGCGCGAAAGCTCCTCCTGTGCCAGCCTGGTTCTGAGCGGACCTCCCTTTTCTTACTGCTTTTTCTGCAGGTCCTGGGCAAAAGTCGTGATCAAGTTCCATGCCTGTTGTACATGATGAAATTCCGTATGCGTCTGTCCGACGCAGAATCGCAGCACCAATCGGTCGTTGAGCTTGGTATGGGTGAGATAGAGCCGACCGGACTGGTTCAGCCGGTCCATCAGCGTTTGATTGAGCGCGTCCGAACCTCGTAACCGGAAGCAGACCAGGTTCAACGGCGGCGGCGCGGTCAATTCAAAAGCCTCATTTTCGCTTACCCAGCCGGCGAACGTTTGCGCCCAGCGGACATGCCGGCGGATGTGATGCTGCAGCCCCTCGACGCCATAATGACGGATGACGAACCAAAGTTTCAGCGCGCGAAATCTGCGACCCAATGACACCTGCCAATCGCGATAATCGATGACCGCGCCGGACTCGGTGGCCTGATTGCGCAGATATTCAGGCAGGATGGTCAATGCCTGGATCAGGGCAGCGCGGTTGCGGACGAAAAAGCAGTCGCAGTCAAAGTTGGTGAACAGCCATTTGTGCGGATTAAAGCAATAGCTGTCGGCTGAATCCAGTCCGATAAAGAAACGGCGGAATTCTGGGCACACTGCCGCGCTGCCGGCCATGGCGCCGTCGACGTGCAGCCACAGTTTTTCCGCCTGACAGATGCGGCCGATCTCAGGCAGCGGATCCATGCCGTTGACAGAGGTGGTTCCCACCGTGGCGGCGACGAAAAACGGCTTCAGCCCTTTCTCGCGATCCTGCCCAATCGCTGCGGCAAGAGCGTCCGGCCGCATGGCATACCGCGCATCGGTCGGTATCAACCGAAGGTTTTCACCGCCGATGCCGGCCAGCTTGATGGCTTTCTCGATGGACGAATGGGCCTGGGTCGAGGCGTAGGCGGTGAGTCGACCGTTGCAGCCGCGGCGGTTGCTGGCCAACTCCGTGGCTCGTTCGCGCGCCGCCACGATCGCACAAAGCGCTCCACTGGAGGCGGATTCCTGGATCACACCGCCGCCCGCTGAATCGGATTTGAATCCCGGCGGCAAATCCATCATGTCCACCAACCAATCCATGACATGGGTTTCCAGCTCTGTGCAGGCCGGACTGGAGGCCCACAGCATGCCCTGAACGCCCAGGCCGGCAGAGAGCAGTTCACCGAGAACCGCTGGATAAGAACTGTTGGAGGGGAAAAAGGCGAAAAAATTAGGCGACTGCCAATGGGTCACACCTGGAAGAATGATCCGTTCCACATCCTGCATCATGACGGAAAAGGGCTCGCCGGTTTGCGGCGCGTGTTCGGGGAGCTGCCGGCGGACATCCCCGGGCCGGTTTTGCGACAGCACCGGCAGAGCCTCCACCGTCTCGTAATAGCGCGCGATCCAGTCGATCAGGGCATGACCCTGCTTGCGAAAATCATCCGCCGTCATGTGATAATTTTTTTCCGTTTCCATTCCTGCTCCATCTTGAGAGTGAAAGGCGTTGGATGGCAAGGTCAAGGGGTGAGATGAAAAAACTGCTCCTGATACAACTGGGCATACACCCCGCCCTTTTGCAACAACGCCTGGTGAGCGCCTATTTCGATTATTTTGCCCCGCTCCAAAACAACGATTTTATCCGCATTCATCACCGTGCTGAGACGGTGGGCAATGACGATCGAAGAGCGCTCCTGCAGCAAGCGTGACAGTGCATCCTGAATCTGATGTTCGGATTTGCTGTCCAGGGCGGAGGTGGCTTCGTCCAGAATCAAAATGCGCGGGTCCTTGAGAAAGGCCCGGGCGATGGCCAGTCGCTGTTTCTGACCGCCGGACAGATTACCGCCGCGTTCGCTGATCTCTGTCCAGAGCCCTTCCGGCAGAGCGCTGACAAACTCCCACGCATTCGCGGCTATGAGCGCCTCCTTCAGCTCCGAGGGAGTGGCATTCGGCTTGGCCAGGAGCAGATTTTCCTGAATGGTGCCGGAGAACAGAATGGTCTCCTGGTTGACGATGCCGATCACGGCTCGCAGGTCCGCCAATCGTATGTCGCGCAGATCGTGGCCGTCCAGACGGACCGCCCCTTCATCCGGATCATAGAACCGCGGCACCAGGTTGGCCAGAGTTGATTTTCCCGAGCCGCTGGCGCCGACAAACGCCACGGTTTCGCCGGCCTCGATGGTCAGGTCGATATTCTGCAACACCGGAACGCCGCGCTCGTAGCCAAAAGTGACCCTATCAAATTCAATAGTCCCGACGACCTGGCGAAGCTTTTTGGCGTTCGGCTTTTCAATCACCTGAGGCTGCATGTCGAAATACTCAAAGATCCGTTCGATGGCAGCCAGAGAATTGGACAGCAACACGTTCAAGTCAGAGAGCCGCTGAATCGGTCCATAGAACATGGTCAGATAGAGCAGAAACTGCGTGAGCTCGCCAACCGTCAACTGTCCCTGCAGAATCTGCCGGCTGCCGTACCAAAGCACCAGCCCCGGCGCTGTCAATACTACAAATCCAACCAGCATCTCGTTAAGCGCCGAATACTGCACTGAACGAAGCACGCGGTTGTACAGCTTGTCCGACTGGGAGGCGAATCGTTCGGATTCTTCCGGCTCGCGGGTGAACCCCTTGACAATGGTCACTCCGGCGATCTTTTCCTGCAGACCGCCCGAGATCACCTCCACCCGCTGCTGAACTTCCCGGCTGGCCCGGCGAATGCGGCTGCCGAGCGTCTTGATGGAAAGAAGAAATATCGGCATCAACGCCAGAGCGATCAGCGTCAACGTCGCATGCAGATTGAACAGAACAATGAGGAGCACCAACAGAAGAATGCTGTCCATCCACACATTGGTCAAGGCCGAGCCGACGAAATTCTGCGCCTGGGCGATGTCGTTGACCATGCGCGAGACAATCGCTCCGGTCTGCCGTTTGGCGAAGAACTGATGCGAAAGACGCTGGACGTGATTGAACAGGGCCACGCGCAGATCGCGGATCATGCGATGACCGGCCTTGGCGGTGAACAGACTGCGCAAATAGCAGGCCGCCATCCAGAACAGATTCACGCAAACGAGGATCAGGATCAATCGGTTGATCTCGCTGATCTGATTGTCAAACCCCATCACGCGAGCCGGAATCACCTCATCCAACACCAGGCGCAAGATATAGGGAAAGACCAGCGGACTGAGAAACTTGCCGATGCCGGCCAGGGTGGCGATCAGATAGTGATGCGCATGGGGCTTGGCATAAGAGAGAAAACGCGCGATCGAATGATATTTCTTGGCTCTGGCTTCAGAGATATCGAGAGGGTTGCCTACCACGTCCTTGACCGCCAGGATACGGTTTGGCAGCAGATCCGTTTCAAGATAAAATGAATGATCTTGCAACAGCGACTGTCCAGATTCCGTGATGCGCGAGGGCAGCTGGGAATGCGGGATCGGCGCCGGCACCAGAATATCCTCCTCCACCCGCAACACCAGAACGCGATAATCCTCATACGAGGATTCCGGGTTGATCGCGTCCAGGATCAGCGCATCCAGGATGATCTCGGTCAGATCCCAGCGGTTAAAGACGTAGAATCGCTTTTCGGTGCGTGAAAGACCGGTGTTGAGATAACGAGAGACGTTCTCTTTATGCGTCAGATGATAAACGATCATAGTTGAATGGATTGATGACCAACCAGGAAACGTGGTTTTTATCTGAAACAGCGGCGGAGCATCGCAAGGCGCCGCTGAGGCTGCAGGACATCGATTCGACCGGCATGTCTGCAGCATCCGCAGTGGATTCTTACCATCCCCCTCCGCCTCCCCCTCCGCCTCCCCCTCCTGAAGATCCGCCGCCTCCACTGCCCGAGCTGGAGCCCGGCGCTGCGGAGGCGGAAGAGATGGAAGAAGAAAAGGAGCTGCTGAAGGAGGAGGTGAAAGAAGTGAGCCCCTGTCCAGTCCAGGAGCCCGACTGATACCAGCCCAAACCGTTTTTGAACTGCTGCTCATCATTGAACAGCCGGGCGAACTGCTCGGACCATTCATGTTCCACATCCAGGGCCAAAGCATAGGGCAGATATTTTTCAAACAGAGCAGGAGTCTTGTCCGGAGGATAGAACGTATCCCAACGGGACTGTTCCGTCGCCGTCAGATACATCTTGAAGCCCTCCAGCTGATCCATCACCCTTCGACCGGTCACCGATGGCGCTTTGAGCAGGTGATAGAAAAAATAGTTTAGGAACACGGTTGCACAAAATACCAGAACCGTCCACGGGCTGGTGGTCTGGCTGAAAGTGACCAGGCCGAACAGCTCTCCGGCGATGAATGGAAGAGCAAAAAGCGTGACAAAGACCGCGGTCGCTATGGAGGCATAGCGCACACTCGAAGCCAGTACGACCGTGCGCCAAACATGAAACACCACATAGACCAGAGCGATGACCCCCATGCTCCAGAACAGCACCCAGGCGGCCATCAAGGCGGCCTCTGGAGAACGCAAAGCAAATAGGGAGGCTGTGAGCACCAAGGCCGAGAGCAGCACTCCGGGCCAAAAATAAATGCGGTTGGTCCTGAAATAGGTGTTATAGTAAGCGGCGGCCAACTGCTTTTTCAATTGCCCCATGGCGGACCGAATGGTCTGATGGTTGTGCTGCTTCAGATCGATTCGACCGGTTGAAACGAACAGAGCATCCAACACTTTTTTTTCGTCCTGGGAAAGAGTGTCCTCCGCCTGTTTGCGCGTCAGAGAATATACCTCTTTGTCTTTGCGGATCAGAAGATGGCCTCGAACAGCCATGTGGACGATAAAAGAGGCGAAGGTTTTATCGTCAAATTTCATCCGCATGAGGTAACGGACTGCATCCGGCCGCATTCCATGCGGAGGCCGGAACTGCGGAACAATCGCCCCTTTGGCAGGATCCCGGCCGACCCGGCGCCATTGAAAGATGTAATAGGCCAGAACCAAAACCAGTCCCACAAGCCCGACGACAAAGCCCAGGTTGTCCTGAAAAAAAGCGTTCCATCTTTCCTTGCGTTCAGGCTGCCGGACCATCCCTTTCGGCCAGGTCAGGACGATGGTGAGCCCTTCCTGAGGCTCGAGAGGCCGTGTGGCGGTAAAATAGTAGCCGCCGTCCTCCTGGCGGATAAAAGCAAGGCTCTTTTCCCTGCTGCCCTGAACGCCGGTGAATCCGTCCCAACCGATGGCGGAAGCAGCCGCCTCCGCCGGCAGATAGACCGTGGCTGCCGCGGTGTCGATCGCAAACGCCCAGCCGTTGCCGGTCACATTCCAATAGAGCTCATCGTGGCTGGAAAAAAAACCGATCTGCCGACGCGTCTCATAGGTGAGCGTGTAGGTATGAACGCCGGGATCTATCAGGCTGTTTTCGTCCCCCAGATAGATATGAACGCCGTTGTTCTCCGAACGGCAGTGATGTTTTTCCTCCTCCCCATCGCGAAAGGCGGCCTTTACAGACAGCGGCACAGAGAAGCGATGCCCGTATCGGTCGCGATAGCGCGTCGGCAAGGAGCGATAGATGCCATGGCGGATTCGGTCACCGGTGGAAAACACTCGAATGGTTTCCATCACCTGCATGCTGCCGTCGCTGCGTACCTGAACTGTGCTGGAATAGTTGAGGATCCGTTCCTGTTCCTCTGCGCGCAGCAAAGAGCCGGACGTCAGCAGCAGAATGAAAACCAGGCGGACATGACGCCGCCGCTTGATGATATTGCTCATGCTCAGAAACCGACCTGCGGCGGCTGCGTTTCTTCCTCCCGGCCTTGAAAAAACGGCTCATCGCTGAATCCGAACATCGGACTGATCAGATTGCCGGGAAACGTGTGCACCGCGATGTGATAATCTCTGACCGTCGCGTTATAATAACGCCGCGCCATCTGCAATTGATCTTCAATGTCGCTCAGCTCTTTTTGCAATTCGAGAAAATTCTGGTTCGCCTTGAGGTCTGGATACGCCTCGGCTACAGCGAGCAAATTTTTCAGCGACCGGGCCAGGCCGCTCTCCGCCTTTGCCCGCGATGGGATATCCTGCGCGGTCATGCAGCGGCTGCGAGCCTCGGTGACCTCGTTGAGCACTTGCTTCTCATGACTGCGATAACCGGCAACGATGTTGACCAAATTGGGAACCAGTTCATAACGCCGTTTCAGCTGCACCTGAATGCCGCTCCATGCTTCTCTGACCATGGCGCGTCTGCGCACCAATCGGTTATACAATAACACCAAGCTGAACAGCACGATCAGCACGACGGCGATGATGATCCAGGACATAGGTTACCTCGCTTTCTGTAGAACCCGGTTTTTCCGAGCTGAGCCGTTCTTTCGCTTTGAGCGGAAAAGCATGCGCGCCGGCCAAGGCCTTGCAACGACGATCGGCTCCGACCGCCGGGTGGGGCGGAAGCGTCACGCCCGTCGCAGGATTCTGCCGGCTTTTTCCCCGCTGTGCCGTGCGTTATGGATGACCGTGCGTCCATTCACCACAACATGGCTGATGCCCTTGGGATATTGATGCGGCGCCGTAAAGGCGGCCTGGTCGATCACTGTCTGCGGATCGAAAATCACCAGGTCGGCGAACATGCCCTCCTGCACCACACCGCGGTCGGCGATGGAGAAATGGCTGCACGGCAACGAGGTGATCCGGCGGATCGCCTCCGTCAGGGGCAATATTTTTTTCTCGCGCACATAGTAGCCGAGGTAGCGCGGGAACGAGCCGTAGCTGCGCGGATGAGGCATGCCGCGGGAGAGCACGCCGTAAGGCGCCAGACTGTCGCCGTCGGATCCGACCATGGTGTGGTTATAGGCCAGCACCGCGGCCGTATCCTCTTCGCTCATGGCAAAGCCGCACATGCTCACATTGCCCTTTGCATCGATCATCAAACGGCGGACATATTCGTAGGGATCGCCATCGCCGGCCAGCCGCGCCACGGTTTGACCTTCACACTCCTTGCGCTCCGGGTTGGACACCCTGGTGATCAACACACTTTCCCAGGAACCCAAGGCCTCAATCTTGTCCTGCACGAATGCTCTGATTTTCAACCAATCTTGTTCACGCGAAAGACGGGCTGCCAGATCCTCGTCGCCGCCGGCACGGCTCCATATTGGAAACAACAGTTTTAACGAGGTGCTGTAGGCAGTGTAAGGATAACGGTCGCAGCAAACTTCCAAGCCGTTGCGCCTCGCCTGGTCCACCGCGCGCAGCAATCGAGGCGTCTTGTGCCAATTGCGTTTTTGACAGGCTTTGAAATGGGAGATCTGCACCCGGCACCCGGCCGCAGCGCCGATGGCCAGGGCTTCGTCCAGCGCCTCTTCCACCCGCAGATCCTCATTACGCATGTGTGTGGCATAGACAGCGCCCTGATGCGCGACCTCATTGCAAAGTTCGATCAGTTCCCCGGTCTCGGCATACATGCCCGGCTTGTACTCCAGACCAGTAGAAAGGCCCAGAGCGCCCATACCCAAATACTCGCGCAAAATGGCGCGCATGGCGCCCATTTCTTTTTCGCTCGGCGGACGGTCATCCGGCCCCATCACCGCTTCGCGCAAACTGCTGTGGCCCACCAGCACAGCCACATTGAGGCAGACTCCGTTTTTCTCCACCCGGTCGAAATAGCCGGACAGATCGCGCCAGTTCACCTCCAATTCGTATTGTCTTTGCAGCGCCTCGATGGTTTCCCTGGATCGCACCTCATCCAAGGGATAGGGGGAGTCGCCGCAATTGCCGCAGATCTCTGTGGTGACGCCCTGGCGGATTTTGCTCTCAGCATTGGGATTTGCCAACAGCGCCACATCGCTGTGCGTGTGCACATCGATAAAACCGGGCGTGACCGCCATGCCTGCAGCATCGATCCGTTGATGACAGGAACGACGGCTCAGATCACCCACGGCCGCGATGCGGTTACCGCGAACGCCGATGTCCGTGACAGCCGGTTCATTCCCCAGCCCATCATACACCAGCCCGTGGACGATGAGAAGATCGAATTCCTTGCGTTCGCATCCCACGGCCACAGAGCCGGCGGCCGCCGCGGTCAAGGCCTTGGCGATGAAACGTCTTCGATTCATCAGGGTTGCACCTCAACGCGGAAGGCTTTAACCAGAATGCCGGCGCCGGTCACCTTCTCTCCGCTGCGGAGATTCCTGCGCTCCCCGCGATGAAGTGGAGTGGTGCGGCGAAGAGCAGTCTGCCGTTTCTGCAATCCCTGAACAAACTTTTTAAAAGCCTGAATGTCCGTTTCGGAACCACCCTGCTCTGCTTTTTCCAGCAGCCAGTTCAGCTGCATCGGATTGTGTTGAGCAGCGAAAAGATAAACCGTCGTGTTGCCGATATCCTGTTCATCGAACACCCGCCATGGTGGATCAACCGGTGCGCGCACGCTTTGGCCGGCTTGCACTCGATTCTCCATCTGGCCGGGCGCTGGAAATAAACGCTCGATGCGTCCCCGGCCGTTTTCCAGCACAATGATCAGATGGCAGGGATTGGCCGGTTGCATCTCTAGTTGCAGCCGGTCGCCGACGCGTACGACCTCTCCGTTCCTGACCTGTTTCGCCTGCCAGGAGCCATCCGCGGTTTTCGTTTCAAAGGCCATCTGATAGACATAGCTGGCTGGCAGAGCCTTGGTCTTTTGCTCCTCCTGCGCCGCAGCGGACAATTGAGACAGGTCGCCGCACTTGACATCCGCTTCGATCTGCACATGATAGCGCGGCGGATCAGACTCCAGCGCATCGATCAGCACCTTTTTGCTGACAATGTAGCCTGCGGCCAGGCTCTTGATCTCGTCCTCCACAGTCATGTAATTATGCACTTTGCTGTAGGACTCGATATACAGACCGGTGCCCTGTTCTACTGCTTTGCGTTCCGCATCCTTCATAGCTCTTTCTTTGGCCGCCTGAATGGTGTCGGTATCGCCCATATAAGCCAAACCGTCCACCGTGACCTTGACCACAGCGGCGGGTTCCTGCGCGGAACAAGCCGCCACCCCGATCCACAACCAACAGCCAATAAAGACGTTCGTCATCGCTTCGGCCATATCTTTTCCTCTGTTTTTCACCGGCCTTGCTCATCGGCCGGAATAATACCGGGAAAGGTCTACCCTTTTCATGCGGTTCAAGATAATTTGAAATTAAAAGATTATCAAGAGCTATTTCACCTTCGGCCGGACACTGCCGATCTCAGCGAACCGGCTGCCGAATCTGCCTTGCCCCCGGCCTTTAGCTCGCCTCGGCGATGGCACGGTACATGGCCACCATGCTTTGCGGAGAGCTGGTGACCTGAATGTTATGACACGGGCCGGGGATATAGCCGTTGTAGGCGCCGAGCACGCGAATGTTCTCGAACACCTCCTGACGGATCTCCTCTTCAGAGCCGAACGGCAAAGTGTACTGGTTGTCGATGCCGCCGTGAAAGATCACCTGTTCGCCGAAATCATCGGCCAGTCCCTGCCGATCCATGCCCTTGCAGCGCCACTGAATGGGATTGAGCGCATCGATGCCCAGCTGGATCATATCCGGAATGATCGGCCGGACCGCTCCGTCGCTGTGGTGAAAAACAAAAGCCCCGGCTTCGTGCACCAGATCGATCATGCGCTTCATTCGCGGCAAGAAGTATTGCCGAATGTGCTGCGGCGAATAGAGCAGGCTCTCCTGTGTGCCCATATCCTCCGCCACCCAGGAGACCAGCACGCGGCCTGGTATCGCCTCGTACAGCCGGCGGGTCTTTTCATAGCACAGGTCGTACAATTTTCCTAGCGCGTAATGGACGATCTCGGGGTTCTCATACAGATCGATGAAGGCCTGTTCAGTGCCGCGCAGCTGCTCCTTGTAATCCATGAACGGTTCCGATCCGCCGCCGATGATCACCCAATCCTCCTTGCCGCGGATCTCTTCCGCCAGGTGACTGAAATCCCACCAGTCCGCGGAAGGCCAGGTGTAATTGGCTTCTATCTCCTCCACTGTGGTATAGCGGGCCAGAGGATGGTAATCCACCGCGCCGTCCAACCCGGTGTACACGCCGCCGGCATAGGCGATGTCCTGATAATGCGCGCCGAACACCGTGGTATTGGGCGCGAGCTTGGGTCCCACATAGCGCGGCTCCACCCAGAGGCACAGATCGATGTCCAGTTTCCGGCATGCGGCCTCATAATCCGCCACGTTCAAATAACGGTAGAGATTGGACAAAGCCTCAGGGGTGGCGGTGAGAAAGGTCGGCAACCGGTCCGGTTTGCGTCGATGCAGCACCTCCAGCCAGCGTTCACGTGACGTCATAAACTCTCTGCTCCCTCATCGTTTTGAAAAAGATATCAACCCTCCAGCGCAAAGGCCGGCTTGTTGGTTTTCCATTTTCCGCGGGTGAAATCCGGACACTCGACCGGCACACCTCCCTTTTCAATGGACAATCCGGAAAGCGGAATCACCATGCTCATCAACACAGAGTCATAAATGCTGATGGGCGGTGCGCTCTTTTCGCGCACCGCCTCGAGGAACAGCAGCAGTTCCAGATAATCCGTGCCGCCGTGTCCGGCCTGCAGCGCCTTTGCACCATGGGTGCGCCACCAGATATGGTCATAGCGGTCCTGATAAGGCGGAAACGGCTCCCATTCGTGATATTTGGGACTGACCCGAGTGAGATAGACTGAATCCCGCTGTTCGTTGTAAATCCCCTCGGTTCCCTGAATGGTCCAGCGGTTGTCGTACGGCCGCGGCAGTTGCATATCGTAATTGATGATCAGGGTGTTGCCCTTTTTGGTCTTCACCGTGGAGGTGACGATATCGCCCTGTCGATAGGTCAGACGGGCGTTGGGATGATCGGGCCCGAATTTGCGTTTGAAATAAGCGTTGACGCCCAGAGAACGGGTGGCCACAGAGGAGATGGTGTCGAAATAATCGCCGTAGCCCAGATCCATCCAGCCGAAGACCGGACCCATGCTGTGGGTGGGATATTGATCGCGATTATAATCGAGAAGGAAACGGCCGCCCCAACGCATTTGCCCGTCGGGGGTAAAGAACCAGTGATCGACGCAGTCGTGTGAATGGGCGGCATGACAATAAACGATTTCGCCCAACAGTCCTTTGCGGATCATGTTCAGCACCGCCAGGTTGTCGCGGCGAAAACTCCAGTTCTCCAGCATCATGCACGGCACCTGTGTCTCTTCAAAGGTGTCGACCAGGTCCCAGCACTCCTGAAGCGACAGAGCGGCCGGCACCTCCACAGCGGTATATTTGCCGCAACGCATCGACTGCACCGCCATGCGCGCATGCCAGTCCCACGGCGTGGCGATCAGCACCGCATCCAGATCCTCGCGATAGAGAAGCTGTTGAAACGCCTCCTCGTCACGATAATAGACCTCTGGTTTGGGCTGTCCGCTCTTTTCCACCATGGCCTGCGCCAGCTGCAGATTTTCCAGATTGATGTCGCACAATGCCGGAAAGCGCACTCCGGGGATAGCCAACAATGTGTGCATGAGCGAACGACCGCGAGAGCCGGTTCCGATAAAGCCCAACCGCAGCGCTTTACTGTCCGCGCTGCCGGCCGGCGTGGAGGAGAGAACGCTCGCCCATGCCGCTCCGGTCGCTCCTGTTTTGATAAAATCTCGACGATTGATTGATTTTGACCGCATGGTCTCGCCTCCTGCTGTCAACATGTTGTTCCGTTTTTTCAGAACCAGATTGCAGAGATGCAATAAGGCATTTAAATAATAAATTGCCACATTTAATATTTTATTGAATATAGCTTATTATAGACTTGTGGTCAAGTTCTTTGTAGAGCAATCGGCTGAAACAATCCTCACCAGCGGCTAGTTCTTTCGCTCAGCCACGACCGGGAACATCGAGATGCGGAACTTGGTACAGCCATAGGGCACGAGCGTCACCCGCTCCGCCGGCTGCTGCGCAACCACGGGCTGAGCCGGTAACGCAGGCGCTTTGAGGGCAGGCGCCCAGTCGATCGCGACGGCGTCAATCTTTAGCCTCAACGGCGACTCGAGCGGCCAGTTCCAGCGGGCCGGCATGGGCCGGCGCTCGACGCGGATAGCTGGATTGTGTACATCCAGGGCGAACCGCCAGCGGGCAGCGGGATCCGGCGTATTGGCATCGCGCGTATCTGGAATAGCCAGCGCGAACAACAGCGGCCCGTAAGAGACCGTGGCATATGGCGCGCCCTGCGTACTGCTCTCTTCGGGTATTGTCACCATCGTCGGTTTGTGTTCACCGGTGTAGGGTCCACCCGGCGCATTGTCGTGTCCGGTCCGCACAAGCGCTTGCATAGGCAGATGCACGCGAACCCAATCCCCCGGTTTCCAGCTGCGGCGGACACAGACGAATCCCTTTGCATTGGCTATGACCTTGACGGCGACGCCGTTGACGCTCAATTCTGGATTCGTGCACCAGCCGGGAATACGCAAGTAGATAGGGAATTCCGCCGTGCGAGCCGGCTTGACGGATATTTCGATCGTTTCATTGAAGGGGTAATCGGTATCGCAGACCATCTCGACCGGCACACGATCCGCCGCCAGCGCCGTGACTTTGCACGGGCCATAGCACGTTGCAACCAGACCGTTGTCATAGGTTGCCATCCACATGTGCGTCACATACCAAGGCACGATGCGGTTCAGGGCAGCGGTGCAGCACAACGGACTGTGCTTGGCCAGGTACGAACCACCGCCGGCCCGCGGTCCGTGGGGAAAATCGGGCGACCCGTCGGCAAACCGGTTGGGGCTCTGAAAGTAGACGTGGGTCTTGAAATCGCGCGACACGGCGGCAGGCCCTGCATTAAAGAAAGCGCGCTCAGCGCGATCTGCCATACGTCCTTCACCGCTCACCGCCAGCAGATTCACCTGGCTCCACACATAGCCAGCGACATCGCAGGTTTCACTCCCGCGGAACGCACCTGTTGGAACATACCATTCGTCGGACACCGGCACACCGTGGGGCTGCATGGCGATACGATCGATCAGCTCGTGCCAGCCCAGGGCCGCTTGCAGATAGCTGATCTCACCGGTCCACAGATAAGCCACAGCCCAGGGCGTGGTGTTTTCCAAAAACTCGACGACGTGCTGGTTTTCCACGGTGGAGCCCGGCCGCAGGTCAGGCGCCGTGCGGTACCGGTTGAGATTCGGCTGCAGTCCGGGTCGCTCCTGATCGAACATGGCATCCAGCGCATCCGCAATGGTCTGATTGCCCGTCCACGTGTAGGTATCGTAGGCGGGCCAAACGTTCGACATGCTGCCGCTGATCGAATGCAGGCAATCCGCGTCGCTGCCATAGGCGGTCTCGAGCGCTTGGAGAATTCGCGGGTCGTTCGAGCCCGCATAGTAGCCTGTCATGGCGCGTGCCAACAGACCGCAGGCCCACAGCGGCCAGCCACCTAGCGCGGCGTCGACCGCTTTGCGGTCATCCGGATTATTCCTGTCGAGCCACCAGAGAAAGAGCAGGCCGTCCGGGTGCATGTGGTCCGTCACTGCATGCAGGCGTTGTTTCGCCTGTTGGATCAGAGCTTCGTCGTGAAGAGCGTACCCAAGCCGTGCAAGGCCGTCGAACCAGTACCCGCCTCCTTCATAGGGCCAGGCGCCTTTGTACCAGAGGAGCTTTTCGCCGGTCATTTTGTGATCAGCAGCCCATGCCCGTTTGAATTCGTCGTCATACTGGTCCATGTGTCCGGTATAGCCATCCCGCGCCGCCGAGCACCAGTCGGCCAGCCAGCCAGCTGGTTCCACTGCTCCGGGCGGCAATGGTAGAAACGCCGGCCGCGTACGCGGCTCAAAGGGACGCGCATAGTTCGCTTGTGCCGAGCTGCCGGAATCCGGCACGCGTGCTGAATCTGTGAACGCGGAGGCCAGTACGAACAACAGTGCAGTCACTGCTAACATTAAACAAATGATTCTCACGACGATCCTCCTGTCTAGTCCACAATCTTGCAGAAGAAGAATTTTTCCGCCAAACTCGAGTGAGACTTGCAATCAAAAGTGTATGGTGCAACCAAAGCGCATAAAAAAAGCGGATGATCAGGCGACCATCCGCTTCCCCCTGTCTCCCCCACTGCGTTCAAGCCATTCTGCGAGTACCGTTCCGTTTGCGATGAGGCAGAGGAGAACATCGAGCACACCGACAGCGGATTTCCAGTATCCGAACTCCTAAAATAGGCTATGGTTCGAAGGAACCGCAGTGGTGCTGCAATCCGGGGCTGGTCATCTGTGCGAAAAAATGACAAATTGCCTCAAGTGTCGCTCTCTTGTTTCACCTGGATCAACTATCTGCTCCTTGGGCAACGAGCGCGGCGAATAAAAACAGATCCTTGGCGGAAAACGACCAGCACCGCTCAAGAAATTGCAAAAAACATACCATTTTTGTAATCCACCTGCTCATTTCACCGCAGCCGTACCTGTCAATTTTTCCAGCAACCATGGATCCGTGACGCTGTATTCTTCCGCATAGGCCCAGTGACCCGTGTCCGGCGCGATGAGCAGCGTTTTCGGTGCAGTGATGACGTTATAGGCGGCGTACATGGAAGTCGGGGGACAGACGTTGTCGTTAAAGCCCCAGGCGTAATAGCCGGGCGCTTGGACAAAACGGGCGAAATTGACCACATCATAGTATTTGCTGGTTTCGATTTTATCCGCTTTGCCGTTGAACGCTTTGTTGGCGTCATTGAACATATGCGGCCAGCCGCCGGCGCGTCCGTGCAGATACCCGGTGACGTCGCACAGAGCCGGATAATAGGCGACCAGCCACTTGATCCGCGGATCCAAGCCGGCGGTGATGATGGAGAGGGCGCCGCCCTGACTGCCGCCGGTGACCGCCAGTCTTTCGCCGTCGAACTGCGGCAGTGAAAAGATGAAATCAACCGCACGCACGCAGCCGAGGTAGACCCGCTTGTAATAATAACGGTCGCGGTCATCCAAATTGAAGAACTGATAATTGTTCAGAGGGCCGGCGCGCAATTCATCATAGACCGAGGGATCCAGGTTGACCGGAATGCCGTGAATGCCGATCTCCAGGGTGATGACTCCTTTAGCCGCTGTGTTGACATCCCCTTGGTAAGGACGGATGCCTGCACCGGGCACTCGCAGCAATGCCGGGTATTTGCCCGGCTTTTTCGGAACGCAGAGCATGCCGTATACTCGGGCGCCGCGGGAATAATTCTGCACGCTGATGTGATAGACATCCACCGTCTCGGTACAGCGGGATGGAACCAGGGTCATGCGAGCATCCATGGGAATCTCCGCCGCTGCGGCCTTGGCCTTATCCCAGAATTCCTTGAAATCCGGCGGCAGCGTGGTGGTCGGCTGGATTTTTTCCGGCTCAAAGGCAGCGGCGGCCATGCCGATGTACTCGACCTGATTATGGGTGCAGACCACCTTGCAGTTTAAAAAGCCCGGTTGCTGCAGGGTTCCGCCGTCTATGGTCGTCTGACCGCTCTTCAACACCAGGGCGCCGGTTTTAACCGGTTTGAGCATCTCGGGGCCGCACTCATAGCGGATGGAAGCGCCTTCCAGCAGCCGGCCGAACTGATAGACAGACACCTGGAACAGCGCTTTCTCGCCGATGCGATAGAGCCAATCGCTGTGTTGCGGCGCCATCAAAATTCTGACGTAATCCCCGCGGCTTTGTCCTAGGCTCCAGGAGCAGAGGAGCAGCGACAGCAGCAGTACGCTCTGCAAAAGGCCAGTGGTTCTTTTCATGGGTTTACTCCTTAATTTTTCGCCTGTGAAACAGGCGATCGCGGTGATAATACAGCAACCCGGTGAGAGTCAACGCCAACCCACACAGGGATGGGATAAACGCCGTGATCAGCGTAGTCACCAGCAGCCAGAGTTGAATGGATAAAACGATCAACAGAGAAAACGGATAGCCCCAAGCGCGATAGGGGCGCGTCACGGTTTTAAATTTCCGGCGGAAAATCCAAACCGCGACAAACGTAGAGATGTTGAAAATGGCGGAGGTAAACGAAAAGAAATCGATGATGGTTTCATAGACACGGCCGGCAAAGGAGGCTGCCAGCAGCAGCAGCGAAGCCCAGAACGCCTGAACCAGCAGCGCATTGTTGGGAGATTTGTAACGAGGATGTATGCGGCCCAGTTGGGGGAAAAAAAGCCCATCGCGCGCCATAGCAAAAACGCCGCGCGCCTTGACCAGCACCTGCGAGCTGACGCTGCCGAAGGTGTTGAGCATAACCGCCACAGACACCAGGGCGCCGCCCAACCCGCCGATGGCCGTCTCCATGGCCTCCACCGCCACCCATTTGGAATTTTGCATGAGCGCAACCGGGATCTGATAGAGATAGGCGGTATTGACCGCCAGATAGATCAGCAGCACGCCGCTGATGCCCAAGATCAGAGAAAGCGGTAAATTCTTTCGCGGATTGCGCACCTCTTCGGCCACATAGGTGGCGCCCTCCCATCCGCTGAAGGCAAAGAAAGCGTAGCGCATGGCAGCACCCATAGCCAGAAACGTGGTCCAGTTGAACTGCTCCGGCCAGAACGGTTGAGCGAAATGCTGCCAATTTCCGCTATAGCTGAAGCTGACGCCGATGACGCCTCCCAGGGCGATCAGTTTGGCGAGGCTGAGAACGTTTTGCACTTTACCGCCCAGGCCCACGCCAAAACAGTTGACCAGCGTCAACAGCCAGATCACCACCAGCGCAACCAGCACTTCGACGGAACGGGGAAAGGCCGTGCCAAAGGCGATCTTGATCAATGAACTGGCGTACTCGGCGAACACCATGGAGACCGCTGCGATGGCCGCGGTCTCGGAGACAAAAAACATCGCCCAGCCGCGCAGGAACGCCCACAAGGGCCCATACGCCACTCGTAAAAATGCGTAAGGGCCGCCGGACCTGGGCAGCATGGCCGCCATCTCTGCGTAGCAAAAGGCGCCGAGCAGGGTCGCCGCACCGCCGAGAATCCAAACGCCGTAAAAAGTACTGACCGATCCCACCAGCAGCATTATGGGACCAGGGGTGCGGAAAATGCCGGAGCCGATGATCCGGCCGATCAGGATGGAAAAGGATTCTATGAGTCCGAGTTTTCGCTCCAACTCGGTTTTCTCTGAGAACAGTTCTTCAGCAACAGGGGACTCGGACGGCACGGATTCTCCTTGAGGCTGGAATGCGGGGCAGCTCAATCAGCAGCCAATGCCCGGTTAATGCCTTTGGCCCATTTTTTCGTCTGCGTTTGGGTGAAATTTCCCTCGATGAGGATCTTGCCGGTCAACACCTGCCGGGTGATAATCGGCGCGCCGATGAATTTCTTGTTGAACAGAATCACCAAGCGCTGTCGTCGATTCACCCGCGTCAACTGGCTCCACTTGAGCGCGCCCTGCTCCGTGAGCTCGAGGACCAGCGCCGGATATTTGCGATAGATGATGGCTTGCGCCGATTTGATGTCATAGTTGCTGATTTCAACACGGTTGAACACGAACAGGGTGTCGTGGGTCACCGGATCGATGTACGGTTTTTGCTCCACATCTTCCAACGTGGTCTGAGCGACAAAACGGATTTCCACATTGATCTTTTTCGCAGGAAAAAGAGAGCAACCGCTCGCAAACGGCAACAGGACGATCACCAGCCAACGACATTTTTTCATCAAAGCGCCCTCAGAATTTATAATTTTTCTTAGCCAGATTGTAAGCCAGATCAACCGCCAGCTCCTCCGCCTCGTCCAGATCGATCACGTGCTCGGCGGTCAACTCGGCCAGATAACGGCAATCGAGGCGCCGGGCCAGATCATGACGCGCAGGGATGGAGGGAAAGGCGCGGGTGTCATCGATAAAGCCGACGGTGTTGTAAAAGCCCGCGGTCTCTGTGGTAGTCCGCCGAAAGCGCAGCATGGCCTCGCGACTGTCCAAGAACCACCAGGCGGGCCCCAGCTTCATCGCCGGATAATGGCCGGCCAAGGGCGCCAGTTCACGCGAGTAGGTGGTCTCGTCGATGGTAAAGATGACCAGAGTCAAACCGGGCTCATTGCCGAACCGGTTCAACAGCGGCTTGAGATCATGAGTAAAATCCACTGCGATCGGTATATCGCAGCCTTTATCCGGTCCGAATTTCGCAAATATCGCCTCGTTGTGGTTGCGCAGAACTCCAGGATGAATCTGCATGGTCAACCCGTCCTCCACGCTCATGCGCGCCATCTCCATCAGCATGTGACCGGTGAACAACCGGCTGTCTTCGGCGTCCGCCTGTCCCTGGAGCGCTTTCGTGAACAGCGCCGCGGCTTTTGCTTCGCTCAGCTCGACGGTAAAGGGAGTGAGAACGCCGTGATCCGTAGAAGTGGCGCCCATGGTTTTGAAAAAGGCGCGCCGTTTCTCCAGCGCACGGATATAGCCCCGATAGCTGGTACATTCTTCGCCCGACAGCTCTGAAAGGCGATCGATATTCTGGCGCCAGTCTGCAGCCATTAGATCGGTGACGTTGTCCGGACGAAACGCCGGAATGATGCGCCCAGCCCACCCGCTCTGACGAATAGCCTGATGAGGCGCCAGAGTGTCGATGGGGGAATCCGTGGTGCTGAGCACCTGGATATTGAACCGTTCGAACATGGCGCGCGGCAGATTCTCCGGCTGCGCCAGCGCAGCGGAGATCTGATCATAGATCTCCATGGCCGTTTCTCTGCACAGCCTTTTACGCACGCCCAGCACCTCGTAGAGCTCGTGCTTTAGCCACATGCCCGTTGGCGTTCCGCGAAAAAGATGCATATGGTCGGCAACGATCTGCCATATCCGGCGATGATCGGCCTCGGTGGCGCCGCCATCCCGGCGGGGCACGCCCATGGACTCCATGGGAACGCCCTGAGAATAGAGCATGCGGAACAAGTAATGATCCGGAATGATCAGCAGTTCAGTCGGATCCGGAAAGGGCGCATTCTCCGCGAACAGCCGGGGATCGACATGGCCATGGGGGCAGAGCAACGGCAGATCCTTGACAGAATGATATAGATGGTCGGCTATTTTTCTCTCTTCGGAATTCGATGAAAAATAGCGCTGTGGATGTAACACTAATTTATTCGCCGACATAATGACTCCAACGATAAAGGGACCATTTATGTTCAAACCATGTCGGGAAAATAGCACTTTTTTGTCAATTATAAAACAGATTTTATCCAGAGCCGGGCATAAATAGCGATTGATTTGCGTTGAATAAATCATTAATTTTACCAAAATGTTTTTTATCCGTCGACTTGAATGGATTCCCCACCTTCATGTCCCGTTTTATCGCAAAATTCCGCAGAATACTGCGTCCAACGGAAGAGCTCATTTCCCCGGCGCAGCTGCAGCGGTCGCTGAAATTGAACACCATTGCCGGCACCATCGGCATCTCCTGGTTTTTCATGCTCAGCCCGACAGGCAACGGCGTCACCGGCAACATGATCAATGTGTTCTTTAAAAACCACCTCGGCGGCTCCGCCTCGGATCTCGGCCTGCTGGTGGCCTTTGTCAATCTTACCGCTGTGCTCTATCTGGTCTCCATCCTCATCTATAACCAGCTCCCGTCCATCAAGGGCTATTGGTGGATCAACCACCTCCTCGCCCGCCTGCTGGGCGCTACGCCCGCGGTGGTGGCGATCTATATCCTTCTGGGCGGCCAAAAGCATCACGGCGTCACCCTTATTCTGATCTGCGGCGGCATCGCCTGGATCTTTTACAACCTCGCCACCTCCGGCTGGTTCACCTGGATGACCGCCTTGATCCCGGAGAATATCCGCGCCTCGTATTTCGGCCGCCGCGCCGCCATTCTTTACGGCGTCGGCATGATCGCCTTTTTTCTCATGACGTTGGCGCTGGATCTGTTTCAGCAACACGCGTTCGTCGTTTTTGCGGTATTCTTCACCCTGGCAGGCATCGGCGGGGCTATCGAAGTCACCTGTTACCTTTTCATTCCTGAGCCCAAGTCTGCGCTGACCAACATACCCCTGAGCTGGCGTATGGTCGTGGAGCCTTTTTCCAACCGGAATTTTCGCCAATTCCTCGCCGCCGTGGGATTGTTCATGTTCGCGGTCAATGTGATGGTTCCTTTCACCGGCCCTTATCTGACAGCCAAGGACGGCATCGGCGCACCCAACATCTGGCTCGGCATTCTCACCCTGAACGCTCAACTTGCCTATATGACCAGCGTTTCATATTGGGGCATGATCATGGACCGCCTAGGCCGTAAACCTGTGGTGCTTCTGGGCAGCCTCTATTTCCTTTCCGGCATCGGCTGGTTTTTCCTGTCGCCGGCGAATTACGTTTTTCTCATTCCTTTGATTGCCCTGGTGATGGGTTTGCTCGGCCCGGCTATTTTTGAAGGCGCCACCCAACTGATGATGACTCTGACCCCTGCGACCAATCGCACCACCTACATCTCCTGGTATTTCGCTCTGCTGGGCCTGGCCAACGCCTGCGGCGCTCTGGTGGGCGGCTTTCTTTCGGACGCGCTGTCCTCTTTTCAGTATTCCCTGGGCACGTTCATCACCCTGCGCAGTTTTCACGTCATCGCTCTGGTGTATATGAGCCTGGCCCTGATCAGCGTGTTATTGATCCGCAGGATCAAAGAGGGCAGCGACATATCCATCGGCACTATGTTGCAGCAGATCGCCTCACCGTCGCTGTTTCGTACATTGGGCACCATCGGCCTGATCGGCAAACCGGAGGACTCTCGCCGAGTGGCCCGGGCTCTGCGCAATCTGGAGGGCGGCTCAAGCACCTTGGCGGTGCCGGACATCCTGTCTCGGTTGGAAGATCCAGACGCAGAGGTGCGCGAAGAGGCGGCGCGCGCCCTGGGCCGCATCAAAGCGGTGGAAGCCGTCGACCGCCTCATTCAGGTTATGATAAACCCCGCTTCCACTATTCGCGTGGCGGCCGCTCGCGCCCTGGGCAACATAGGCGACCGGCGTGCGCTGCCCTATCTGGTTGCGAATCTGGACAGCAGTTCAGAAGAGCTGCAGGAGGCCTCTGTCCAGGCCATCGGCGAAATCGGAGAAAAAGAATCCATCGCTCGAGTGCTCAAAATGCTGGCGGACAACCGCAGCGAACGCATGCTGGGTTCAGGCGCAGAAGCCATCTCCAAACATGGAATCATCGAAGCGGTGCTGGAAATATTCCCCCGTATGCACGAGACCGCCAACCCGGTCCTGCAGCGCCAGCTGGCCATCGCCATCGGCAACCTGCTGGGAAAGCCTGGAGAATTTTACCGCTATGTGACCGGCGAACGCATCAACCAGGTCGATTCTCAGGATCAGCTGTTGGACCGTGTTCAAGAGATCCTGCGTACGCTGCCGCAGGCTAAACCAGCGACTCTTTCTGCAGCGGAACAAGTCGACGGCGAATCGCTCCTCCCCCGCATCCGCAAAGAGGCGGAAAACGAACGGTATGAATCAGCGCTGCTCCTGCTTTCGCATTTATACTCCTATATCGCACGGATTCTATTCCCGCATGCCGGCGGCGATGATGAATCCCTGATCGCCTTTGCCATTTATCACAATCAACAGCTGGGTTTGTCCATGTGGCTGGTCAAAGAGGCTGAAAAAAAACTGGAAAAAGGGCTGACAAAAGAGCTGCTGAGATTGGACATGCTGCTCGCGCTGTACGGACTGAGCTATTTCAACTATTCCAGTGATCGATAAACCGGTAACCAGGAGGCTATTTGATTTTTCTGGGGGGCAAACTGGATATTGCCGCGGTCTGTCGCCAACAGTGGCGTGGGTGGGATAGAGAAGATTTTATTCTTCATCGTTTTGTTCTCGTTACCAAGCTCCACAGCCTGTGTGAAAATGATAATTCAGAAAAATAGCCTGAGCCAAACCATCAGCTGAACTGAGAACAAAGTTTTTTTTCCTCGTTCCCAAGCTCCAGCTTGGGAACGCCCTTGTCTTCGAAGCTCCAGTTTTGAAACTCTGATCTGCAATCAATCCTCAACGGGTGGATCCCCCCAAATCGAATCCAATTCAATGATTGAATCATCATCCAGGTTATAATTTCTCGCTGAAGAGTATTTCCAGTATTCCGGGCGCTCTACATATCCCCGGCGAACCGGATTGAAATGGATATATTCCATTTTTTGCATCCAAGCTTGTTCAGTCGATAATAATTGCGGATGAAAACCTTCCTGCCATACCTGGAAAGTGCTCTCCTGTTTATAATTTTTTTTTTATAGAATTGCATTTGGTTCAACACCCGGTCTTTTCCGTCTATGCGCAGTTTTTCGATAATTCCCTTTGAAGTATAGCTCTTTATGGACTGCAAAGTATTGGCTAGAGAGGGGCCCATCAGCAGAGCGTGAAAATGGTTTTCCATGATGACATACGCGTAGAGGCGCAAGGCTTTATTTTTCTGCGCATGCTTGAACGCTTCGATGATGAGCTGAAAGTAGGGTTCAGAGTTGAATACTGGAATCCATTGAACGATTGTGCTGGCGATAAAATAAAGCCCACCTTCAAGAACTATTTTATAACGAGATCTCATGTCTTAGGTTAAATAGGCCTGCAAATATAATCAAGGGACAAAATCGCTTCGGATGCGTTCTGTCAAGCATACGTTTTAATTTTCGTTGCCAACCTGCGACTTGATGCCACGGGTGGGGGAAACTCCTGCATCTCTTGTCGCCAAATATCAAGCCAAAGCTGGAGCTTTTAAACAATTACGTTCCCAAGCTGGAGCTTGGGAACGAGAGATTGAAATAACAGCTAAAGGAATGGATCAGATTCTGCCCCCTTTCGGCACGCTCAGGACAAGCTTGTCCGCTATGTGCGGCGTCACCTCGCCGGCAATTCCAATGCATCAAATACCCGAGGATTATATGATACCCCTGAGCCGATCATCTCCGGGTTTGGGAAACCGTACCCACCTCTCTTCCCGGCCCGGTGAATCGCCTGCCCTTGTTCCTTAACCTTAATCATCTGCGCCAGCGAAAAGGGACAACATGAGACATATACTACAAGCCGCCGCATCCCGGACAGCGCCCCCTACGCAAATTCCTCCCACAGGTCCCTGCGCTGGAGAAATCTCTCAATAGATGAACCAATAACCGATACTTAACAAAAAAACTTGAGCACCAATCAATAATAAGCTATATTTAAAGCAATGTACGATAACAGTGCTAAGGAGATCGAAGCGATTGCAAAAGCCATGATCTTTCAACCATCGGACGGATCAGGAACCCGTCGCCACTAAACCCTGGTCTGCGGCACAACGAACCTGCGAATGCAGCAGGCAGCTTTTTCGGGACAGGTTAAAATTCCCTCTTTAAAAGCTGCTCCTGATCCGGCCGATGAAAGTGTGGCTATTACCGCAGGAATCGCTTTGATATTCAGCAGTCTATTGGGCATCCTATACGGGCGCTGCATCGTGAGCCAAGTAATACGCCGTCTGCCTTGACGGATGAGGAGGATTTCGTGAAAGCGTGTATGCAAAAAATTCCCTATAGACCCGGTTCTGTCCTATGGATCCTGTCCATCGTGCTGATTTCCGGTGACCTGTATACCGGCGGCATCATCGCGCAGGCGCAGACCGAATGGATCAGCGCAACGGATCAGGTGCGTGTGCAGCGCGAAGGGGACTGGCTGGAGACATCCTTCCGTTTTGCCGCCCACGGCCACCTGGCGACTGAGAAGGATGGTGCAACCCTCATGTTCTCATGTGAAGGCGGCGACGTGCTGTTACGCCTGGGACAGCATGCGGTGCCCTCGTATGGCCGGCCCGGACTCGGATTGTTGGCGGTGTGCATCGACGGCGGTGCGGAACGCCTGGTGTATCCTCTCCATGAGCCGCGCGAAATAGTGCTGGCGCGCGGCCTGCCGCCCGGTCCGCACAACATCAGGATCGAGCACCGGTCCACAGGCTGCGGCGCCGGCGCTCGAATCGAGGCGCTGGGCGTCAGCGCTGCGCCCACCGGTGAACTGGCGTTCACCCTCACGGGTGAGAATCACGCCTATTTGGTTGATGCGCGGGCGGTGCTGACTCGAGACGGCGCTGTTATCGCGAACCGTCTGGTGCGCAATTGGCTGACCGGGGGCTGCCGGCTGGCAGGATTGCCTCCGGGAACAGGCTACCGGCTGGAAGTACAGGCCATTGGCTGGGCCTTGTGTGTTGTTGAAAATATTTCCATCACCGCGGGCCGCGAAACAGAGCTGGCGCCTGTGCACCTGGCGGCGGATCCCGGCACGGCCAGGGGATGGCTGTTTCCCCGCCTTGGACGGCAGACAGTTCGCCGGCCCGGCGAGAACTTTCACGCTCGGTTCCAAGCGCCGGACGCCAGGTTGGCCGGCGCGCGCCTCGAACGCCGCATCGGTCCGGCGGTGATTTCCCGGCCGATGGTTTTCGCAGAAGATTCGAGTGCGGCATTTTACTATGACCGGGAAGTAATCGCTGAAATTCCGGACGGCACGCCGCCGGGACTGTACGACCTCATCGTGCAGACCCGCCGTCGTGGACGGGACGGTGCGCGCGAATTGCGCTCGCAGCGTGCCGTGATGGTGGTGAGCGAGTATCCAGTCGATCCGGTGTTCATCACCTGGGGGCATCTGGACACTCAGGGCCAGTACCAGGCCGAATATGCGCTCGCGCTGGCGGAGATTGCCAACCTGAGCGGCGCGGACATGGCGCTGGAAGCAGATGCCTGCAATCCCGCCTATGTCGCCGGCGCGCTCGCCACGCTGGAAATTCCCTACCTGGTTAACTTCGGCAACCACCAGTTTCCCGGCTTTGAGCAATGGTACGGACCGCAGGAGGAAGCCATCGACTATGGTCCGGACATCCGGATAGTCAACCGGTCGCTCCCGTGGCACGAGAGCACGGCGCAGACCGACGCGCTGTTCGCAGCTCGCCCGGACGCGCGGATCAAAATCATCAATGCGTTCGAGCACAACGCGCCGGTGGAACTATTGGACCGCCGCCGGGTGGCGCTGATCCATGACGCCCACGGGCCGGGCGACCGCGTAATGGACATGGGCGCCACGCCGACAAAACGCGTGGGCAAGTCCAATTCCGAAAGCTTCCGGATGATCCGGTTCAGGGACGGTCGCGTGGCGTCATGCACCTACATGGGGCATGCGACGGCGCCGGTGCCTTTCAGGCGCGGCGAGGTGCCGCCGCTGCGGGCGGAAATCGATCCCCAGGCGGACGGCACGCAGCCACGAGTCGCGGTCAGCCTGATCAACGATCTCGGCGATCCGTTTCCCAACTGCCGCATCACGCTGGTGATGCCGGCCGGCGCCTACCGTTGCACGGGTGGGAGCATAGAATCCGCCGTTGCCAGCGACTGCAAACGATATGCCGTTCTGACCATCCGCGCGGATGCCCCGCCGGAGAGCCGGACGGTGGTTCGTGTGGTGAAAGAATGAAGGGGAACATCAATTGCCGAAATCATGCGCACAGATCGGCACCAACAGGCATCCTCGGGACGCTCATGCTCTCAGGGATCGATCTGCCGACAGCGGCTCTAGTTATGAAATGGGTAAATTGAAGTTCAATGCCTGATAATCGGCGCTGCGGCGCAAGCCCAATGCGATTCCATTTTGACTGAGAATTTAACCAGCGGACGAATGATTCGCTGCATGGAAATTATCAATCCGCATAAAGCGGCTGAGGGTTGATCATCGATAGGCTGAGCAAAGTGTGAATTCCCGCCGCGCAACCGGGTTCTCCCTCTCCTGCCCAGAAAGCCTGGTGCAACCCATCCCATATCATTTCATACGCCAATCGATTCCCCTTTAAAGCAAACGGCGGTCGCAGCGAATTAAAAGGCGCAGCCGGTGCGTTTACAAATGACTTGATCTCAAATCCGTAAAAAGCTATATTCCAGCGAGCATGCAATCATCAACCCATCGGCTGTTGCGGATGGCCGCTGGAGGGGCAGCTATTCGAAAATCATATGGCGGAATAACCGCGACCACCGAACAGCCCTGTCGTTGTTCGTTCTCCATACCAAAGAAACCGTACGGCAGTGACATGAAAAACATCGAACACATCTTTTGCTCGTATCGCGAGGATTTGATCGGCCGCGTGCTCAACGAGCAGCCGCCCGAAGCAACGGTATTTATTTCGCCGACGCAACCGGCGAGCAAGACCGCCTGCCGCCGGTTTCAACCTCACTGGCGATGGAGCGCAACGCTCTGGCTCGAGAGGGAGGAATTCAAGGAACGTTGTTTTCCAACGACCCACCCCCTGCTGCGAGAGGAGAAGCGAACGCTGGCCTTTTACGCCTCCCTGTCCGACGAAATGAGGGAGACATTCAGAATCCGCAATTTTTTTCACAGCGCCGAACTGGCTGACCATTTCTTTTCATTCTGGGAAGAGTGTCAGGAAGCGATGCTGGCCGAACCGCTGGACTTTGACCGCCTCCAGGCCAGTGGCCTGGAAGTACAGGACTGGCAGAGGGAGCTTTACCGGAATCTAGTCGAGCTCAAAGAGGCCTACCGTCGATTCATCGAGAAAAATAATTTTCAGGATCGATTGTTTTGCCGACAGCCGGAGTGCATCGACCTCAAGGGCCTGGCCGCGTATGACCGGTTCGTTTTTATCAATCTCCCCGATTGCACGCGCTTGGAAAAATGCATTTTTTCCAGGTTGGCTGAAGCGGATAAAGCCGTTGTCCTATACCACCTTTCCGAGCGTGCCGGTCGTCTATCCCCTGAAACGGCGGAAAAACCGCTTTCTTTTCAAGATGTTCAAGAAGCCGCTGTGGAAAGGCTGTATTTTTATGAATGCAAGAGCGATTTTTCCATGATGGCGGCCGCTTCGCAGCTGGCAAGCCGGCATCCCGGCTGCATCATCGTGGAAAGTCGTCCTTCACGCAATCCTTATTATCGGTTTTTTTCGCTGAAAAAGCTCGGCCTGCGTTTATTGCAGCCGTTCCCGCAAACCACCATTTATCGATTCCTGGCGCGTCTGCTGGAGATACTGCAAAGCGTCAAACCCGACCAAACTGATGCCCATCGCCTGCTGGCGCCTCTGCCGGTCTTGCTGGATGCATTGATGGACGCTGATTTTTGCCGCTACGTCCGTCCTAGCGATTACCCAGACCCCGAGCAGTTCGCTGAACAGGCTGTACGAGTGGTGTATGACTTGCTCGAACAGGATTATCGATACGTCGATCTTCACGGCGATTTCTTTTCGCTGCAAGACAGCCTTGTGCAGCGTGCAAGGCCTTTTCTCCAGCCCCTGTTGTTTCTGGTGCAGCGTGCACTTGGCCTGCAGACTATGCAGGGCCTGATCGAATGGATCGACGCAGAGGACGGCGTTCGCATCCGCGAGATCATCAGCGAAGATGAAAAGAATCATTCCGATATTTTAGATGTTTTTTATTCAAGCCTGGCCGATTTTTACACCTTGAGCTCCCTGGACTTCCTGGCGGATTGGCAGGAGGTTTTTGCCCCGGAACATCGTTCTGACCGGACGGCCGTGAGCCGGGGCTGGCTTCGGCTCTTGCTGGAGTATCTCAACGGAAAACGGATCCATTTCTCCACCGCTGTTCCGGCAGTTCCGCAGGTTCAGGTACTCAGCCTGGCTGACACACGCAATCAGACTTATGAACGGGTGATTCTGCTCAATCTGGTCGAGGGTGTGCTGCCGTCCGCTCCGGTCACACCGTTTCTGTTCAACGACCATCAACGCAAAGAGCTGGGACTGACCACTCATGAGCAAGTGCGGATGCGTGAAAAAAAGGCCTTTGCCGCGCTGATCTTCACCACACCGGAGGTACACCTCCTTGCGCGGAAAAACACGGAAAACAACGTGGAGGTCAGTTCCTTTATGGAGGAGTTGGCGCTTCATTTCCACAGCCGGGAAATGCACATGACCCGGGTTGAAGAAGCGTGGCATCGCCGGGTCTACGCCGGTCTGCTGCCCGAGCAAGCCATGCAGGCGGCGCCTCCGTCCACCGCGCTGCCTCCGTCTTTCTTCACCTTACCCGTCGATCGCCGGCAGGACTTTGCCGACCGAACGATCGATCTCTCCTTTTATGACTATTTCACCTGCAGGGAACAACCTTTTCTTTTCTGCATCCGGCATCTGCTGCACATCGAACCGCGTCCCAAGGAGTTTGACAATGACTTTTCACCCCCCTTTATCGGCAAAATCGCGCATGCGGTTATGAACTTGATCTGGCGGTTCTACCTCGAGGAGACGTTCGCGACCGCCGACCCGGACAAGTGGATGGGGCTTGCCGACGCCTATCTGGAGCGCGCCTTTCATCACTGGATGCGTGAAAAGCCGGAAAACCGTTACAAGATTCCACAGAATCACAGTCTGATCTATTTCAACGAGATCTACCGGCCCATCCTGATCAGCGGAATCCGTTCCTTTTTCAACTTTCTGGACGCCAGGCTGCATCTACCGATGAATCAAACTAAAATTTTTCCCGAAGGTGAGTTTTCCAGCTCTGCAGAAAAAGAAGGGGTGACGCTGACTACCTGGCAGGAAAGGGACGGAGAATGGCGGATCAAGATTAAAGGCCGCGCCGATCTGCGCCTGGAGACTGACGATCCACCGCGCCGCTATATCTTTGATTACAAAACCGGAAGCATCCACCGGGAACAGCTGCTGTTTTATGAACTGCTCTACTACCTGCTCCAGCATCCGGAGCTCGAAGATCAGATAACCTCGTACGGATACCATCTGGTACATCAAACGGCGCAAGAGTTCGTCCAGCTCTATCAGCGACGAGGATCGGCCGTCAACCGCCGTCAAGTTCGGCTGGAGTTCATCGCCTGGCTGCAGACTCATCTGTCCGTCATTCTCGCCGAAGGTTTCAAGGTCGGCTCCATTCACCGCAGTCAGCCGGAGTGGCATCCCGTCATCCGCACAGACCTCTATCAAAAGACGAAAGCATGATCAACAAAGTCATACGCGCCAGCGCCGGCACCGGAAAAACCTACCGGCTCTCCCTGGAATACATCTCCCTGTTGTTGCAGAATCGAGAAGCGGGGATTCATTTCAGCGAGATCCTGGTCATTACCTTTACCAAAAAAGCCACGGCCGAAATCCGCGATCGAATTTTTCACCATCTGCAGACCGTGGACGAGAATTCGGCCGACGCGGCCTCGCTGCGCCGCAATCTGGCTGAAATCGCGGGTTTCCCGTTGACCAAAGCGCACCTCCACTATCTGAAGCAGATTCACCAGGAGATGCTGACGGAAAAAAGCCGGGTGCAGATCAGCACTATCGATGCCTTTACCAATCAAATCTTTAAAACCGTGATCGCTCCCTCGGTGGGATTGACAGACTACACCATCGATCCTCAAGCGTATCAGGAGTATTTAGACGAGCTCTATGCCTACATTCTGGGTCCGGATCATCTGCCGAAAATCCGCAGGTTGCTGGAACGTTCAGCCCATCGCAACATCAAGAGCTATGAAAAGTTGATCAAACAGATTCTCGACAAACGATGGATCTTTCCGTTCATCGCGGGGCGTCATTTGCCGGTGGATTCGGGCCTAGCCGAGAAATCACTGCAGCGATTTCAGGCTCTTTTTTTACAAGTGCATGAACGGCTGACTCCCCTGCTGCGGGAAAAATGTCCTACGGGACCGCCGCATTCTTTGTTGAAAAAAGCGTTCTACGAAGCCATCGCCGAGACCGGCGCGCGGGATCTGCAGGCCTGGGACCGGCAGCTCAGAGAACGGATTGCGGATAGGACTTTTCTCAGCAAGCAGTCCGGACTTTTTCTCGCCGGGGACGCTTTCTGGAACGGCGTGCGCATTCTAAACGGCGCCCGCTATGCAGAATTGAAAACGGAGCTGGTCCAGGCCCTGCAAACAGCCGGTTTGCATCTGGCCGAATATCTCTATCACACAGAATTCCTCCAAGAGCAGGAGGATCTGCAGGAGATCAGCCGCCTGCTGCTGACTAAATACGACGAAATCCTCTTTCGGGAAAAACGATTCAACTACTCCGACGTGCTCTACCACACCTATCAGCATCTTCACGATCCTGGTTTATCGCTGATGCACGGCGATGAAGTCAGCAACACCTTTTATGAGATCTTGACGACGCGCATCCGTTTTCTGCTCATTGACGAGTTTCAGGACACCAGCATTCTGCAATTCAAGCTGCTGCTGCCGATCATCAAAGAGATCACCAGCGGCGAGGGGGTCAAGCCGTATGGCGGCATCATCGTCGTCGGCGACGAAAAGCAGTCCATCTACAGCTGGCGTGGTGGAGAACGGGATTTCATTCTGCGCATGCCGCAGTTGATCCCGGACCTGCAACAACTTCAGTTGACCACCTCCTATCGCCACAGCCCGACGGTCATGCGTTTCATCAATTCGGTTTTTTCCGACCCCGCGCTGACAGAGGAGCTCGAAAAACAAAAAATGCGCTGGCCCTATCAAGAATGCCGTACGGAACAGACCCGAGAGGGATCCGTCACCATTCTGCTGCACAACGAGGCGGACGGCGACGAACCCGCCTCATCGCTTTCCGCTGCCGAAGATTTTATCCACCGGCTGCTCAACCCGCTTCTGGAGCAGCGCTGCATTCATCCCGGCCGCACCGCGGTCCTGGCCCGGTTTAACCGCGATCTCGATAAATTAGCCCGCTGCCTGGACGACCAGGGCATCGATTATGTGCTGAACAGCTCCCGTTCTATCTTTGAACACCGAGCCATCAAGCCCTTGTTCTATCTCTTTGCATTTTTAGTGCGGCAAGATGTGGTGGAACTGGCGAAATTTTTACGGTCAGACCTGGTTCGAATAGACGGACCGGCGCTCAAACAGGTGTTGCAATGCTATCAACGCCATGTACAGACGCCGGGGACGGCTGGTTCCTTTATTCAGGCTCTGCGCCAAGAGTGCAGCCATCTTCCCGGCGTGGCCGGTGTCGTGGATTTAGCGGAGTCCGGCGCAGCCTTTGATCTTTTCGACTATTGCCTGGCTGCTGTGACCGCTTGTAAAGTGCCCGCTGTCTTTCCTCTGGAAGCGGACTTGGTCAATATCAATTTCTTCTTGGAGCTGGTCGCAGGCTTTTCCCAGCGCCATCGCACCTATCCGGCCACGCTGCAGGGGTTGATCCGCTTCGCCGAAGAGCACCGTGAAGATGAAAATTATCAGCAGGCCGGATTGGAGGAGATCGACGCGATCAATCTGCTGACCATTCACAAATCAAAGGGGTTGGAGTTCGATTCCGTGTTGCTATATTGGGAGGTGCAACCCCGTGCACACCAGGAAACGAACGCGCTGCACGATTATCTGGCGTATACGGATGATTACAGCACCGCCCGTGATTTTGCCCTGACCTACAACCTGGATCATCTCCTGCCGTATACCAGCCATGGAGAGCTGGCGGCCAGCGATCGCAATAAAAAAAACATCGAGGAGCTCAATACGCTCTATGTAGCCATGACCCGGGCCAAACAGAACCTGTTCATTTACTGCAGCTATGAAAAAAAGGATGGACTGGAAGCCTATCTCCACAGCATGGACGATGCCAGCGAAGCGACGGCTTCAAAGCTGCTGTTCAAAACCATGATGAACAAAATGAAGCAGGAGCAGGGTTGGAAGGTCCTCGATGACCGGACCCATCAAGTTCAAATCGGCGTTGTCGCAGCGCCGAAAATCGATCTTTCCGAAACCCGCAAGGACGATCCCCCCTTCTCGGCCGAAATCTGGGACCCGGAACGAAGGGGCCTGCTGCAGCGGGATCCCTTGAAATCCGAGCGCGAAGCCTACATCGACTTTAAAAGCATGTATATCAAAAAACGCAACCTCGATCGCGGCACGGTCGTTCATTACTACCTGTCGCAATTGGTCCGAGGCACGCAGGAGGAAAAAAGCCGAGCCCGCAGCGGGACCGTCAGCCGGTACGGATCTTTGCTTCCGCCGGCCGAAGTGTTGCGCTTGCTGGATCAGGTCGATCGCCAGCTGTCCGAACAACATGCCTATCTGTTTTTCGATCGTTGGAAGGTTTTTACGGAACGTACGATCTTCAGTCCGGAGGGCAAAGAGCTGCGCATCGACCGCCTGCTCGTGGATGATGAGGACCAACAGATCCTCATCGTTGATTTTAAAACAGGCGAGCAGTATGACGAGGGGCAGATGCATGCCTATGTAGAGGCCGTGGCAGCGCTGCCGGTGGTACAGCAGGGTCGGTACACTGTGCGCGGAGAATTCATCGAGATCAAATTGGAGCTGGAGTGACAGCCGCTATGGTCTCGTCCCAGCAGAGCAACACGCAGGCGCCGAAGCGGGCCCGCAGTTGCGGCGCCGCGGTAAAGCGTAATACATAGCCGTTGTGGTTCTTGAGCGGAATGTTGATCTCGATTTTTTCTCCTTCCCGATAACGGTTCCAGACTAGATAATCCACCTTGCAGCTGTGCAAAAAGTCGTGCAGCCGCCCTTGCTGCAGCGCCCGTTGATAGTCCCAGCTGTTGACCAATCCGTCGCCGTTTATTACGGTTCTTTCGGAAAAATAGCCGATCACGCCGGACCCATCCACCTGAAAGATCCTTGTCTCAGGCGGAGTGTTGGTCTTGATCCACTGAGCCAGGGCCCAGCCATCCCGGCGGCCGCTCCAGGTGATCTTTTTATGCACGATGGCGACGGCAAGCACTGTCAGCAGCACGATCATCAGCGCAGTGAACAGCGGCTGATGGAGAACAGGCCGTCGCTGCGACCATCGATCAAGCCAGACGCTCCAGAGCACAAACGAAAAGACCAACGGCAGCAAAAAATACCAGAAGCGAATCTCGCCCAGACCCCAAAAAACAAGAATCAGCAGATAGAGCAATATATAAACCGCCAGAGATGAGAGCACAAGTCGGAAGGAATCGTTTACAGCCCGGCCCCCTCTCCGTTTGAGCCAAATGGCCGCCGCAGCCGCGCTGATCAGACAGAAAAAGAACCGCGCCTTTAGGCTGATCCCTGCGGTCAACAGCCAGCGGGTGGCGAACACACCAGGCCAGCCGAATTTAATATAGCTGGAAACGGTGAACGGGGAAGAATAGAGCCACTGATTAGTGCAGGTGAACGCCAGAGCCGCAGCGAGCAGCGGGCCGAACAACCGCAAGCCGTCGGCAAGCCGAGCGGACGAGGCGCCAGCCAAGCGGCTTCGGCGAAAGAATATCGGCAGCAGAAGACAGAGCGGCAGCAGAACGGCATCCAGGCGGCAGAGGAAAACCAGCGCACTCAGCACGCCCAACGGCCAGAGCGGACTGGTGGGGGTACGCCACTGTTGTTGGACGCGTACCACCAGCCACCAGGCCAGGGGCAGCAGCAAACGCCCCTCGTTGCCGAAATCATATAGACCTAAAAAGATGAGGCAGAGCATCAGCACCGCCCAGCGGCCGGCCGCGCTGAGCCGGTTTTCTTTGCAAAAACGGTGCAGCAGCAGGAGAAAAACCAGAAATAGCAGGCCATCGCTCAGCCAAACCAAATACATACCCTGCACCGGCTGCAGCGTCGTCAGGCCGGCAAGAAGCAAAAGCCAAGCTAGATATAAAGGATGATAGCCGTTGGTGGGATTCAGGCCGTCAAAGGTGGAGCCTTTTCCCAGGCTCAGATTTTGGGCGATCTTGAGATAAAAAAAAGAATCATCGGAGAAAAAATGGGAAAGTGTGGCCGATGGCAGAAACCATCCTGCAGCCAGGAGCAGTCCAAAAAGCAACAGCGGCGTATAGGAGAAATATTTTCTCATCAGGACGGTCATGAAAGCCGTTCGCAAAAAATTTCCAGCCGTGGATAAAAAATGCGCAGGCGGCGCACAGACCAAGAGGCGCGATGAAAGCAACCACTGGTCAGCCGGCGGAGATCAATCGGTAACGGCTGCGAATCGCCTCTAGAGTCTGGTAGCCGAAATTGCCCAGCGCCTGAATGGTGGAGCCTTCCGGCATGTGGCTGTTGTAATCGTTCTGAAACGCCACCAGGCTTTCGTGGGTCTTTTTCATATCGCCGTCGATCTCGCCCTGATAGAAATTCACCTCCGCCAATACCGACTGAATCAGCGCATAGGCCTGCTTGCGGTCAGCACCAGGAAGAGTGGTGGAGATAAAGCTGCCGTAGCGGCTGATGAGAAACTCGAGTTTAAGCAGTTTATAGCTGAATTTGTTCTCCCACTCCTCCATTTCGTCGGATTGCGCTGCCAAACGCCTGATCTCAGCCAGTGCTGCGGTTTTGCTCTGCGTACTATCGATGACGCCGTTCAGCTCCACCAGGGGGACGGCATTCTGCAATCGAGTCTGCAGGGATTCGATTTCCTTCTTGAGCGCGACTGAAGGCTGGGAGATCTGCACGCCCCAGAACGAAACGTCCGAGCCGCGGGCGACCGCGAGCAGCAAAACCGCGGCCAGCAAGACCATGGCCAGCGCGATCACCCCACCCAACAATTTGGGAGTCAGTTTGGCGATGATCTCCTTCCAAAAATCCAAGCCGAATGCACTTTTGCCCTGCAGCATAAAACCTCCCCTCACAAAACGGCATAAACATGATTTAGTGCCGCATCGATCGTTTATATGGTTCATCCGCAAATGGGCCGCTGATCAACCGCAGGAATCGCCCAAAACGCCGAGTAGCACTAATCCAAAATTTTTTTCATTCCCTCGGCGTTGCTTTGTGTTTTCTCCGCGATTAAATAAGGCGCCCGAAGAAGGTAAAACGGCCGCCGGACGGGTTGTTTGAAAAGAATCCGCAAAGCCGGCGGACTAGCGTTGACGCCGCTTGAACAGGCGATACAGTTCCAATTGATGTTTCAGAGTAATTTCGTTTTTCTTGTACAGCTGCTCGACCAGGTTCGGCCCAAGCAAAAAGATGTCCTCTTCCGCCGGCGTCGGCGCGGTCCACACCAACGTTTCTTTGGTCGACTCGAGCAGGCGGATGAGTTCCAAGGTGTTGTCCACATCATGACGGGTGATGTTTTGGATCTCCATGAGCAGCTGGTCGCCGTCCATGGGATAATAATTGTCCTCTTTGGGAGGAGTGGCGTAATCCGCACGATCGAGTATGTCCTGGTACTGGATGGTATAGAGCGCATTGCGATAAAAGCAGGCCAGCACTTTGAGCCGCGTCTGCAGCAGAGCCAACTCTTTGGGCAGGCCGTTTTTGCGCAGCGTCTCAAGCTCATCGATGGCGGCTTGCAGATGACCGGCGGCCTGGGAGAAAAAATTGCCCGCGATCATAGAACCGGAAAAACCGTTGATGATCTCGAATCCTTGAATGTTCATCAGATCCGCCGCCTCTTCTTCCGAGTTGGCCTGGAACTGAAATTTACGATAATAATCTTTTTCCTCCGCCGTCAACTCCATCGGGAACGGCACCAACGGCCGGGTGATCCAGCGCTGGTTCACCGTAGCCACGAGCATCAGCGGATCGCCGCTCATAGCGCGGATATTGTGCACAGCGCGGGATATTTTTTCCCACACGCTCATAAGCACATCCGCATATTCGACCCCGCCTTGCGCCAGCGCGACCTGATGGATGTTCTCCATCCTGCCGGCGACATCGGTTCTCGGATTTTTACGGAACTGCTCCAACAGGCCGACAAATTCCGGATAATCCAAATAATCGAAAGTAACCGTCAGGTTCGCCGAAGGATCCTTGCCCGCCTCCTGCAGCTGTTCGGCGATGCGAAAAACCTGCGGAATACCGGGAATGGGGCCCACCCCGTTGTCATAATACGGGTAGCCGATTAAACGGTTCGGCACCACGCTGTTGCGCGTTTTGTTGTTGAGCGATTGACCCTCCTGCAGCGCCGGGATCACCGAAGCGATCTCCGCCTGAGAGATGTATCCTGAGCCATAGTACATGGACACCTCAGCGGTCAATCCGGCCTCTTTGGCGCCCGCTTGAATCGTCGACATAAAACCGGTCACGCGGTCCGCATAGGAGCGCTGTTCACACCAGGCGGGTCCGTTCTGTCCGGGATAGAGGCTGACGCTCCAGCAGATGCCGCCGCCGGAATCATTCGTCAGCAGATTGAACCATTCAATAGGCGCGTGACGGCACAACTCGGCCACCGCTTTGCGGTACATCTCAAGCACCTGGGGATTATCGATGCAGGGGGCATAGTAAGTGTGGCGCGCCCGGCGCGGATGTTCGCAGCGCGGTCCACGCCACTCGGGATGTGCCTGAAAAACCGCCTCCGGCAGCCAGGCCGGCTCTTTGCCGGTGTAGGCTGCTTTCAGGCCGAGTTCTTTGAGGATGGCGCAGCGCTGGGTCACCATTTGCAGGTTTTTGCGTGCATACTCGGCCGGCAGGTACTCTTTCAGTTCCGGCGGGACCACTACCTTAAAAATCGTTGAAAGCAGCATTCCCCAGTTCGGATAAGGATCATTCCGGTCCAAATCCCATTGCCACATGCTCTTGGGCAGATCGCTTATGGACACATGGGTGGCGCCCAGGCGGGCGGCTTGCTGCGCAAAGGCACGAAACTCTTCCAATGTATTGGTGGGACAGGTAAAGATGATTTTTCGTTTTTGGGTCATTCTTTCAGCTCCTTGTGAGTAAGGGTTCTCAGGGGCGGATACGCCGTTCTGCAGCGGCGGCAGAAAAAAGACGATCCATAGCAAAACACGCAGACATTTCAATCTCATTCTCGACGAGGCTCCATAGTCATGAAATGAAATTGCTTTGGTTTTTCAAATAGAAGTTAATACATTTTACGATTAAATCAAGTGCAGGTTTGGCAGTCTCTCTGGGCAAAGGAAAAATGAGCCATGCAGTTGACCGCGATCGACTGGACGATCATCGCCGCCTATTTTCTTTTCAACCTGGCCATCGGCCTCTTTTACCGTAAGAAAGCGACCGGAAGCGTGAACGATTATTTCATCTCCGGCCGCCGGGTTTCCTGGTGGCTCGCCGGCACTTCCATGGTGGCCACCACCTTTGCCGCAGACACGCCGTTGGCGGTAACCGGGCTGGTCGCCCGCAACGGCATCGCCGGCAACTGGATTTGGTGGTGCATGGTTTTCAGCGGCATGCTCACGGTATTCTTTTACGCCAAGCTCTGGCGCCGCGCCGGCGTGATGACCGATGTGGAATTCGCCGAGATCCGTTATGCCGGCAAACCAGCGGCCTTTTTGCGCGGATTCCGCGCCCTCTACCTCGGCCTGCCCGTCAACCTCATAATCCTTGGCTGGGTGAACCTGGCCATGATCAAAATTCTCACCCTGATTCTGGACGTGGACAAGATTCATGCGATTGTCATCTGCCTCGCCATTATGGCGCTGACCGCTTCCATCTCCACCCTTTCCGGTCTGTGGGGCGTACTGGTGATGGATCTGTTCCAATTTGTCCTCAAGATGGGCATGGTCATCGCTCTGGCGGTTTTCGCCGTGCAGGCAGTGGGCGGCATGAGCGGCCTCAAGGCCCATTTGGCGCAGATCGATATTGCGCGAAATGCAACCGGCGGAGCCACAGGATCGGTGATGTCCTTCACTCCGGATCTCAACTCCGCCTGGATGCCGATGATCACCTTTTTAGTGTACATCGCCGTCAACTGGTGGGCCACCTGGTATCCCGGCGCAGAGCCGGGCGGCGGCGGGTATGTCGCCCAGCGCATCTTTTCCGCGAAAGACGAAAAACATTCCCTCCTCGCCACCTTCTGGTTTAATATCGCTCATTTTGCCATCCGTCCCTGGCCGTGGATTCTTGTGGCGCTGGTGGCCATGGTGCGCTTTCACAACGACCCGGCCTTTATGCACGACCCGGAATCCGGCTATATCCGCATCATGCTCTTGGATCTGCCGGTTTCTCTGCGCGGACTGATGGTGGCTGCCTTTGCAGCGGCCTATATGTCCACCATCGGCACGCAACTGAATTGGGGCGCCTCCTATCTGGTGAACGACGTTTACCGCCGTTTTCTGATGCAGAAACAGACGGAAGAGCACTATGTCGTCATCTCCCAAATCACCACAGTCATCCTGATGCTGTTGTCCGCTGTCGTTTCTTTTTACATGGACTCTATCGCTAACGCATGGAAGTTCCTCATCATGCTTGGCGCCGGCACTGGCTTGGTTTATATTCTACGCTGGTTCTGGTGGCGCATCAACGCCTGGAGCGAGGTATCGGCCCTGCTTGGTGCTTTCGTCACCTCTCTGGTGCTGCAGTTCGTCTTCAAGCTCAACGGCGACGAGGCCGAACCGTTCGCCTATGGCGTGCTGATCACCACCGGGGTCACCACTGTGATCTGGCTGGTCACAACCTGGCTCACCCGTCCGGAACCAGAGTCGGTTCTTTTAGCCTTTTATCGTCGAGTAAGACCATCCGCCCGGCTGTGGAAACCGGTTGCCGAAAAAGCCCGAGATATCAAACCGCAGAAGGACGGCCTTTTCAATCTGTTGAACTGGATCCTCGGCTGCGCGTTGATCTACCTGGCGCTGTTCGGCGTCGGCCATCTTATTTTCGCACGATGGACCCTAGGGGGGCTCTTTTTGGCATTGGCGGCTTTGGCCTTTATCTGGATCTACCGAAACCTGTCCGTCAAAGGCTGGGAAACGCTCAGCCGGTAAACCGCTGTCTCAGAAATCACTAGCAAGGAGGCTTCATGCTGCGCACCAAGCTCCCTTTTTTTATCACCTATTTCAGCCTTTTCTGTCTGGTTCTTTCTCTCTGGGCGCAAAGCGACATTGAAATCCCTTTCAGCAAATTCGTTCTTAAAAACGGATTGACCCTGATCGTCCACGAGGATCACAAGGCCCCCATCGTTGCGGTGAACGTCTGGTACCATGTGGGTTCAAAAAATGAAAAGCCCGGCCGAACCGGTTTTGCCCATCTCTTTGAACACCTCATGTTCAACGGCAGCGAGCACTTTAATTCGGATTATTTCAAAGTGCTGGAAAAAATCGGCGCCACAGACCTGAACGGTACCACCAACAACGACCGCACCAACTATTTTCAAAACGTGCCGACCTCAGCCCTGGACATCGCCCTGTGGATGGAATCAGACCGAATGGGCTGGCTGTTGGGCGCTATTGATCAAGCCAAGCTGGACGAACAGCGCGGCGTGGTGCAGAACGAAAAACGCCAGGGCGAAAACGAACCCTACGGTATGGTCGACGAGTTCATCGCCAAAGCCACCTATCCGCAGGGCCATCCGTACTCATGGACCGTCATCGGTTCCATGGAGGATCTTTCCGCCGCTTCCCTGGAGGATGTTCACGAATGGTTCAAGTCCTATTACGGCGCTGCCAACGCCGTGCTGGTTGTGGCCGGCGACATCGACCCGCAGACCGCCAAAGCCAAAGTGGAAAAATATTTCAGCGACATCCCTTCAGGCCCTCCTGTGGCTAAATTCACCGCCTGGCCGGCGAAACGAACAGGCGTTCAGAGACAATTCATGCACGACCGCGTGCCCCAAGCGCGAATCTTTAAAGTGTGGAATGTGCCCGAGTGGACCTCCAAGGACCTGGTCTTTCTCGATCTCGCCAGCGATATTTTGGCCTCAGGCAAGACCAGCCGGCTGTACCGCCGCCTGGTGTATCAGGATCAGATCGCCACACAGGTTCACGCAGCCATCGACAAGCGAGAGATCGCCGGACAGTTTTATCTCGATGCCTCAGCCAAACCCGGTGTGGAACTGGCCCGAGTCGAACACGCCTTGGATGAAGAGCTGGCTCTTTTTCTGCAAAAAGGCCCGCGGGCCGAAGAACTGGAACGGATTAAAACCCAGTACCTAGCCGGCTTTGTCCGCGGCAGCGAACGCATCGGCGGCTTTGGCGGCAAATCCGATATCCTGGCCAGCAACGAGGTGTATGCCGGCGATCCCGCATTCTATAAAACCATACTCCAGACCGTGCAGCAAGCCACCGTGGAACAGGTCTGGCAGGCGGCCAAGACCTGGCTCAGCGATGGCGTCTATGTTTTGGAGGTGGAACCGTTCGAAAAGTTTGAGACCGCCGCCGAAGGTGCAGATCGCAGCCGAGTCCCCGCGGCCCTGGAACCGCCAAAGGCGAAATTTCCGGCCCTGCAGCGCACCACCCTGAGCAACGGATTGGCCGTGCTCTTGGCGGAACGCGCCACGATCCCTGTGGTTCAGTTCAATCTCCTCGTTGACGCCGGCTATGCAGCAGACCAATTCGCCAAACCCGGGACCAGCAAGCTGGCGATGAGCGTGATCGATGAGGGTACGGCCAAACGCGATGCGCTGCAGATCAGCGAAGAACTGGATGGTCTGGCCGCGCACCTCAGAACCGGCTCCGGATTGGACATGTCTTCCATCTCTTTAAACACTTTGAAAGCCAATATGGAAAAATCGTTGGAGATCTTTAGCGATGTGATTCTAAATCCGACTTTTCCTGAAATAGAATTTTCCCGATTGCAAAAGCAGCAGCTGGCAGAGATCAAGCAGGAGAAAGCCTCCCCTCTTTCCATGGCCTACCGCGTGTTGCCCGGCCTGCTCTACGGCCAGTCGCACGCCTATGGCCATCCTTTGACCGGTTCGGGCAGCGAAGCCTCGGTGAACAGCATCACACGACAGGACCTGATCCGCTATCACCAGACTTGGGTGAGACCCAACAACGCCACCTTGATTGTTGTGGGCGATGTTCGAATGGCCGAGGTGAAGCCTTTGCTGGAAAGCTGTTTCAAAGGCTGGAAATCCGCAGCCGTACCGAAAAAGAATCTTGATCGCGTACAACCGGCGGACCGTTCCATTGTCTGCCTCCTGGACAAGCCCGGCAGCCGGCAATCTTTGGTGCTCGGCGCCAAGCTGGCGCCGCCGAAATCCGATCCCGATGACATCGCCATGGAGACCATGAACCTGATTCTCGGGGGCACTTTCACCTCGCGCATCAACATGAACATCCGTGAGGACAAACACTGGTCCTACGGCGCCCGTTCGCTGATCATGAACGCCAAAGGACAGAGGCCTTTTCTGGCCTATACGTCGGTGCAGTTGGACAAGACCAGGGAGACGGTGCAGGAGATCTTGAAAGAGTTTAAAGACCTTCTGGGCGCCAGACCGGCGACCGAAGAGGAATTGAACAGCGTGCAGGTGAATCGCGTCCAGGGATTGTCCGGCCGCTGGGAAACGATGACCGCGGTGGCCAATTCCATCGGCGAACTGGTGACCTATGGATTGCCGGATTCCTACTATGAAACCTATGGCGACCAGGTGAGAGCGGTCACCCTGAAGGACATCGCCACTGCAGCGAATAAAGTGCTCACCCCGCAGAACCTGATCTGGGTGGTGGTGGGCGACCGCAAACAAATTGAAAGCCCATTGAAAGAACTGGGTTACGAGATCATCTGTCTGGACAGCGATGGCGCCGTCGTCCCATAGCCGTTTTATTGGTTACGGTCAATCACACCATTCATCTGGTTGAGGGAAACAGCAAAAGCCGTTTTCTCTCTCGACCGCGAAAAGAAAGAAAATTCCATGAGCGAAAACAAGGCAAAACTATTGAGCGATTCAAAAACCGCCAGATGGATCGCTCTCCTGATTGTGTCCTTTACCATGTTTGCCGGCTATCTGTTTGCCGATGCGATGGCCCCGCTTCAGGGGGTTTTGGAAAAACATCTGGGGTGGAGCGGCACTGAGTACGGCTGGTATACCGGCGCTTACGGCTGGTTCAACGTCTTTTTGTTTTTCCTGATCCTGGGTGGGATCATTCTGGACAAGATGGGCGTTCGTTTTTCCGGCCTGATCGCCGCCTGCATCATGTTGTCCGGCACCGCGGTGAACTATTGGGCGATCACCACACGCAGTCTCGATGAGTCCACCTGGCGCATACTTCTCTGGACCTTTCCAGCGCAGGTGTGGGTGGCGGCTCTGGGATACGCCGTTTTCGGCGTCGGCGTTGAAATCGCCGGCATCACGGTGTCCAAAATCATCGTCAAATGGTTCAAAGGCCATGAGTTGGCGCTGGCCATGGGACTGCAGTTGGCTTTAGCGCGTCTGGGCACGGCACTGGCGCTTTCCACCGCCCTGCCCATTGCCATTGCCAGCAAAAGCCCGGCTACGCCGGTGTTCATCTGTCTGGTCATGCTCTTCCTCGGTCTGCTGGCCTTTATCTTTTATACGTTCAAAGATAAGAAACTGGATGCATCCCTCGCCCAGTTGAACAGAAAAGAGAGCCATTCCAGCGAGGATGAGTTCCATCTGCGGGACATCCTCAGCATTCTGCGCAACCGCGGCTGGTGGTACATCAGCATTCTGTGTGCGCTTTTCTACTCCGCGGTATTTCCTTTTCTCAAATATGCAACCTATTTCATGATCAATAAATTCGGCGTGGCGGAAAACTGGGCGGGCGCTATTCCAGGCCTGCTGCCGTTTGGCACGATCCTGCTGACGCCGTTTTTCGGCAACCTCTATGACCGCAAAGGCAAAGGCGCCAGCATCATGATCATCGGCTCGCTGCTGATCATCCTGGTGCATTTGCTTTTCGCTGTGCCGCTGTTGAACCACTGGTTTATCGCCATCCTGCTGATGATCGTGCTGGGCATCGGCTTCAGCCTGGTGCCCTCGGCCATGTGGCCCTCGGTCGCAAAGATCATTCCGGAAAAACAGTTGGGCACCGCCTTTGCGCTCATCTTTTGGCTGCAAAACGCCATCGCCCTGATGCTGGTCCCTGCCCTGATGGGGTGGGTGCTCGACCGATACTGCGTCACTGGCAGCGTTCTAGTGGATGGCAGTCAGGTGACCACTTATAACTATGCGCTGCCGATGATCCTGTTCATGCTCATCGGCATCACCTCGCTGGTCTTCGCCCTTTTGCTGAAACAGGAGGACAAGAAAAAAGGGTATGGTCTTGAACTGCCGAATATCAAAAAATGACGGTCGGTAAATACGCCGCTGTCTTGATACAGGAGGCATTATGCGTGCAACTATTATTCAAATCGCACTGATAGGCATATTGATGATGATTACACAGAGCAACGCTCTGACCCTGCCTGCTATTTTTTCAGATCACATGGTTCTTCAACAAAAATGCGCAGCACCTTTTTGGGGGCTGGCAGCAGCCGGAGAACAGGTGACGGTTTCGGCTGACTGGGGGAAATCCGCTCAGACGCAGGCTGACCCACAAGGCCGATGGCAGTTGCGTCTGCCGACCCCCAAGGCCGGAGGACCCTATCGCATCACGGTTCGCGCCGGCCGGGAAGAAAAAATGTTTTCCGACGTGCTGATCGGCGAGGTCTGGCTCTGTTCAGGCCAATCTAACATGGAGATGCCGCTGATGGGATGGCCGCCCCATGACTTGATCGAAGGCTCTGAGCAGGCGATTCGAAACGCTCATCTGCCCATGATCCGGTTATTCACCGTAGCCCACGCGGTCTCTGATGTGCCGCTCACCGACTGCTCCGGCGCCTGGTCGCGATGCAGTCCGCAGACGGCCGCAGGTTTCAGTGCCACCGCCTTCTTCTTCGGCCGTACGTTGAACGAAAAACTGAATATTCCCATCGGCCTGATTCATTCCAGTTGGGGCGGCACACCGGCACAGTCCTGGACCAGCGCCGAATTTCTCCAGACCATGCCTGATTTCAAACCAATGATCGAAAAAATCGAACAGGGCAGGGGCATGACCGAACAATATCAGAAATGGTTGACGCAATTCTCCACCCTGAGTGTGGCGGATCGCCCTGAGGAGACCCGCTGGACGAAGCTGGATTTCAACGATGCCGCGTGCTGCAGGACGGACTTGGCCGACAGCGAGTGGCAAACCATGAACCTTCCGGTTTACTGGGAACAGACCGAGTTGGGCGAATTCGACGGCGCTGTCTGGTTCCGCAAAACCATCGAGCTTCCCGCCGAATGGGCCGGTAAGGAAGCCGTATTGGAACTCGGTCCCATAGACGACATGGATCGCACTTTTTTCAACGGCGAGCTGGTGGGCAGTCACGAAAAGGTGGGGTTCTGGCAGACCCCACGCACTTATACCATTCCCGCGTCTCTGTTGCGAGAGGGCAGAAACGTCATAGCGGTCCGTTGCGTGGATAATTTAGGAGGCGGCGGCCTTTTCGGCAAACCTGAGCAGATGAGGCTGTACCTCCCATCCGCGCCGGAAAAAACGCTCAGTCTGGCCGGCGCATGGAAGTATCTGCCGGTGGCAGAATTCCGCAGTGGAATTTTTTATTTGTTTCCGCTGACCGGCAATATTTTTCAAACCCATCCTCAAGTACCGGTGCAGATTTCGGCCTATACGCCGACCTTTTTATACAATGCCATGATCGCCCCGTTGATCCCCTATGCCATCAGAGGCGCCATCTGGTATCAGGGCGAATCCAACACCGGCAATCCACGCCAGTATCGCACCCTATTTCCATTGATGATCCAAAATTGGCGCCAGAACTGGGGCCTGGGCGATTTTCCGTTTTACTATGTCCAGATCGCTCCCTGGGAGTATGGCAAAGAAACCCGGTCACAGGAACTGCGGGACGTGCAGAGGCAATGCCTGGATGTGCCGAACAGCGGCATGGCAGTCACCCTGGATATCGGCAATCCGCAAAATATCCATCCCGCCAACAAGCTGGATGTCGGCCGGCGGCTGGCCTTATGGGCCTTGGCTAAAACCTATAAGAAAAAAATGGTCTTTTCGGGTCCTCTCTTTCAACGCATTCACATACAGGGGGATCAGATCAAAGTCTATTTCGATCATTGCGGCACAGGACTGGCGGCAGGCCCATCCGGGCTGCATCATTTCGAAATCGCCGGCGTCGACCGTCGTTTTTATCCGGCTCAAGCGAGCCTCGCCAAGAATCAAGTCATTGTAACAGCCAAGGAGGTCAAGCACCCGGTTGCCGTGCGTTACGCTTGGAGCAACACCGCTGAGGCTTCGCTGTTCAACAAAGAGGGTCTTCCCGCCTCCTCTTTTCGCTCAGATGATTGGCCAGAGTGATGACCGGCCGGCTGCTCATACTCGCTGTGCTGCTGCTGTTTTCCGCATGCAGACAAAAGGAGACTCCTATGCGTCAAGTCATTCCAGCCGCTGGAAACGGCGCGACCATAGACGAGCGCCGCATGGCGGATATCTATGAGAGAGTCAAGACGCCGTATAAATACGGCATCGTCCTGGCTGGCAGCGCTGAAGAGATGATCGATTGCCCCAATGTCTTTCGCCATCACGACCGCTGGTATATGATCTATATCGCTTTTGACGGCCGTGGTTATGAGACCAGGCTGGCTGAGAGTGAAGATCTACTGAACTGGACGCCCAAGGGGCCTATTTTGCAGCGGAGCGGCTCCGGCTGGGATGCGGAACAAGCGGCCGCAGGATTGGCGTTGATCGACTATCGTTGGCAGGGCGAATGGCGGCTGCAAAAGCATGCGGACCGCTATTGGCTCTCTTATCTGGGCGGCGCACTGCCGGGCTATGAGACTCCGCCCCTGTCCATCGGCATGGCCGCCAGCCAGACTCCTACAAAAGCGACGCAGTGGAAGCGCACTCCGGACCATCCGGTCCTCACCCCTTCTCAACCGGATAGCCGCGACTGGGAGCGCGACACCCTGTTCAAAAGTCACATTCTATACGATCCGCAACAAACGCTGGGATTTCCCTTTGTAATGTTCTACAACGCCCGTCAGCTGGGGCCTCAGGTGGAACGCATCGGCATGGCGGTATCCCAGGATTTACGGCATTGGCAGCGCTACGGCGTCGATCCGGTCATCGACCACGGCCCAAAGCCGGGCATTTGCGGCGATCCGCAGGTCGTCAGAATCGATGATCTCTGGGTCATGTTTTATTTCGGCGCGTTCTGGCAGCCCAACGCCTTTGACACCTTTGCCTGTTCCTATGATCTGGTGCATTGGACGGATTGGAATGGGCCCCATTTAATCGAACCCTCGGAACCGTGGGACGCCACCTATGCGCACAAACCCTGGCTGGTGACGCATGAAGGAATCGTGTATCATTTCTACTGTGCGGTGGGGGATCAGGGGCGGGTCATCGCCCTGGCTACGTCAAAAAAGTTGAGATAGCCGCTTTCACTTTTACAACCGTTTTGTCTGCTCGATCGGGCGCCACCCCGACCAAGGTCCATGTGGAAAGGACCGGCCGCAACCGCAGGCTGCGGCACTATTCAATACCCGACAGCCCTTTGCAGCCGGTCCTGTCCGGTCCGGCTCAAAACCAATGATAATTCTGTTAACCGCAATCAAACCTTAGATCAGTTTGTCCCGGTTTTCGTAGATCTTTTGCACCGCATCCGCAATATCGTCCATATCGCGCCGCGACCCCAGCAACATATTCTGAGTAAACCACACTGCTTCGCTGCACAGTTGATCTGTTTCCGGCAACACGTTCTCTTCCCAGTAGCGTTTAAGCCGTTCTGCGGAGAAAAGCCGTTTATAGCTTTCCGAGTTCAAGGCTTCTTGGATCAAGCCGTCGCGATGCTGGGAAGCATAGCCGGAGGAACAGGGGATTCCCTCTGCTTCCAAAGCGGAGAGAAACTTGGCGCGTGGCACGCCGTCGAACAGCTCCTTTTTGTAGCGAAACGGATACAGATGAAAGATCGCGCGTGTGGCGCCCGGATTGAGTTTATACGGAATAATGCCGGGGATCTGCTGCAGCCGCGAGGAAAGATAGCGGGCGTTGTCCTCGCGCTGTCGGGTATCGTTCTCCAGCCGCTGCATCTGCGACATCAGAATCACCGCCTGGAACTCTTGCATGCGAAAGTTGACGCCGCGCACTGCGTTGGGGCCTGCCGGTTGAAAGGAACCGAAAGCCCGGCCGCAGTTGTGAAAGCTGTGGCATCGGTCCACGACCAGAGAATCGTTTCCCACCACCGCGCCGCCTTCGCCGGCTGGCAGATGTTTGGAATTTTGAAAACTGAAGCAGCCCAAATCACCGATCAGGCCGCACTTTTTATTTTTATATTCAGCCAGCCAGGCCTGACAGGCGTCTTCCACCACCAGAAGACGGTGTTTGCGGGCGATTTCCATGACCGGATCCATCTCCACCGGCAATCCGAGGATGTGCACCGGCAGCAGCGCGCGTGTCCGCTCAGTAATACGCTCTTCAATCTTTTGCGGATTGATAGTAAAAGTCTCTTGATCCGTATCGGCGAAAACCGGCAAGGCCTTGAGCATCAAAACGACATTGTAGGTGGCGATAAAGGTATAGGGAGAAACGATCACTTCGTCTCCTGCCTCCACGCCCAGCACATGCAGAGCGGTGATCAACGCGGCTGTGCCGCTCGAAGTGGCCAGGCACTTTTTGGCGCCCAGAAGCTCCGCATAACGCTTTTCAAACTCGGGCACGCGTACGCCCTGGCCGCGGAACCAGACGCCGCTGCGCAGGACAGCGAGAATATCCGGTTCCGCGCTTCGGTCCCAGATGGGCCAGGGGCTCCACTTTTTAGTGCGCACCGGCTGACCGCCCAGCAGCGCCAGTTTGCCGGCTCTGCGTCCTGAACGGGGAAGGCCGGCGGCTGGAACCGGCGATAACGCAGCCGCTGAGACAGCGGCGCCGGCGGCTAGAAAACGACGCCGGGAAAGTAGCTGTTTCATCATGCACCTCGCCTTACAATCGAGTTCACCTTTTCAGACCTCACCGCACACAGGGGCGGTGCAGGTCCCATCCTTTTAGGCTCCGACGATCCCCAACGGCGGCAATGTTTTCCATCTTCCGCGGGTGAAATCCGGGAAATCCACAGGCCGGCTCTTTTTAGCCACTGAGCGTTCACTCAACTCCGAAACCGCACTCCAGGCCGCCGCGTCATACACATTCTGGTCTGTGGGCAGGCCTTGGCGCAGGCACTCGATCAATCGAAAATCCTCGATAAAGTCCATGCCGCCATGCCCGGCGCCGGCCGATTCCGCGCGCAGTTTGCGCCAGAGCGGATGTTCATACTCCGCGGCATAGTTGTGCAACGGCTCCCATTCATGTTGGGGACTCTTGCCCTCGATATGGATCCGTTCCGGCCATTTCTGGGCGATGCCGCGGGTCCCCTGCACGATGTTGATGCGAGAATAGGGCCGGGGCGTGTCGCAATCGTGATACAAGGTGATGACGCGGCCGTTATGCGTACGGATCAAACTGACATTCACATCGCCCTGCCGATAATTCTGCCGGGCGCGAGGATCGTCAGCGCCGAAATGCTCGGATGCATACAGCTTTAATCCGCGCGAGACCGTGCTCATGGAAACGAGATAGTCGAACTGATCGCCGCGGTTGATGTCCATGCATTGGGCGATGGGACCCAAGCCATGCGTGGGATAGAGATTGCCGTTGCGCTTGATAGAGTGAGCGGTGCGCCACAGGCCCTCTCCTTCCGGCGTCATTTTCAACTGGCGCAGATCGTGCAGATAGCCGGCCTCGCCGTGCAAAATTTCACCCAGCACGCCTTTGCGCACCATGTTGAAGATCATCATCTCTTCATAGTCGTAACAGCAGTTTTCCATCATCACGCAATGTTTTTGCAGTTTTTCTGCGGTCTCCACCAACTGCCAGCATTCGTCCAGCGTCACCGCCGCCGGCACTTCCGTGGCAGCATGTTTGCCGTTTTTCATCGCCGCCACGCACACCGGCACGTGCCACTCCCATGGCGTGGCGGTGAAAACCAGATCCAGATCTTCGCTTTCGCACAGGCGAATGAAATCATAGTTGCCGCGTGCATAGCCCGTGGGCTTGGAACGCCCTGCGTCCGTGCACCATTTTTGGATCCGCTCCACCTTTTCCGGAACGATATCGCACACGGCTTTGATCTCAACCCCGGGAATCCTGAGAAAATTGCGTACATGGGCCGATCCCATGCCGCCCACGCCGACAAAAGCCATGCGCACCTTGTCCATGGGAGCCGTGCTGAAAAATCGATCCGGCGCCAGACCGCTTTTCTCCTGACCGCAGGCCTGCTCTTCGGCGGCCAACACCCCCAGACTTGCAGCCACCCCAAGGCTGGTCTTGAAAAATGAACGACGATTTAATTCAGAAGGATTGGATTGCATGCGCCACCTCATCGTGTTAGCTGTTATTGTTTCATAAATGGATATCGTTCAACAGATCCATTCCGCCGCTTCTCCAAGAACAGCGCCGATTATTTTTCAGTTTCCAGGCGAGTCAGTTTCTTCAACATATCTCTGATGTCACCGATCCCCTTGATCGCCACAAAGATGGTGATCGTGGAATACCAGATGACAACCGCAGCGGTGACCAGGGCCCAGAACCAATGCTCAACTGTCATGTCAGGCTCCTTTTCTTTGCGGTTTGAGCAGGGATCCGATCACCATGGCCAAAGCGGTGATTATATACGCGGCGATACCGGAATAATAAGGGCCGATTTTTTCAGCCAGCGGTTGAGTGGCCGGGACCTGCTGCATCACTAAAAAACCAACCGGAATCAACGCGCCGAATAGGATCGCCGCTCCGGCGCCCCAGCTGTTGGCCCGTTTCCAGTAACAGCAAGCGATCAGTAAAACGGACATGCTCGACAGATAGATGGTCCCGGTGACGCCGAGATAGGTCCACAGATCGCCCTTGAGCGGATACCAGAGACCATAAAACAGAAGGAATATGCCGATAAAAGCCACGATAAATCGATTCCACAAAATGCCTTTTTTCTCCGGCCACGCCTTTTTACGGAACGGCGCCATGATGTCGTTGTAGATCACACTGCCCCAGGTGAGCATGTAGGAAGAATCAGTGGACATGTCCGCGGCCAGCATAGCGGCAACCAGCAGACCCATGAGTCCCATGGGCACAAACGTAGAGAGAAACTTGGGCATGGCGTAAAGGGTGTTGGCGCCTACCACCTCCGGAGTCAAGGTAGTCAGTGCGGCTATGCCCCAGATGCCGGGAATCAAAAAACGACAGACAAAAAAGAACGCTGTCCCCTTGTAGATTTTAAGACCGGTTTTAGTGTCTTTTGCCGAGAGCAAACGAATGATGGTGGTTTGCCAGGTCAACACCACCGCCAGATTCAACAGCGCATTGAACACTACATAAGGCCAGCCCATTTTAGGATGGACCAAAGGGTTGAATCCGCCGGCGCCATGGTGCGTCTGCACCGCTTGTACCAAAGCAGCCCAGCCGATATGATATAGGATCAGCACCGTGACCAGGATGAGCCCCAAACTCATGACGATGAATTGCAGAAAATCGGTGATCAGCACCGACAGCATGCCGCCGAGAATCGTATACACCGCCACCAGGATCAACAGCAGGGTCATGGTGATCTCCAGATAATGCACGTCCAGGCCGGTGACTACAACTAAAAACTCGCCGCCGGTGCGCAGGAAAACCCCCATATTCAGCAATCCGCCCAGCACGATGACCACGCCGGCCGCCCAACGCACCCTCGGTCCGAATTTTTTCTGATAAAGTTCCGGCAGCGTCATCACCCCGCTGTCGCGCAGGGGTTTAACGCCGAATCCGGTAAAGCCCACAAACGCCATGGCTGCGGCCATCAAAATCCCAGGGACCGCGCCTGAAAAACCCATCTCATAACCGTTCTGCGCTGTGTACATGCAGGTGACGATGCCGAATTCGGTGGCGGCCAGAGAGGCGATGCCGAGAAAAACGTTCATCTCCCGGCCGGCGACGAGAAAATGTTCCACCTTGCCCACATACTTGCGCACCATGATGCCGGCCAGCATGGTGGCGAGCAGATACAGCCCTACAATCGATCCGTCTAGTATGGAAAAATGGCTCAACCAGCGCCTCCTCGTTTTGATCCGTTGCAGTGATTCACTCACGACCGGACTGGTCCGACCGACAGCAATCTATGTTTTTTAACAGAAAAATCCAACTTTTTTCTCAACAGACTCCAACGTTGATTTTTAAAATTGGTTTAAGTATATTGGCATTCGGTTTTCTCTTTACAGACAAGGAGAGTAAAAGAGTGAAGTCTACCATCAGCCGCAGGCATTTCTTTCGCAGCGCAGGCGTCGCCGCTGCTGCGTTCAGCATCGTACCGCGCCAGGTTCTGGGTGGACCTGGCTATACCGCGCCCTCTGATGAGCTGACCCGGGCGATCATTGGAGTCGGCGGCATGGGCCAAAGCCATCTGCGCTATACCGGAGCCCGTCTGCTCGCCGTGTGCGACGTGGATGAAAATCATCTGCAGAGGACTTTGGCCAAAACCGATCAGGGGGTCAAAGGCTATCACGATTTTCGTCAAGTGCTGGATCGCCCGGATATCGACGTCGTGCATATCGCCACCCCTCCGCACTGGCACGCGCTCATGTCCATTGCCGCCGCCCAAGCGGGCAAAGACATCTGGTGCGAAAAGCCCATGACTCGCACCATCGGTGAAGGAGAGCAGGTCGTCCGGGCGGTGCAGGCTTATGACCGCATCTTTCGCATCAACACCTGGTTTCGCTTCACCGATCGTTTTTACGGCTTTGGCACTCCCATCGCACCGGTGAAAAAGCTGGCAGCCAGCGGCCTGTTGGGCTGGCCGCTCAAGGTCACCATCAGTCAGGCAACCGGCTTTGAATGGAAATTTTACTGGATCGGTAGGACAGATCTGACTCCCCAGTGGATCCCCCAGGAACTGGATTACGATCTCTGGCTGGGTCCGGCGCCGTACAAACCCTATCATCCCCATCGCGTGCATGTCACCTTTCGCGGCTATTGGGATTACGACGGCGGCGGATTGGGCGATATGGGGCAACACTATCTGGATCCGGTGCAATACCTGCTGGATAAAGACCATACCAGTCCGGTTTATATCGAGGCGGATGCTCCACAGTCGCACCCGGACGCTGTGGGCACCTGGCGCACCATACGCATGGTCTATGAGGACGGCTGCGAGATCATTTTGGACGGCGAAGGCAAGGATACGGAAGCAGCTTTTCTTCAGGGCCCGAACGGCAAACTGTTTCGCGGTTTTAAATCAGACATCCCTGATCTGGAGAGAAAACTGGCGGCCTTTCCAGACCCTCCAGCGCAGGTTACGGATTTCTATCAAGCGGTGCGCGACCGGCGCAAATTCGCTCTTAACGAAGAGAACGGCCATCGCTCAGCGACTCTGGTAAACCTTGGCAAGATAGCCGTACGGCTGGGACGTCCGCTTCATTTCGATCCGGTGCGTCAACGCTTTATCAACGACGAACAGGCCAACGCCCTCATTCATGAACCCATGCGCGCCCCCTGGCACGCTTAATTTGGAAAGAGACTATGCACCTGAAAAAATTATGGCTTGTCCTGGCGCTGGCTTTGGCCGGGTGCTCTTCCAGCCGGCTGACGACCAACAGCCCCACGCATTCAATGCAAGAACTGCTCCAAGCCCTGCCGGCCGACACCCAGTTGACCGCCTCGCTGGTGTTTGACGCGATGCTGAATCATGGCGTCGATGGTCTGCAAAACCTGATCCGGTTGCTGGATTCCGGCAAAGGGGATGAAAAGACCGCCGCTCAGTATGCGCTGGACGGCCTTGCCCGATTCTGCGGCACATTGCCAAATGCGGACGCACGCCGACAAACCTTCACAGCCGCATTGGCAAGCTCGCTGACGGCCGCACGGCCGGCAGTGGATCAGGCTTTTCTCATCTCCCTTTTTAGATCCTGCCCTTCGGCTGAGAGTATTCCGTCTCTATGCAAGTTTTTACATGACGAGGTATTGTGCGAATCCGCGGCGATGGCGCTTCAGTCCACTGCAAATGCAGGGGCTGGAAGAGCGCTGCTGGAGGCGTTGGCGCAGAACAGCGAAAAAAATAAAAAAACAGTGATTCAGGCTCTTGGACAAATAAAATACGGCAAGGCGGCGCCCGAACTGCTCAAAATCGCTCAAGGCAAGAATGCCGCATTGAAAGAGGCGGCGCTGTTCGCACTGGCTGAAATGGACTGGAACCAGGCGGAAGCTGTGCTGCAGCAAAATGCGCTTCAAGACGATAAATTCGCCATCGCCTGGCTCACCTTTGCCGATGCCTCCTCAGAGACCCAGCGTGCCATTGAAATCGCGCAAACGATCGCACACAACCGAGAAAAAGCCTGGCCCGATCATCTGCGCACCGCCGCGATGGCTCTTCTGGTTAAAAAAACAGGCGCCGCCGCGCTCGCAGACCTGCGGAAGGCGGCAGCGAACGGACCGGCATCGATCCGCGCCGCAGCCTTGCGACTGGCTGAACCCTTGGCCTCAGAGGCAGCAACGCAAGCGTGGTTGGAAATGCTGCCCGGATTGACGCCGGATGCGCAGGCGGACCTCCTCGCTCTGCTCGGCCGGCAAAAAGCGACAAGCGCAACAACCGCCATGCGCCTGTATTTGCAGTCCGAGGATGCAGGGGTGCGGGCTTCCGCGCTTGAGGCTCTGACCAGCACCCTGGGCGACGCCGGCGTCAAGGATCTGCTCAGCCTGCTTAAAACCAATGTCGATGAGGCCATGCGGCGGCAGATCAAGCAAAGTCTGCTCACTTTGCCGCACGAACCGTTGAAACAGGAATGGGATCGTTTTTACCCAACCCTCGACGCAGCAGGCAAAAATCTCTTGCTCGATGTGGCGGTGATTCGGCAGGACACGCTGCGCCTCGCCGCCTTGATCGAGGCCATGCAATCCGAAGACCAGACCCTGCGACGAACAGGCCTGGAAGGCGTGAGGCTTTTAGGCAAAGCCGACGTTATGCCCGCCTGCCTCTCCCTGCTGACAACGACGTCTGTGCCGCAGGAGATTAAAGCAATCCAGGACTGCATCATCGAAATCGTCAAACGGGAGAAAAACCAAAAACCATGCGTGCAGAAACTGGAAGAGTATTTCCAGTCCGCAAACAGAGAGGAGAAAATAAAGGCGCTGCGCATATGGCGTGGCATCGGCAGCGATGCAGCGCTCAACCAGGTTCTCGCTGGCAGCCGCGATCAGGCGCTGAAAGATGAAACGCTGCGCACGCTGTGCGACTGGCCGTCGTTGAACGGTCTGGAGCCGCTTCTGCAGCTGGCTGAAAGCAAAGAGCAGCAGACTTATCGAATCCTGGCTGTTCGGGCCGCTCTGAGACTCCTCCGCGAAAATCCCATGGGCGACCTGCGGCAGTTGGGCTTTTTGCAGCGGCTGATGAAGAGCTGCGAACGCAGCGAAGAGAAAACCATGGTTCTCAGCCAGGTCGGCCAGATCAAATCCATCTCTGCACTCAAATACGCCGCCGGCTTCTGCGCGGATGAAAACATCGGTTACGAAGCGGCAGTAGCCACGGTGCAAACCACCATTCCCATCAAGGGGGCCGCTGCAGTCTTGTCGCCTGAACAGGTTGCCGCAGCTGTAGTGCAGGCGCAAGCCTCAAAGCGTTTGCAGCAAAAAATCGCCGAGACGCCACTGCTCGCTGCCACAGAAAATCAGCCTCCGGAGGGCTTTACCGCCCTGTTCAACGGCAAAGACCTTTGCGGATGGAAGGGGTTGGTGGAAGACCCGGTCAAACGCAGCCGAATGAGTCCGGATGAGCTCAACCAGGCGCAGACCAAAGCCGATGAGGAGATGCGCAAACACTGGCAGGCGATCGACGGCGTGCTCTATTTCGACGGCAAAGGCCACAGCCTGTGCACCAGCCGCGATTATGCTGATTTTGAAATGTATGTGGATTGGAAAATCGAAAAATGGGGCGACAGCGGCATTTATCTGCGCGGAGCGCCGCAGGTGCAGATATGGGACACCGCACAATGGCCGGAAGGCTCCGGCGGTTTGTACAACAATCAAAAAAATCCCAGCAAACCGCTGGTTCAGGCGGACCGGCCGGTGGGAGAATGGAACACGTTTCACATCATCATGCGCGACGAACGCGTGACCGTCTATCTCAACGAAGTGCTGGTGGTGGACCATGTGATCATGGAAAATTACTGGGAGCGGGACAAACCCATATACCGCAGCGGCCAGATCGAACTGCAGGCGCACAACACACCGCTCTATTTCCGCAATATTTTTATCAAGGAATTGCCCACCCTGGAACCGCCGTTCAACGGCCCTCTTTTTAACGGCAAGGATCTGCAAGGATGGCAAGTGATAAATGGTCGGCCCGAAAGCTGGCAAGCAGCGGACGGTATTCTATTCACCACCGGCCAGGGCGGCGGTTGGCTGTCTACGACTCGAGAATTTGCTGATTTCAAACTATCCCTGGAATTCCGCGTGCCGGCGGATGGCAACAGCGGCGTGTTTTTGCGCAGCCCGCATCACGGCGATCCGGCCTACACCGGCATGGAGATACAGGTTCTGGATGATTACGCCGAACAATATGCACGGCTTAAACCCTGGCAATACACCGGCAGCGTCTACGGCATTCAGGCGCCCTCGCAGCGCGTCAGCAAACGCGCCGGTGAGTGGCAAAAGATGGTCATCACCTGCCAAGGTCCACGGATTCGCGTTGAACTGAACGGACAGAAAACCATCGATACGGATTTAATCGACCACATGCAGCAGAGCAGCGAACATCCGGGCATTCGACGGCGGGAAGGGTACATCGGCCTGCAAAATCATAGCTCGAAATTGGAATATCGGAATATCTGGCTGGAAGAACTGCGGTGAGCTGATGCATGGTGCTGATTGGATTTTGAAGAATTCGTCTTACCTGCTCAGCACCATCTTGCGCGTCTGTTGTGTTTTGGCGGTTCGCAGCTGATACAGATACACGCCGGTGGCAACGGGCCGGCCGCTTTCATCCCGGCCATCCCAGGTGATGAATTGTACGCCCGGCAAAAGGTCGGCAAACGTTCGCACCGTTCGCCCGTTCAGATCATATATTTTCAGAACCATCGACCCATCCGATTCCGAAGAATGGTAACGGATCACAGTCTCTGCGTTAAAGGGATTGGGATAGTTCTGTTGCAGAGAAAAAAACTCCGGCCTATGAACGGCAACGGGGCGGTTCACAGCGGCGGTGATTTTTTTGCCGATCTGCAGGTCATCGAAATAAAGGGTACCGCTTGCTTTGCCGCCCGGCGTGTAGGTGAGGTGGATGCTGTCAAAGGCCAGACTGCCATCCAATCGGCCGTCGCCAAGCCATTGACCGGTCGGCATCACGGCCATATCCCACTGCACCAGCTTCCATCCCATCCAATCGATTACAAACCAAGGGCTTACCTCATGGTTCGCGGCCGCAGCCTGTGGAACACGGTCATCCACACAAAAACGAAATTGGCTTTTGCTCGCGTCCCCGAACACCCACAATTGCAGAACATAGGAAGAATCAAACAATAGCTCTTTGGCCGGCCCGCCCTCCAGGTATTCGCGTATGAACCAGGCCGATCCGCCCGTATCCCAGGCATAATTCAGGCGCAGGGATCTCGAGCTTCCGCTCTTCAGATTGACATGAAGGCTGTCTGCCCGCAGACTGGTGTATTCGCTTATAATGCCCGTCGTGTGTCCGCTCCCCTGCGGCGCCCACCATCGGTTTGCCTCCTGTTCAAAATCATCCAGCATGATCGGAGTAAACAGGATCGAGCCGGTCTTGAAATAAAAAGTTGTCTGCTGAGTGCTGATGTTGCCGAGGAGGTCCGAGAATCCTGGAAGCAGCTGCACTTTGTAAGTTGCATTCTCTTGCAAATTGTCTGCAGGGAAAAAGGAAAGAACCGACCGGTTGTCCACTATATAGTTCACAACTTTTCCAAAGACCGGCGTCGGCTGGCCGGACGCGGTGAGCAGGATTCTGTCTTGATGAACAGAGGCGCTGTCGATGGCTTCGCTGTAGTGGAAATTGAGCACCGCCTCCGGCGACACATTCTGTGTGTTGGGTTTGGGCGTCGCGCCGGTGATGCGCGGCGGAGTGAGATCAGCCGGCCCGGTGGTGAATTTCATCACAAAGGGATCCCCGGCCACGCGGTTCTGATCTCCGTCCAGATGATGGCCATAGCGGTCCAGCGCCTCTGGCGATACGGTGAGTGTGTATTCGGTTTCGAACTGCAGGGTATCCGGCTTGAAGGCCAAAGAGCGATGGTTGTTGAACCAGGTGAACTTGCCGTGAGCTGCCGGCGACAGGGAAAAGGCTTTTTCCACGCAAGCCGGATCCATCGGCCGGCTGAACAGCAGCGTGATCGACTCCCATGCAGGAAACCGTTGTGCATTGGGGACCGGCGTGGAAGCTTGAACAAACGGAGGTCTTTTAGAGATCAGCTGAATGTCTTTGAAGGTAATAAAAGTGTCTGTCAATGCGACCTGCAGCGTGTCGCTGTAGAAATCCTCGGCTTGGACCTGCACGGTCAAGAGGGAGGACTGCAGATTTTCGAAATAGTAAAAGCCGTTGCGCAGCAATTCCGGATCCGAGCTGTAACGATGAAACAACGAGGCATATGAATCCGTGACATAGGTCCGACCGTCTACCGTGATCGTGGCGCCGTTGACCAGATCGCCGTTCTCCTGATCAGCGACGAATCCGGCCAAAATCTGCACAGGCGGGCGTGCGATTTTATGAAAAGCGAGAATGGCCCAGTAGAAGGTCATGGCCTCCATTCTTTTCCATTCGGCGTTCATGTTGCGCGTGTTCTGAACCGGATTGGTGTGAAAGCCCGCTTCGCTCAATTCGGAAGGCATGGCGGTATTCCGGTTGACGCTCAAATAAGGTCCAGAGCTGGTGCAGCCATAATAGGAGCAATCGCCGAAAGAACCGGCTGTAGGAATGCGCATGCCTCGGGTCAACAGATCCACCATATAGCTGCTCATCTTTTTGCCGCCGTTGGGCACTTTTTCCTGACCCGACCGGTATTGTCCCCACAGCAACAGGGTGTTATTGGTTTCCGCTGAGCCGTTCGCACCGGGCGAATTGCTATGAATGGAATGAAACCAGGCGGCGCCGAGGCTGTTGGCGTAATCCGAACGTTGGGTCAGGCCGACGACTTGCCGGTCGTCCGTTCGCGTCAGATAAACGGTATCGATGTCGGTGGTTCGCATCAAGATATCGCGCAGCGCCAGTGCCACCCGCACGTTCTTTTCCGCTTCGGAATAATTATAGATACCCATGTTCTCCCTCTGGCTATGGCCGGGATCGAGAACAATGTTCCAACCTGATAATCCCCTCACCTGAGCGTTGGCGCAGGCGGCCAGCAGCCCGATAAGAAAACCCATTTGTTTCATCGCGTCATTCTTTCCGATCATTCAATCCCGAGATAGAAAGCAGATAAAGGCCGCCGTCCGCTGCATCGTCATAGGCGATTCGATCGCCGTTAGGCGACCAGCAAGGATTCATTTCCAGCCGTGCAGGAGTGGCGGTCAACGCCTGTTTCTCCGATCCGTCCGCTTTGATGATATAAAGATCGGAGGCAAGAAGCCTGGCTCCATCATCCTGGGTGACCATGTACACCAGGTAGCGGCTGTCCGGCGACCAGCGCGGCCGATGGCCTTCACCCAACTGCAGATATCCGCCGCCGTCGCTGTTCATGACGCACAGTGGTCCGCCCATAATTTCAAAGGCGATTTTAGCGCCGTCTGGAGAACGGGTCAAATTAATGATCCTCTCCCCCTCCAGCACGGGCGAAGCGGCGAGAGTGGTGGGATGGTAAAAATAAAGTCGATCTCCCTGAAGATAGGCTACAGGGGATGGCGCCTGTTTATTCAGAGCGGTTGCCGGTTTGCCGGTCGAAAACGTCTGCAACGCGTTCTTACTAGCAACATGCACATGGCGGTCGTCCACGGACCAAACCGGCAGCCCCATGGGCTCGATTTGATATGCGCAAAGCAGGCGCGACGCTCGAGATTCCACATCGAACATCTGCAGGGCGTTGTAGCGGCGCAGGGCTTCGTATTTTGCCACTCGGCTCACCAGCGAACGGCTGTCACTGGACCAGGCCATGCCAAAGCCGGCAGCCGGAGCATCCGAGAGCCGGCGCAGTTCCCGATCCTCCAGACGAATGACCCAGATGCCCTGGTAATTTTCACCCGTGCAGGCGATATAGCGTCCATCGTGGGACCAGAGCGGCTGAATGAATATCTGATCAGAATTTTCCAGCAGCCGCACCGGGCTGCCGGAAACTGTAAGCGCCGCCTGGGCCGCACGCAGGCTGAGCAGCAAAGACACTATTATTTTATGGTACATAGATGCTCCAAAAAGATGAATCTTTATTTTACCATTAAACGAGATAAAATGCAAATGGTTTCTCCTCCCACAGGCAAGGTTCTTCGCAGCGGTGCGCTTGGAGCAATGCCTCGACCTGCTTCACCGCAGCCTAAAACATCGGGGATCTTTTCAGATTGTTGTCGCAGGAATCGTCCAAAGAGCAGATTATTTCTTGACTTTCAACTCCAATCTTCCTATCATAGGAATATCATTTAAAAAGGAGAGCGCCTATGCAGAAAAATGACGTTTATAGATGCCAGGTATGCGGCAATATGGTGGAGGTCGTTTCGGTCGGCGGCGGCACCCTGACCTGCTGCGGCCAGCCCATGACTTTGCAGACGGAGAACACCACCGACGCGGCGGTTGAAAAACACGTTCCGGTCGTCGAACTGCAAGACGGCCGGGTTAAAGTGACCGTCGGCAGCGTCATTCACCCCATGGTGGAGAGCCATTATATCCAGTTCATCGAGGTGATCACCGCTACCAAGGTGTATCGCAAGTATCTCAAACCCGGCGAAGAGCCGGTGGCCGAATTCGACGTCGGCGAACCGATCGTCAACGTTCGCGAGTACTGCAATCTGCATGGATTGTGGGCTAAAAAATAATTAAACAGCGGCGGCGCCGCCGCGTGGGAGATCCTATGAGAAGCCTGTACTTGCTTCTGCTCATCTGGGTGTGTGCATTTCCCTCATTCGGCCAGCCCTTGCCGTCTGGCGATGCGCTCAAGGGGACGAGAAAATACAGCGATTTCGAGAAATCCGAAGTCTGTAAAAGCTGCCACGTGGATATCTATCAGCAATGGACCCAATCGATGATGGCGCAGGCGTACACGCATCATTGGGATGAGATCGAGTATTTCGAACTGGCGGTTCCGCACATGGAAAAGGCGCCTGAGCTGAAAGATGCGGTGGACGGCTGCAACGGCTGCCACACGCCCATGGCCTTTATGGCCGGCGACGTCACGCCGCCGCGGCCGGAAGCCAAATCGCGCGCCAACGAAAGCGTGAGCTGCGAGGTCTGCCACAGCATCAAGGGCATCGGCAGCGATCCGCCGTTCAATTTCAGTTTTCAATCGTCGCCGGGCCGGGTCAAGTACGGCGCCAAGCCGGGGCTGCAATCGCCGCATCACGACACCGAGGCGCTGGATATCTATCAGAAAGCCGAGTACTGCGGCAGCTGCCATAATGAAAAAAGCCCCTATGGCGTCTGGGTGAAATCGACCCAGTTGGAGTGGAAAGAGGGGCCCTATGCCAAAGAGGGCGTGCCGTGCATGCAGTGCCATATGCCCAAAGCTCTGGGCAGGAACGCGACCATGGCGCAGGAGGACATGGTGGCCCAGCACCTGTTCCACGGTGCGCATGACAACGGCAAAGTCGCCAGCGCCATCGAGTTGCGCATGCACCCTGAAGAACGCGAAGTCCGCTATGATGGGACGGTCACTTTGAAAGTCCAGCTGTTCAGCGCCAAGCCCGGGCACAAGTTTCCCTCCGGCTCAGTGGAGGATCGCATCGTCTGGCTGCACGTCACGGCCACTGACGTCAACGGCAAACAATACCATCTGCCGGTGGACAAAAAGGGCTTTGCAGGTGAAGAGTACACCATCGCCAGCGACGTCCTCGCGTACCAGGATATGGGGTTTCCCAAGGGGCTGGCTTCGTTCCCAGGAGTGCAGAGAGACGGTGTACCCATCGGCGACCGCATATTCCGCATGCCTTATTTCGATCCCGAAGGCCGCATGACCGTCATGCAGTGGAACACCAAATCCCTGGGTGTGGACTATCGCATCGGGCCGCGCGAGACCAAGATCGAGACCTTTACCTGGAAACTGCCGGACGATATTCCTTTGGGCATGGTGACGTTCAAAGCAGTGCTCAATTATCAAAAGCTGGTCAAACCGGTCGCTGACTTTTTGAACGTACCGGCGGACGAGAGCGAAATCGTTCTGGTCAACACCGCCTCCACCTGGGTGGAAGTGTACGAATAGACGCCTTCCCATCACGAACGGAATAAAATTTCGGAGCTCTGCATGAAAAAGAATCTCCTAGGTCTCACCCTGGCTCTGATCATGCTGGCGGCCCTGACGGATCAGACGCAGGCGATTCCGGCTTTTGCCCGCCGCTACAACATCTCGTGCAGCACCTGTCATGCCCCCATTCCCAAGCTCAAGCCCTATGGCGATGAATTTGCCGGAGACGGCTTTATCATGAAGGAGAACGAGAAAGAGCGGGATTACGTGACCGCCGGCGATCCGCTGCTCTGGCTCAACAAAACCATTCCGATCGGCGTGCGCTTTGACGCCTATGCCGTGTCCTATGCCACCGAAGCCAAGACCGATCTGCAGTCGCCTTGGGGCTTGAAACTGCTCTCCGGCGGCGCACTCTATAAAAACATCGGTTACTATTTTTATTTTTACATGAGTGAACGCGGCGAAGTGGCCGGCATCGAAGACGCCTATGTGCATTTTAACAACATCGGCGGATCCGAATTTGATGTTATGGTGGGCCAGTTCCAGACCAGCGATCCGTTGATGAAACGTGAACTCCGCTTGACCTTTGAGGACTATCAGGCGTACAAGTACGCGCCCGGTCTTTCCAACATCGATTTGACCTATGACCGCGGCGTTATGTTCGTCTATGGCATCGCCAAAACCGGCACTGATCTGATCATGAGCGTGACCAACGGCAACGGCAAAGCGCCGGCCGATCCTGCGACTAAAAAATTCGACACCGACAATTATAAAAATATCGGTTTCCGGGTTGCGCAGGGGATCGGTGAAAACCTCTCCATCGGCGGCTTTTATTATACCGGCAAGGAGCGCCTGGCCTCCACGGACAATACAGTCCGGTATGTAGGCCCTGATTTCAACCTGGTGCTGGGCAAACTGGAATTGACCGCGCAATATCTCGAACGCACCGACAGCAATCCCTTTATGCTGGAACAGGAGAAAAAGCTGAAAACCAAAGCGGCGGTCGTAGAGGCGATTTTCGCCCCGCAGTTAGATCGTTCCCGGTTCTACTTTTCCGCGCTTTACAACGATATCAAACAGGAAAAAGAGATCTATCAAACGTTCACTCTGGCCGGCACTTATCTCATGGCCAGAAATCTGCGCGGCTCGCTGGAGCTGACGCGCGATCTGATCAAGGATCAGAATCGAATCGTCCTGGGGATTGTCACAGGTTTCTAAGCGTATGGAAAAAGGCGCAAGCACGTTTTGCGCCTTTTTATTTTCCACCCACAGCCTTCTGCGAGGCTGTTCTCTTGGGGAATCAGAATGAACCGCTCTTTGAGTAAAAAGATCCTGAGTTATTGGCGGGATCGGTGGAAACCGGTGTGGGATCTTGTGGAATGGCCGTTGTTGATCCTGCTGGCTGTGCTCACGATTTTGTTCGGAGTAATCGGCTTTGCAGCCCATTTCCACAGCCGGCAGCAACCCCGCTCTTTTCTTGACTGTCTGTATCTGACCCTGCAGCTGTTCACCCTGGAATCCGGATCACTCCCGGGAGACAAGAGCTGGATGCTGGAGATCGCCCGGTTTTCAGCGCCGCTTTTGGCCGTCTATACCGCTCTGAAAGCTTTAGGGCTCCTTTTCAGCCGGCAGATCATGCTTATCCGGCTGGCGTTCACGCAAAATCACACCATCCTCTGCGGCCTGGGACGCAAGGGGTACCGGCTTGCCCGGGAGTACTGGAGCAGAGGAGAGCGCGTCGTCGTCCTGGAGCAGGATCCGAACACGCCATTCGTCCTGCCGGCCAGAGCCGCGGGCATTCCGGTTTTGGTGGGCAATGCGGCCGATGCCAAGCTGCTTAACCAGGCGCGTCTATCGCGCGCCGAACGGCTTATCTGCGTCTGTGGGGAGGACGGCATCAATGCCGAAATAGCGCTTGCCGCTCAGAGCGTGCTGGGCAACCAGCCTCGCCCCCCCCTACACTGCTTTGTCCATATCGTGGAACCGGCCGTGTGGGATCTGCTCAATGGATTTAAATTTACTTTCGATACCCGCTCCGTGCGCATGGATTTTTTCAATATCTATGATTGGGGCGCCAAACGGATGCTGGAAAAATATCCCCTGTCCGCTGCCGCCACGTCGACACAAAGCCCGCCCCGTCTGCTCATCGTCGGTTTAGGAAAACTGGGCGGCAGCCTGCTGGTGCAGATCGCCCGCGCCTGGTTCTGGAAAACCCGCGATGTCAAAAAAGCGGGTAAGCTGTCCATCACGATCATCGACAAAGCCGCGACGGCAAAAATCCGCCAGCTGGTGCATCGCTACCCGCAACTGGAGCAAGCCTGCCGGCTCTTTCCGATCGAAGAGGATATCCGCTGGCTGTGCAAGGCTAAGGCTGGAAAGCGGAGAATCGCCAAAAGCGCATTTCTCGTTCACCGCGCCTATGTCTGCGTCGACAACGATGCACTGGCCCTGCATGCGGCCGGCGTACTGCAAAATGTTCTGCCTGATCGTAAGACTCCTATCGTGGTTCGCATGGCGGTCAGATCCGGCCTGGCCGCGCTGCTTTCGATGCGCCAATCCGTTCATGCAGATTCCATCGAAATTTTTCATTTGCTGGATGAGGCCTGCCGGACGGAAGCCATGGAGGACTATATCGATGTGTTGGCCAAAGCCATGCACGAGGCTTACGTCGAACGGTGTCTGGCGGATGGGACCGGCAACAAAGATAGGCCTGCCCTTCAGCCCTGGGCCAGGCTGTCTGAGGACTATCGGAATGCCAACCGGGCTCAGGCACACCATCTGCCCTGTAAATTGGCAAAGGTGGGCTACCGGCTAGAACCGTTATATGACTGGCAGGCAGACCGGCAAAAGTTCCCCGCTCAAGATCTCGAAGACCTGGCCAGGATGGAACATGACCGTTGGCTGGAAGAACGGCGGCAAGCCGGATGGAAGCTAGGTCCGGACGATCCGGCGCAGCGAACCAATCCGCATATAAAACCCTGGGACGAGTTGGAAGAAAAGATCAAAGAAATCGACCGCAACACCGTGGCCTCGATTCCCAGGTATTTGGCCCGGATCGATCTGCAGATGGTCCGGTACGAAAGCCAAGCCCGAACAACGATGGGAGGTCTTAAATGAACGGCCCGAATATTTCCATCGATCAGCACCTTCGCGATGTTGAAAGATATGCCAAACAGCGACATCGCTACGAAAAATTCGCTAATACGCTTGAAGAAATCCTGAAAAAGGCAGGCGCGCTTTATGCACCCCTGTGCATCGTTCAGGTTCGCGCTAAAACGGTTTCCAGCTTTGCAGAAAAAATCGTCCGCAAGGATAAATATGCGGATCCGCTGGTCGACATGACCGATCTGTGCGGTGGACGCATCATCGTTCATTTTCAAAGCCAGGCGTTGAAAATCTGCCGGTTCATCAAAGACAACTTTATCATCGACGAAGCCAACAGCATCGATGTGAGCTCGAAGCTTAGAGACGGCGAATTCGGCTATCTCTCGATCCATTACATTGTCACCCCCCGGGAAGGCAGCATCCTCGGCGTATCCATTGCCAAAGATTTTATCGACCTGAAGGCGGAAATTCAAGTACGAACTCTGCTGCAGCACGCCTGGGCCGACATCAGCCATGATCGCATTTATAAAGCCCAATATGCCATTCCCAGACGATGGGTGCGGGAGAGCGCCCGATTGGCGGCGGTGTTGGAAAAGGCCGACAACGCCTTTGCCGGCATGTCGGAGACTTTGGACGCCTATTCGAACAATTACAGCGTGCTGCTCTGCAAGGACAAGCTGGATGCGGAAATTCAGATTCTGGAGACCCTGATCAAAGTGGAACCTGATCCGCAGAACAAGCCGGTGCATGCGCTCAAATTGGCCAGGGCGCTGGCCGCCAAGGGCGAATGGGCTTCATCGGCCCATCTCCTGAAGGATCATTTGTCGGCCCTCGACCAACCGGACATACCCATCGATTACGCCTTTGCCCTGTGTCATTGTCTGAGAACAGAGACGAACCATCCGGATTTCATCAAAGGACAGAGACAGCTGCAGAAATCCGCAGAATTCATCCAGCCGACCACGGCTTATGAAAAAGTGCAGGAAGCCATCCACAGACAGGCGCGCGCCTGGCATTTGTTGGGATGCACTTGGAGTTGGGTCAAAGGAAAAGAAAAAAAAGCCAAAGAGGCTTTTCACCGCGCTTATGAGCTTACACCCACCAACCCTTACTATTTTTTAAAATTTCTCGAATATGAAATCAAAGGGCGCAGGGACATGGCCTTTCTGGTCATGCTCAAGCCCGGCATTCTGGAGGCCGTTCGTTCCTGCCGCAACCATATTGAAATCGGTCTGGAGCTGGTCCAGGCCTATCCGGCCATGGCCAGAGCGTATTTTATTTTATCTATGCCGGACGAGTGCATCAACGCCTACGCCAGATTCATTGATTTATTGCTGTGCAAAGAGTCGTGCATCCTGCCGGAACGGTTGGAGGAGGAACTGCAGGCGCTCGAAAACCTGCAGGACGTCAATCCGGATCTTTACGAGCAGTGTTTTCAACTCATGCATCTCGCCCGCTGGAGCAAATGCGCCGCTGAGGATTCTAAAAAAATCATTGAAAAAAAGCGCCTTGATGCCGATGCCCTGAAGCAGCCGGTTCTGATCATCGCCGGAGGGGCCGAGTTGATGAACCTGCAAACCGCCCACCATTATCACGATCTGATTCGTGAAGCGTTGGATTATTTCAAGGGCACTGTGATCAGCGGCGGCACCACCTCCGGCATCCCTGGTCAAGTCGGCATGGTGGCGCGCGATCTGGCCCACCTCAAATCCAAAAAATTCGAACTGATCGGCTACCTTCCTAAGAAGCTGCCGGCAGACGCAACAATCAGCCGCGACTATGACAGGCTGGTGCGCACCAGCGCGAACACTTTCTCACCTAAAGAACTGATCGCTTACTGGAGCGATCTCTTGCTGGCTGGGATCAATCCGTCCAAGGTGCTGGTACTGGGGATCAACGGCGGCCGCATCGCGGACCTGGAATACCGCCTGGCCCTGGCCTTTGGCGCGTTCGTCGGACTGGTGCAGAACAGCGGCCGCGCTGCGGCCGGTTTGTTGGCAGATCCGGATTGGAAAGACCACCCGCGCATCGTGGTGCTGGCGGAGGATGCCAAAATCATCTGGGCATTCACGCATCAACATCAACCCGTGCAGATGACGCCATCCCAGATCGACGCATTGGCGCCGCAAGCGCACGAATACTATCGCTCTAAACGCGTCGAACAAAAGAACACCAGCGACAAAGCCATGTTGCCCTGGGATAAGCTGCCGGACTCGCTGATCGAGTCCAACAAAGAACAAATCCGATTCATCGAAAAAACGATCGCCAAGCTGGGACTGAGCATCAGACCCAACACCGCAGCGAAAGTATATCCGTTTACAAAAAAACAAAAAGACGCCATGGCTGAATTGGAGCATGCGCGGTGGTGCGTGGAGCGCAGCCTGGACGGTTGGCGGTACGGTCCGGTTAAAGACGTGGACCATAAAATAAACCCTTCGCTGGTCCCCTGGGACAAATTGTCGAAGGAGATCCAGGCCTACGATGTGGAAGCGGTTTCCCATTTTCAAGAGATATTGAACCAGGCGGGGTTTGAGATCTATGATCCGATGGAGAAGAAATGACCGAATATCCAGGTATCGCTGTCCGCGCCTTGATCCGCGATAGCCAAGGACGAATCCTTTTACTGAGAAGGCAGAACACACACTATTATGATGGACAGTGGTGCCTGCCCGGCGGCAAGGTGGAATACGGCCAGACCCTTGAGGAGGCGGTTGTCCGCGAGGTGCTGGAAGAGACGGCGCTGACCTGCCTGGACAGCGATTATCTGTTTTTCAATGAATCGCTGCCGGGCCGGGAAAACGACCTGCATTACATCACGTTTTATTTTTGCTGTCGCACCGCAGGAGAGGTGGCGGTCAACCAAGAGTCTGAAGAATACGCCTGGGTCAGGCCGGAAGAATTGACCGGGTACACTATCCCACCCGGCCATTATGAGGCGATCTTGAAGGCGCTGTCGCCGGGATGACCGCCTCCTTCGCGCATCAAGTACAAACCAGTCGTTTCACTCGGCCCTCACTTGGGAGATCCGTCCATGCGTCGCCTTCTCTTATACTGGAAACCCGTCTGCATCTCGTTCATCCTGGCGGTCTCGTTCACAGCCTTTCTCCACAGCGACATGCTGACGCATGTGTCCACCTCCAAGATCCCTTCCGCGATCTATTACAGTCTCTCCCTGTTCGTGCTGGGAGGCCCCGGCATCGGCCTGCCGCAAGAATCCTCCCCCCTGCTCGAGTGCCTGCTCTGGGCCTGCTATTTCCTCGCGCCCATGCTGACGCTCAGCGTGGTCTATGAATTCATTCAGAAACAGCTGCTCAACCGAGTGCCGCGCCGACTGGCAGGTCACACGATCCTCTGCGGCATGGGCCGCAACGGCCGGTTGATCTACGAGTTAATCCGGGAGACCGACAAGAATCATAAAATCGTCATCATTGAAAAAGGCGATAGCAATCCCTATGCCCAGCAGTTGTCGAAAGATCCTGCCACTTGGTGGGTGCAAAACGACTTTACCCGATCAGCAGTGCTCCAGTCCGCACGAGTGGATAAGGCCGCACGGATCATCTTTTCCACAAATCAGGACCTGGACAACCTCAATGCGGTGGTGGAATTGCAGAGCCACAGGAACACTGTCCTGCACGCCCCTCTTTTCTGCCATCTCGGCGATCTGGAAATGCTTGACAATTTTCAGCAGACGCTGTTTCGCGAACCGGCTTACCGCTGTGTGCGCGTCTTTAACGGGTATCAGAGCGCCACAAAAAGACTGTATCAGCGTCTGCGCGGTGAAGATTTTTTCTCTCCACACGGCACGGTGTTCATTCTCTTCGGCTTTGGCCGTTTCGCCCGAATGCTGTTCACGCACATCCTTCAGGATCCCATGCGCACGGCGAACGATGAGATCCTGATGGTCACAGACAGACCACCGGCCGGTTTTGACATTGAGCAGGCATCGAGCCAAGGCAGAGCCAGTGAATCCCGTCCGTGCAAAATCCACGAGCCCATCATCAACGACATGCACCTCTCTGCCACCTGGACCATCCTTGAACGTGAGCTGCAACCGCACGTCAAGCCGATACTGGCCTTTGTCTGCCGCGACAATGACATCGCCAACTTGGATTTGGCCATCTCGATTAAACTCAGAGGACCGCAGAGGTTGCGGGATGCCACCTTCATCTGTCGCATGTATGCTAAAACAGTGAAGGATCTCAGCGACATGCTCGATCACCGCCTGACGCCCCGCCAGAGCAAAGACGTTCTGCTCTTTCCATTGGAGGCTGAATTGAAAGCGGCGTTTTTTACAGAGATCATCCAGGTTGCCGCCTAGCGGCTCCGTCTGATCTTTTCGGAACCAGGCATAACCGCAATGAACGGATTGAAAACCCCGGCGTCGCGCTCCCGGCGTACATTTTTATTGACTATTGTTTTAAAATAAGTTATACTATAAAATCAAGCCTGACTGGTATTTTCCTGCCAAACTCACGAGGTACGCATGTCGCACATGCTCTGCGTTTTTTCAACCCTAACAGCCGTTCTGGTTGTGGCGGGCTGTGGCACTGCCCCACTGACCAGCAAAGCGCCGGTTGATTACCTCTCCAAAGAACTGGCTAAATTCGCGCCGGTGGAGCTGAAAGCCGATCTGTCCCATCTTTCCGTCAATGACAAAAAATGTCTAGAAAAATTAATCAAAGCAGCAGAAGTCATCGACCAAATGTTTTTGCGTCAGGTTGATCCGCAAAACCCGCAGCTGCTGAAAACACTGGAAAAAAATCAGGATCAGCCGTATCTGGATTTTTTCAGAATCATGTATGGCCCCTGGAATCGTTTGGATCACGACAAACCATTCCTCAACGACCGCGCCAAGCCGGCCGGCGCCGGATTCTATCCGCCGGATATGACCAAGGAAGAGTTCGAGGCGGCCTTGGCAAAAAATCCGGATCAGCGGAAGCGGTTCGAAAGCAATTTCACCGTCATCCGTCGCGTCAAGGGCGAACTGCGTGCGGTCTCGTACCATCTGGCCTATCAACCCTACACCAAGCAGATCAGCGAACTGTTGGAAGAGGCGGCGGCGCTGACCGACGATGCAACGCTGAAAAAATACCTGCAGCTGCGCAGCCATGCGTTTCTCACTGACAACTATTACGAATCCGACCTGGCGTGGATGGACCTGAACGGCGATCTAGAGGTGGTCATCGGTCCCTATGAGGTGTATGAGGACAACCTGTTCAACTACAAGGCGGCCTACGAAGCGTTTCTCTGCGTAGTGGACAAACCGGCGAGTGAAAAGCTTTCGACCGCCGCACTGTATCTGAAAGAGATGGAGGCGCACCTGCCGATCGCCGAGGAGTACAAATCCAGCCGCGGCTTGGCTTCGCCGATCAAGGTGGTGCAGGAAGTACTGTCCGCCGGCGATACCAGAGCCGGTGTGCAGACCACGGCGTTCAATCTGCCCAATGACGAGCGGGTGCGTGAGGCCAAAGGCTCTAAAAAAGTGATGCTGAAAAACGTAGCCCAGGCCAAGTATGATAAATGCTGGATTCCCATAGCCCACAAGCTGCTGGCGGAGAGACCGCTGCAGCAAGTCAGTTTTGACATGTACTTTAACCACGTGCTCATGCATGAGATGAGCCACGGCCTGGGACCGGGCATGATCACCCAGCCGAACGGCGAGCGGGTCGATGTGGCCAAATTGCTCAAAGAGCACTATTCGATCATCGAGGAGTGCAAGGCCGATGTCCTCGGCGTCTATAACCTGCTTTTTCTCATGGACAGGGGTGTTTTCCCTAAGGACGAATACGGACTGTTCGCCACCTATCTCGGCGGCATGTTCCGCTCTATCCGCTTCGGCATCAACGAAGCGCATGGCGGCGGCGTGGCCATTCAATTCAACTACCTGATGGAAAAAGGGGCGTTTTTCAGCGACAGCCAGGGGCGTTTGGATTTCGACGAGCAAAAGATGGCGCCGGCGCTTGCCGAGCTCGCTCACCATGTGCTGATGCTGCAGGCGACAGGCGATTATGCTGGAACAAAAGAGTTCGTAAACAAGTACCGTTTGATGTCGCCGGTCATGCAGAACTGTATCGACAAACTACAAGATGCGCCGGTTGATATACGGCCGACGTTCATTTATTAACTCAAAATCTCATCAAAGTCATCCATGTTTCTTCCCTTTTACCGAGGCGATGGCGCCTGGATTCAGCGACTGCTAGCTGTGGATTACCTGCGCAAAGTGGAATTTCTGCATCAGCTCCACTCGGAATATGCGCCGCAGGAAACCGGGCTCAACCTGCCGATTTCCGCAGAAATTTACATATCCATAGCCAGCCCTGCTTACCTGCGGGAAAAATTCGGCCCACAATATTTATCAACGCAAAACAGCCTGGCGGCTGGATTTCAGCAACTCTATACCTTTTGCCGGCGCAACTCGGTGAACTCGCTTCGGGATATGGGTCCAGAATTTGATTTCAGCATTTCCATTTACGTCGATCAGTATTGCCTCAAAGAAAAAGGCTTGCGTGAAATTTTGCATCCCGTAAATCTAGATAGTATTCCACAAGCAGCGGTCACATCGACTGATCTCGGCTTTATGAGTTATAAGGAAAATCGCTGCAAAGAGGCGCTGCACTATTTCAAACAAGCGCTTATGATTGAACCGGGGCTCTATCCGCTGCTATTTCCAATGGGGCTTATTTATCTGAATTGTCAAGAGTTTATAGACGAAGGAAATGCTTTTTATTATTTTAAGACCTGCGGCAATTTCGCTGAAAACCGGGACGACCTGGGGTTGGCGGCTAGGGCTTTTTTACATGCCTCCTTCGCAGCCTATCTCCTAACGAAAGATCACGAAGCTATGCAACTGGCGCAAAAAGCGATCACGCTCGATTCGACCATTTCGGAGAGCTATTATCTTTATGCGAAAATTGCCACCATGCATGAACCGGACTCTGCGCTCATCAAGATTCGTACCGCCATTGCCATGGATGAGCAATATGTGCTTAAAGCCGGCGCGGACAAGGATTTTTATCCGATCCTTGGCCGCTTATTCACTGAATTGTATCAGGAAGCAGAATCCAAAGCAGCTGTTCTTTTCGCTAAATTTGAAGAGGAACGGGAAAGGATTAAGCAAATCGAGCGGTCGTTGCACGATTATGAGGTGCGTATCAGTCAGGTTGGAATCCATCGAAAATTTTTCGACCGAATCAACGATCAATTTGATAAATTGGAAGAGATCTATCGACGAGGCACTTTTTTTGATTATAATCTTTTCCTGGTCAGTTTTGAAAAATTCCGCGACGACTATCTTAATCCAGGGATCAAGGAACAGTTGAAAAAAAAATATGTAGGATTGCAGGACCGCACCCGCATTTTCAGTGAAATGGAGCAGCAGATCACCCTGCTGTCCGCCAGGCGCAGAAACGTCAAACTGTTATCTTTTATCCTGCTCAATTTTTCTTTTTTAAATCTGATTTGGCAAACGATCGCTTCAATCCCTTTGTCGCCGGACTGGCTGGTGATGGTTCCTTTTTTTGCCATCGCCACTGTGCTTGTGGCGTTCGGCGATGTCGCTTTAAGAAAAACACAGCAATTTCTCTACGGCATCACTCTCCATAAATGGGGAGTAGACGAAGTAGATCGCATCGGTTCCAACCTGATGACTTTCATGAATCGCTTTTACCAAAAAATATACTTTACCCTTAATACGGTTTTTCTGCTTGCCGCTTTCCTCTTCACGCTTTTTGCCGATCCAGGCACGCGACCGGTACTGGTTTATTTTTACATTTTTTTCGTGTATGTATTCCTGTGGTTGTACGATACTTTTAAAACCAACATCACTGCGCTGACGGCCCATAGAGAAAAGCTCAATGACGAAATCAATGAAATACTGCAATATCCTTTAGGATGAGGCCGTTTCCCGGGAACCGCTGATGCCAATGTCAAAATTTTACCAACAAATCCTGGACAATAGCCCGGCTGAAATTTCCGTCATAAACATGGCGCCAGGCAAAGACCGATTCACTATCGTCTATATCAATCAGACCAAAGCCAACCATTTTGCCATTCCGGTGCAAGCGGCCATAGGGAAAAAGTGCTATCAGGTCTTTGAATCTCTGCGGACGAGTGACGATCGCCAGGACGGGTACTGTTCCGGTTGTCCCTCTTTGGAAGCTTATGAAAGCGAAGGCCGGGAGATACACCGGGATTGGCCCTACATTCATCCGTGGAATAATCAGATTCGCATTGTCAACATCACCAGCCGGCGGATACCGAATACGGATTACGTAATCGAGATTTGCCGCGACAATACCATGCGCCGTCGGATCTCGGAGATGACTTCCCTGCTCTCCAAAATAGAATCCTACCAGCAAATTGAAGAGCTGATCCATACCGGATTCCTACAATGGTTATATTTTGATCGGTGTCGCTTCTATCGCATCTCTAACAATGGAAAAGAGCTGGTTTTAAAAAGTTTTAAAAAAGCCGTGGAGACGGATGAAAAAAACGGCTCCCGGAAATTGATCGATATCGTGACCGATGATGTGATCCTGACCCGGGAAAACTCTGAGGCCGATCGGGCCCTGCTGGAAAAGAATGACGCCACCCCCAAGCTCTTCATCATCTCCGATGTCTTTGATGCCAATCAGATCCCGCCCAGCCGTTTCAAGCACTTGGTATTGCTTGAACAATGCCACTCTACCCAGCAGCTGCAGAAACGGCAGTATCCTCTTTGGCTGGACCTGCCGATTTCGGCCTCAGGCAAGATCGTCGGAAAAATAAGCGTTGATTTGGCGCCGCGTTTTACTGATAAAGAGGCTTGGCTGATCGCTGATTATGAAATCGAATCCTTAGCCCTGCTGGCAAAAACGATAGGACAGACCTGGGAGAACGTCCGGCTGTTGGATGTGGATGAGTTGCGCGAAATTGATAAAATTGTCTGGGTCAGTAAAGGGGCAGAATTGCACCAAGTCCTGTTTCAGATCCTGACGACGACCTGTTCCTATTTGGGATTCGAGCAGAGCCATATCGCATTGGACACAGGGCGAGGAACCGTCGAAATCATTGGACGGGAGTATGGCGAGACCAAATCGGTTCGCATCCTTTCATGGCACGAATCCATCTGCGGCCATATCATAGAAAAGTATAATACAGAACATCAGGAAAAACCATCCATCTTTGATCCTCTCAGCGCTGAGATAAAAAGCAGTTATAAAGACATCGGCGACCAGGACCTGCAGGTCCAACGAAGCGTTAAAAGCTGCCTGGTAACCCCCTTGATCGATGACCAGGGTGTGCTTCTGGGATCCTGGTACTTGGAGAGCGCTGCAACCCAGGTTTTCAATGAGTATTTGACTGACCGCATCCAAGTTATCGCCCTGCAGATTTCTGAGGCGGTTCGAAGGGTGCAAGCGGACCAGGAGGTAAAACAGCAGCGCGACGAGGCGATTAAAAGCAAGCGGGAAGCGGAAATCACCTTTGAAGAAAAAGAACGTTTTTATCAAACGGCGCAACATGAAATGCTCGCGCCGATCGATCCCATTGCAGCCACCTTTAAATTATTCAAACGAAAGATTGAACGACTGGGCGTACAAGACAGACGGCTTTTACAGCTTGCAGATGAAGGGATCACCCATTGCCAGTTTCTACGCTACACCTTTGATAATCTCGATTTTTTACGATCCGAGCCCATTTTCCTCAATCCGACGCCGGCGCAGATTTTCAAAGAGGTGATCATACCGGTGGTCGAAACCGTACGCGAATTCGCCAAGGAACAAGGCGTTCAGATTGAATACAGCGGCTATCAGATCGTGGAAAAATATATCTCTTTGGATGTCCATCGTATGCGCAACGTCTTTTTTAACCTGTTGCGTAACGCTATCAAGTATTCGCATCGCGGCACGATGATCTACGTCCGCGGCGTTAAAGTGACAGAAGGAGTGTCATTGATCGAAATCGAGAACCGGGGCATCGGTGTCCCGGAGGGTTGGAATGAACGAATCTTTAATCTTTATCAACGGGCGGACAACGCTCGTCGGCTCACCACTCCAGGATCGGGGATCGGGCTTTACATTTCCCGTAAAATCATCGAAGCCCATTCTGGAAGACTTTATTTAGCGCACAACCACGAACCGACCGTCTTCGCCATCGAACTGCCGAAAAACACAGGAGCAGGGAATGAAAATCGTCTGGATCGATGATGACTCTTACCGAACGAAAACCATCCGCGAACTGCTGCAATTTCAGGGTCATGTCATCCATTTTTTTACCGAATATGAAGAAGGATATGATTTCCTCAAACTGCACCATGCCAAGATGGAGGCGGTGATTCTGGACATCATGATGCCGCCCGGCGCGTTATTCGATCCGAAAGAAACCAATGATGGACGTACAACAGGATTGCACCTTTACAAACTAATTCGTAAATTCTTCCGCGGTCCTATCCTGCTCTATACCATTTTCGGCGACCGGGCACAGATCGAATTTTCCATTCGTCACGACCCGAAAGCCAAATATCTGGCCAAGCCAGCCAGCGACGATGAAATTTTAGCTGGCATTTATAAAATGAAATAAACCTATCCGTGAGGCGGCCATGACCGGTTACGTCACCATGTTGCTCTTCCTTATCGTCATCGGATTATTTCTCGGCCTAATCCTGCGTGGGCTGAGGATCGTTCGACAGCAGGAAAATATTGTTGTCGAACGATTGGGTAAATACCATCACACAGCCGGACCAGGCATCCGGGTGGTGATTCCCTTTATCGAGCGGGCCCGCCAGATCCAGAGGGTGGATCTTCAGGTGCTGCCGGATGGCTCAGCCATCGAACATCTTAAATGGGTTGATCGCATCAGCCTGCAACAGCTCATCCTCGACCTGCGCAAACAGGATGTCATCACAAAGGACAACTTGCAGATGTCCATCGACGCACTAATGATGTACCAGATCATTGAACCCTATCGCGCGGTCTATGTGGCTGAGAACCTGACCCAGGCCCTGAAATACATCACCCAAACCACGCTGCGCAGCATCATCGGCGAGATGGCGTTGGAAGAAACTTTTGCATCGAGAGAAAAAATCAATCAAAAAATCCGTTTAGCCCTGGATCACGCTACAGATACGTGGGGCGTTCGCATCAACCGCGTAGAAATCCAGAACATCACGCCGCCGGAGGACATTCGTGCGGCTTTGGAGAAACAAATGCGGGCGGAACGCGATAAACGCGCGACCATTCTGGAGGCGGAAGGAAGACAAAGAGCCATGGTGTTGGATGCGCAGGGAGCAAGAGATGCGGAGGTCAACCGAGCGGAAGCGGAAAAAAGGGCTAAAATCCTTGTCGCCGAGGGCGACGCGGTGGCGCGTATCCGCGTCGCACAGGCCGAGGCCGAGGCCATCAAAAAAATATCCGACGCCGTCGCCGAGATTCGCGGGAATCCGGAAAATTATCTGCTCCTGACCAAATATCTTGATACGCTGAAAGAAATGACCGCCGGCAAAGACAACAAAGTTGTCTATGTGCCTTATGAAGCCACCGGCGTGCTGAGCTCACTAGGCAGCATTAAGGAGTTGTTTCTGGCTGGAGCCGGCGAGAAAAAAACACCAACTTCCACTTGAACGATGAAGCGCTCTATTCCATCTGCGGCTTGAGCACCAGCGTGGCCAGCGGCGGAACCTGCAGCGACAGGGAGTAACCATGGCAGTGCCAGGCTCTCGCTTCAGCCGTAAGGCCGCCTAGATTACCCTTGTTCGTTCCGCCGTAGATCTCGCTGTCCGAATTGAGGATCTCTCGGTAGAATCCCGGATACGGCACTCCAATCCGATACGTCTGATGATACATCGGGGTAAAGTTGCAGACGAACAGCAGCGTATCCGCCGGGTTCATCGTCTTGCGCATAAAGACGATGATGCTGTTTTCTGAATCTTGAAAATCGATCCACTCAAAGCCGGCGGGATCGAAATCGATGGCCCACATCGCCGGTTCGTGACGATACAACTGATTGAGATCGCACAGCAAGCGGCGCAGCTTTTGGTGCGGTTCATACTCGAGCAGATGCCAATCCAGGCTTTTCGATTCAGACCACTCCTCCCACACGCCGAACTCGGACCCCATGAATAACAGCTTCTTGCCCGGATGACCATACATGAAAGTCAGCAGCGTGCGCAGGTTGGCGAACTTTTGCCAAAAATCGCCCGGCATTTTATCCAACAGCGACCGTTTGCCGTGCACCACCTCGTCATGACTGAGCACAAGAACGAAATTCTCATGAAAGGCGTACAGCAGAGCGAAGGTGATCATGTTGTGATGGTATTTGCGGTACAAAGGATCCTTGCTGAAATAGGTGAGGAAATCGTTCATCCATCCCATATTCCACTTCATGTTGAATCCCAGGCCGCCTAGATATGTGGGCTTGGAAACGCCGGGCCAGGCGGTGGACTCTTCGGCGATGGAGAGCACGCCTGGATAATAGTGAAAAATCACCTCGTTGAATTTTTTAATGAAATCGATGGCCTCCAGATTTTCCCGGCCGCCGAAGGCGTTGGGGATCCACTCCCCCTCTTTGCGGGAATAATCCAGATACAGCATGCTGGCCACCGCGTCCACCCGTACGCCGTCCACATGATATTTTTCAAACCAGAAAATCAGATTGGCGATGAGAAAATTACGCACTTCGTTACGACCGTAATTGAAGATCAGCGTGCCCCAGTCCTTGTGTTCGCCCTTGCGCGGGTCCGCATGCTCGTACAGATGCGAGCCGTCGAACCAGGCCAAACTGTGGCCGTCGCGCGGGAAATGAGCGGGCACCCAATCGATGATCACGCCGATGTTGTGGGTGTGCAGATAATCGATGAAATATTGAAAATCCTCCGGTGTGCCGAAGCGGGACGTGGGCGCATAATAGCCCGTGACCTGATACCCCCAGGAAGCGTCCAGAGGATGCTCCGAAATGGGTAAAAGCTCCACGTGGGTGTAGCCCATCTCGAGCACATACTCGGTGAGTTGGTGCGCCAGCTCCCGGTAGGTCAAAAAACGGCCGCCCTCCTCCGGCACGCGTCGCCAGGAACCGAGATGCACCTCATAGACCGCCATGGGTTGGGTGAGCGGATCGGTGCGGCGTCGCCGCTCCATCCACGCCTGATCCTGCCATGAGTGACGATTGATGTCGCAGACCACCGCCGCGGTCTGCGGCCGGACCTCGAACTGAAATCCGTACGGATCGGTTTTGATCATCAGGTTGCCGGCTCGATCCTTGATCTCAAATTTATATTTTTCCCCAACCCCGATCTCGGGGATGAACAACTCCCAAATGCCCGAATGGCCGAGCACCCGCATCTGATGCTTGCCGCCGTGCCACTGGTTAAAGTCGCCGACCACGCTGACGTTGCGCGCGTTGGGCGCCCAGACAGCGAAATACACTCCCTTCGTCCCGTCGATGGTCGTGGGATGGCTGCCGAGTTTTTCATAGATGGTGTGATGATCCCCCTTGCCGAACAGATAGAGATCCAGCTCGCCCAGCTGCGGCAGAAAAAAATAAGGGTCATGCACAAAGCGTTCGTGGCCGTTCTCCGCGATGATATGCAGCTGATAGTTCGGCAACTGATCCCAGTCGGGAATCTGCACTTCAAAAAAGTGATCGTTGTGCACCGGGTGCATGGGATATTCGCTGCGGCCCTCGGGATGCAGCACAGAGACTGCGCGGGCGTCGGGAATCCAGGCGCGGATCACCCAACCGTTCTTTCCCTCCAATCGATGCGGACCGAGAACGATGAATGGATCATGCAACAAGTTGCGGGCGATCTGATCGACCTCTTTGGCGGACACGGTCGGCTGATAGAGTTTTTCTTTCATAGGCTTCCTGCGCGGCAGACGTTAGGGGCACAAGAGTGCATCGAACGGTTCAATCTTTGCGTGGAACGGCGATGGCCAGAACATGATCCCCCTTGAGCAGGCCGTGATCCACCGCCCAATCATCCAGCTTTTTCAACCAGCGCAAAAAAAGGTGCCGCCGCTGATCCGGTCCACGCAGATCGCCGGCCAGCGCCGCGCGAAAGCCGATGCCGGTGTGCGACTTGCGCCACTGCAGGGTGAAATGGCGGCCGACGGCCTCTAGAATGCTGCCGCTGGAGACTTCCTCAAAAGGGGAACGACGGGTCATCTCTTCTTTGATCTTTTTCTTTCCCCCCAGCGCAAAACCGAGCTTGACGCGATAGGGAACATGGGTCGGCAATATAAAGTAAAGAGCGCCGCCGATCAGGCGGGAGAGAAAGGACATGCCGACATTGTCGCTGAAAATAAAAACGCCGGTCGGCGCCAGGCCGGAGCGGATCTGCTGCATCAGACGATCCAGGGCAAGAATATGGTGCAGGCCGTCCCAGGCGACCACCGCCTCATACCTTTCCTTTTCCAGCTCGATGCGGTTGAGATCAGCAACCGTGTAACGGAGACTGCCGAAATTTTCCGTAAAAGGATTTTCTTCAGCCATCCGCTCAGCAAGGGCGATGGCCCCTCGACTGATGTCGATGGCGTGAACGTGATGGCCCTGTCGCGCCAGCTCCAGCGCAAGGCCGCCCGGACCACAGGCGAGCACCAACACACGACTGTGCGGCGAAACCGCAGCCACACGGTCGAACAGAAGCTGATACAGGTCGCCGTTCATGATCCGCTCGGCCGCCGGGTCATAGACCTGCTGCTGCGGCAGCCCGGCTCCGCGGTCTACCTGCAGTCGCTGCGCCCGGCGCATGTCAGCGGAAAAAGGAATTCCCTGGCTGAACGCCTTTTCACTTTCATGTCCCCAATACTCCCCCTCCTGCTGCAACGCCTGTTCGTATTCCTCGGAACCGATGCGCCACTCGTTCGACATATCAGTATTTTTTCTTCAGGTAGAAAAGCACGCCCACACCGATATAAAAGTCCGTGGCGTCGCTTTCCGTGGTGACATTCTCGATCTTTGATTGGACGGCTTTGGCGATCTTTTGATATTTGAATTGCAAATCAAAGACCGGCCCGATGCCCACATCGATCAATAAACCGCCGTTGACGTTCCAGCCCCAGCGGCTAAGGCTCGAAGTGGTCTCAGCCGCAGGCCAGCCGTAGTAATAATAAAGAGCGGGAATGGACACCACGGTTCGGTACACATACAGCCCACCCATGGGGGCTGCATAGACGGTGATCGCTCCCAACGGCATGGACAACTGTGGTCCCAGAGTCATTTGAAAAGACTCATTGCGTATTTGCATCAGATAGTAACCGTAGGAGGCATCGGTCATGCTTTTCCGTTTCTCGCCGTAGGAAATATACGCCAAATCCGCCCGCAGGGCAAAATGGCGAGAGAGATTCGGTCGATAGAGCACTTTGCCGCCAAGCCCTTCTCCGTCTTTGGACAAGTTGGCAAAATCGGATTGGGGCAACGAAAGCACGAAATGGGCGCCGGCAGCCCACGGAGTTTCCTCGGCTAAGACCTGGCTGCCCAGAATTAATGCTATTGCCGTCACCCAGCCCATTCTGGTCATATCGAATCCTTTCCGTTCATCAGTATATATTGTTCTCGCGCGGCTGTGCTTTATCGCCGGCGCTCTTGAAGCGACCGGCAGACGTCGCGCGGTCCAAGCATAACGATATAAACAATTTACAAAAATAGCAGCGCTGAAACAAGAAAAATCCCAGGGCCCTTGCATTTTAATCCGTCTCTGGCTACATTATATCCGCTAAACATCGGCAAATGAATCGACTATTCCTCGCCTATAAACTCGATTAAAAGGGCAGCATGGAAGCAACGCTCGTTCTCAAACCCGGCAAGCAAGAGATTATCAAACGCGGCCATCCCTGGGTGTTTTCCGGCGCCATCCAATCTGCCGGACCGACCTGCCGGCCAGGCGATGTCGTCCTGCTCTGTGATCATCAGCATAATCCTCTGGCCAGGGGCTTTTATAATCCGAATTCAGATATCGCCTTTCGCGTCCTATGCTGGAATCCGCGAGTTAAAGTGGATGAAGCTTTTTGGCGCGCGGCGCTGCACAGGGCCGTCCGCCTGCGCGAACAGGTTGTTCCACCAGCCACAAATGCCTTCCGCTTGATCAATGCCGAAGGGGATCATCTGCCCGGTCTGATCGTGGATCAGTATGGCGATATATTGGTTCTGACCATATCGGTACTCGGCATGGAGCAGCTTCGCCCCCTCCTGCTCCAGTGGCTGCAGGAACAACTAAAGCCGCAGGCCATCTATGAGCGCAGCGAAAGCAAGGGGCGAACGCGGGAAGGGTTGCCAGACCGTTGTGAATGGGTGGGCGGACATGGAGCGGAGAGGATCATCATCAATGAAAACAATGTATCCTTTCAGGTGGATCCGGCCGGAGGCCAAAAGACCGGTTTTTTCTTGGACCAAAGAGACAATCGCCGGCTGCTGGGATCGCTGTGCAAAGGGCTCGATGTGCTGAACTGCTTTTCCTACAGCGGCGGATTCTCGGTCTATGCAGCGTTGGGAAACGCGCTCTCTGTGACATCAGTCGAAATCTCGGCGCCGGCCAACGAGCTGGCAGCCGCCAACCTGCGCCTCAATCAGTTGGACACAGAGCGCCATCCTCTGATCACCGCCGATGTATTCGAGTATCTGCGCCGGACGGACCGACAGTATGATGTGATCGTTTTAGATCCACCGGCCTTTGCAAAATCGCAAAAAGAGGTGATGCGGGCCGCCCGCGGGTACAAGGATATCAACCTGCAGGCTGTAAAAAGATTAAAACCGGACGGTCTGCTGTTGACTTTTTCATGCTCCAATCACGTGGACGAGCCCCTGTTTCAGAAAATCGTCCTCTCCGCCATTCAGGATGCCGGTCGATCCGCGCAAGTGCTCAAGGTATTGGGCCCAGGGCCGGATCACCCGGTTCTGTTGCCGCACCCCGAAGGCCGCTACCTCAAGGGGCTGCTGTTGCGCATCGGCTGACCAATGCGGCTGTCAAGCCCGGCGCTCAGTTGGTCTTGGCATAGTCTGCTGCGATAGCATCGACCGCCGCTTTATCCATGGCGCCGTCGTACACCACCACGCGAAATTTGAACCAAGCGCTTTCCCCTTTGGCCAGAGTCAGTCGAAACGCCTTTGGGTTCTCGACGTTATGATCCCGTTCGAACGTCTCCTGGCCCAATGGATTGGCGGCGAACAGGCCGTAGCCGCGCGCATGCCAAAAGGTGGGGTAATTAACGCTGTTTGGATGATGGATCATGGCAATGCCCAGCGGTTGACCGTTCTTGGCGCCCTCGAGACGCACCCACACCGCCCGTTTTCCCCAGACCTCCTTTTCTTTACGATCGCCGTTGGAGCTGAGGTATTCGGCATGACCTGATTTTTCCGCCAGCCAGTCAGCCACCCGAATGGAAAACATGCCTTCTTTCGTATCCTCAAAGACCACCGCCGTGTCCTTAGCCGTCAATTGAATGGAGAAATCGATGGCATAATGTTTCCGGCTGGGAATAAATTGCATGCTGCGATCTTCCTGCAGCAAAATTTTTCCGTTTGGAGCCACCCAATGGTGCACAGAGGAGATTGTACCGGTCTTGCCGTTCTCGACTTTCTTGATCTCAACCAGTTTGATCTGCGGCGGTATGGCGGTGTTGTTCCAGAATCCCACCCCATTCACCCGGTCATAGGTAAAAAAGAGGCCGAAATGATGAGGATGATCCTTGCTTTCGCCTTCGACGATCTGCAGAGGGAACTGACGGCTGACCGTCACGCCGCTCAGGGTATTGAGCGGGTAAAGCACCGGTTTGGTCAAATCCGACTTGAACAGATAGGAGGTGACAAATTTCCCATTGATTTTAACGTCGATTTTATCCTGCTCACGGAACATCTCCACTTGGCCGCAGCCTGAACCTAATATGGCCAGCATCAGTGCGGCAAGGCAATTTCGGATCAACATAACGATGGTCTCCTTTGATGAAGGGTTGATTCATGGTGCAAGGGATTCGCAGAGGATCTCTATCAACCGGCAGAAAGCACCATGCGGTCAGCGCGCCGATGCTCAAGGGAGCCCCAAGTCTGTTGAACAGGCAGAGCCAGGGAATCCCTTCTTGGCGCATGGCAGCTGACAAACACTCTTTGATTCTAAATTTACAATTGCTATTTTATAATGCAAGGACAAAATGGAAAGGACCGCTGATGAGCGGAATCCAGTTGATAATTTTTTCTCTCGGCTTTTGCGTGGGATTGATCGTAACTCTGCTGGTCAAATGGCTGCAATCCCGCGGTCGTATGGATCTGGCACAGGAACTTTTTCGCCACTCAGAGGCACAGCGCCAGATGCAGATGGAGGCCGTCCTCAGCCAGATGAAGGCGCAATTCGGCGCCCTATCGCTGGAGGCGCTGTCCCGCTCGACCCACGAACTGCTCAAACTCAGCCAATCCAGTCTGGCCGGAGAGCGTGAACGCAACCGGGCTGAACTGAATGAGAAGAAAAGCCTGATCGACCGGCAGCTGGAGGTCATGTCCGATCGGGTGCAGGATCTCGCTGACCTGGTAAAAGCGCTGGAAAAAGACCGGGCGCAGAAATTCGGTGAGTTAGCGAACCAGTTGCGCATGGCTGAAGAGCAAACCGCTCAGCTGAACCAGACGACGCGTTCTCTGGCCGAAGCGCTGTCCAGCAGCCGATCCCGCGGCCAATGGGGAGAGCGCATGGCGGAAGATGTGTTGCGGCTGGCCGGGCTGATTGAAAACATCAACTACGTCAAGCAGAAGAGCCTCGGCGGAGGACGCGGCCGGCCGGATTTCACTTTTTTCCTGCCGCGCGATTTGAAGCTGAATATGGATGTTAAATTTCCACTGGACAACTATGTCCGCTATCTGGAGAGCACAGGGGAAAGCGAACAGGCCAGATACCGTGCGGATTTTCTCCGCGACGTCCGCAACCGGTTAAAGGAGGTCTCCTCGCGGGATTATATCGATAGCGAATCAGACACAGTGGACTATGCGCTCCTCTTCATCCCTAATGAGCAAATTTATGCCTTCATCCAAGAACACGACAGCCGTCTGATCGACCAAGGGCTGCAACAACATGTGATCATCTGTTCGCCGATGACGCTGTTCGCTGTGCTGGCGGTAGTGCGTCAGTCGGTGGAGAACTTTAGTCTGGAAAAAACCTCCAACGAGATCCTTACGCTGATTTCTGCGTTTAAAAAACAATGGGATGAATTTATCAAGAAAATGGATGGACTGGGTAAAAAAATCGCTGAAACGCAGAGCGAGTTCGACGTCCTGCTCGGCGTCCGGCGGCGTCAGCTCGAGCAGCCGCTGCTCAAGCTGGACAAGGCGCGCAGTCAACGCGGCCTGCCGGAGCCGGAAGGACCAGACGCCGAAAAGAAGCGCAACCAGGAAATATAATCAGGCCGGCTGCTGTTATTCCCTGTACATTAAATCGGCAAATCATCCACTCTTACACGAGGAGCCTATCCATGAAAGGACTGCTTTCTTTGATGATCCTGTTGTCCGCGGCAGGCTATACTGCGGCGGCAGAGGAGTATTCCATCGATGCGGCGCACACCCAGGTGGGATTCAGCGTCAAACATATGGTGATCGCAACCGTGCGCGGGCATTTCAAGGAATTTTCCGGAACGGTATTTTATGACGAAATAGACATCACCCGCTCCCGCATCGAAGGCGTGATCAAGACGGCGAGCATCTACACCGACAATGAACAACGGGACGAGCATTTGCGCACTTCTGACTTTTTCGATGCAGCCCAATATCCGGAAATCCGCTACAAAAGCAAAAAGATCCTGAAGCGGAACGACGAATGGGTGGCGGTTGGCGATCTGACCATACGCGGCGTGACCCGGGAAGTTGAATTGACGTTCACCGTCAGTGAGCCGATTGTGGATCCATACGGCAACGCACGGATCGGCGTAGAGGCGCGGGGAAAGATCAATCGCCAGGATTTCGGCGTCGCCTGGAGTAAAAAACTCGACAGCGGCGGATTGGTAGTGGGCGATGAGGTTAAACTGGAACTCGCGGGAGAGTTTATCAAGAAGAAGTAAATGATGCAGGGCGCCTTTGGCGCCCTTTTTATTATGCCGATCGGTCTAGGGCTGTTTACGGCCGCTGCTCATATAGATATAATCGGACAGCAGCTTGGCATCCACCGTGAGCGGATTCTCCGCCAGAACCCGGTCGCGCAGCCCTTCATAGACCAACTTGACCTTTCTCGCCTCCGCATCCCGAACCACACGATCGCGAACCTGCTCATAAGGGGTAAACCGATCCTCGCTGTCCGCCAGCAGCAGAATGGCATAACCCTCGGCGACGGCGACCGGACCGGTGATGCCTCCTTTGGACAGCGCGGCGCAAGCCTGGCCGATGGCGCCGTAATCGCCCTTGTGGATAAGCCCGAGATGACCCTGCCGGCTTTTCATACCGGGACGCTGAGTGTATTGTTGCGCCAGTTTTCGGAATTTCACTGGATCCACCGGCATCGGCAACAGCTCCTGCATGAGTCGCCTAGCCTGCGGCTCGCTTTTGAGCAGAATCTCATAAACGTCCATGACGCGATCCTGGAAAAGCAGTCGCTTGACGGATTCGTAATAGCGGCGATACTCCGCTTCGCTGAAGTGGAGGGTATCGGCGATTTGATGGACATAGAGGTTGGACAACAGATGGTCGCGTTTTTCCCGAATCTCGTTAGCCACTGGTTTCTTCTTCGCCACTTGTTTTTTTTCCGCGATCTGCAACAGAAAAGAATTCCTCAGACTGAGGGCGACCGCCCGATACATCCCCTCATCGAGGGCGCCTCTTGGCAGAGTAGCCGCCTGTCTTTTAAAATCAGCGACCGTCCAACGACCGCCGTTGAACTCGGCCAGCACCTCCTGGGCATGTTTATCCAACAGCTGCGCAAACGGCGCGTCGAGCATCTCCATGGGCGCCGACGTGCGCACAGGCGCCGCGTCGGTCCGACGTCTCTCTTTTTCCAGCTGTTGGATCAACGGCACGTTTAGGCGCACGTCCTTTTCCATCATCAGCCGTTTGATGCGTTGCTCGGCTGCCGCGAGCAGTCGGCGATAGCGGATTCTGCCGCGAATGATCTCCTGGTAAGCCTGAAACTCATCCTCGCGCAGAATCGGATTGACCACGATATTCTCGAGTTTTAAAATATGCCAACCCACCCGTCCTTCCACCGGCGGGGAGATCTCGCCGATGCGCAAACGATAGGCCACCTGCTCCAGAGGCAGATCCAGATCACCCCATTTCAGCAGCCCCAAATCGCCGCCGGTGGCGGCCAGGATCGAATCGCGAAAACAGGTCTCAGCCAATTGATGAAAACCGACGCCTTTTTTTATTTGCGCATAGAGCGAATCAATGCCGGATCGAGTGGGCGAAACCAGATGGCGGACATGCAGTTCCCGGTTCATCTGAGCAAAGGCGGTCCGCACATCCTGGTCCGAAACCGCCGGCAGCTCTGCAGCGATCTCGTGTTCGTACAAAGCGTGGATGAGCACCGCGGTGGACTCGGCGTGCATGGCACGCAGGAAACCCGCAAGGGTATCCATCCGTGCGGCGACGGCCTTTTGCGCCAACAGACGCCGAACTGCGAGGTTCTGCACATGAGCGTAACGCGCTTGTGGAGAGTCCTGGTTTCGAATGGATGAAAAAAGAAATTCGTTGATATAGCTTCTGATAAATGCGGCCATGCTGATCGCATGATTTTTCGTGCGCCCCACCACCATCTCCTCCTCGTCGACAGGACGGGAACACTGCAGCAGTGAAGCGACTAGTGCCCCGCAAAGCAGCAACGCGCCTTTTTTGAGCAAACAGCTTTTCATAGGCAAATCATTCCATTCATTCAGAACCTCTTCGGCCGGCGTCTTGAACCAGCCTTCCTGCCCATTTGCGTGTGACCGGCGGCCCCCGGCCTTTTACAATAATATCAAAAAATACCGATAGATGCAAGAAAGAAGTAACCTTAGTATGAATCCTGAAAATTTGAGCAAAATTTTCTTGCTTTTAAAAAATATATATTGTACTATTGACCGGACAATAAACCAAAAGGGAAAAAACGTGCGGATCGACGAAAACAGCCCTATTCCCAAATACTTTCAATTGCAGGTGTGGTTGAAAGAACAGATCGATCAGGGCGTTTTTGCCAACTATGAAAAAATCCCCACGGAAGATGAATTAGCCAGGCAGTTCCAGCTTTCCCGCGCGACGATCAAGCATGCAGTGCAGAATCTCGTGGACAAGGGTTATCTGGTGCGCAAAAAAAAGCTCGGCACCTTTGTCCATACGACCTCCCACCAGAGCGGCAGCCGGTATCGTCTGGGCATTTTGATCAATTTTTATCGCAGCGGATTCGGCATCGAGTTCATCCGCGGCGCCGCGGATCAGGCCGCCGAGCACAATTGTCACCTGGTGTTAAGTAACTCGTACGATCTCCACGTGCAGGCTGATAATCAGGCCGATCGTCTGATCGAACAATCGGTGACGGGGGTGCTGTTCATGCCGACGGCGGCTGCAGATGAAAAAAACCGCACCATTGTGCACAAGTTTCTAAACCACGGGATCCCCGTGGTCATCGCCGACCGAGTGATCCCGGATTTGGATATAGATAAAGTCATCACGGATAATTTCGACGGCGCTTACCGGATCACCCGCCATCTGATCGACCGAGGGCATACCCGGATCGCGATTGTCATCAACACCTTGCTCAACAGCGCCCGGGAAAGATTATCCGGCTATAAAGCAGCGATCAAGGATTCCCATCTCCCTGTACGTCCCGAGTTGATTTTTACCAGCGACGAGCATTATTCAGAAGAGAATTGTTCGGAAATCGCCCGCATGGTCTTGTCCCAGAAGAGAAATTATACGGCTATTTTTGCCGAGAACGACAAAATGGCCAACATCATCTGCGCAACCGCTGAAAACAACGGCATCCGCATTCCGCGCGATCTCTCCATTGTCGGCTATGACGACGCCCCTTTTATCGATGACAGCCCTATCCGGCTGACCACCATCCACCAGCCCATCTACGAAATGGGTGCAACGAGCATGAACCTTTTACTGCAACGCATAGCGGGCGATACCAGCGTAAAACAGACGATCATTCTGAATTCCCATCTCGTAGAACGAGAGTCTGTCTTGTCCTTGCGATAGCAGAGGATCAATTCTTGGGGGATGGTCTTCAAGACCAGGCATGAACCTATAAACGATGGATCGATTTTCTCCGGCCGAGGCCGATGTGGAAGAGTGCTCGCCTCTCAGGCCCGCCGGTTTCTTAAAAAGCTGTCTCAAACACATGTATGCTCATCAACCAGAGGAGTCGTCATGATGGCTAAACGTTATCTCATCTTCCTCATCATACTATTGATGGCTGCAGCCGGTCTCTTTGCCGGCACGACCGGAAAAGTCTCCGGCCGGATCATGGATGCGGAAAAGAAGGAGCCGTTGCCGGGCGTCAACGTGTATCTTGAAGGCACTGCATTCGGTGCCGTCACCGATGTGAACGGCAACTATTTCATCATCAACATCCCGCCGGGCAAGTATACTGTCGTCTTTCGCAGCATCGGCTACAAGATCAAAAAGATCGAGGGGGCGACCGTCAGCATCGACGCCACCACCTCTCTGTCGACCGATCTGACCGCCACGGTGATCGAAGGCGAAGAAGTGGTCGTCCGCGCCGAGCGTCCTCTGGTGCAAAAGGATCTCACCTCGACGTCGGCCCGCGTGTCGAGCGATGACATCGGCCTGCTGCCGGTGGAGAGCACCGGGCAGATCGTCAATCTGCAGGCCGGCGTCATCGAAGGCCATTTCCGCGGCGGCCGGCTGGGCGAGGTGTCGTACATGATCGACGGCATTGCGGTGAACGACGGCTACAGCGGCAGCCAGATGATCGATCTCCAGCCCAACTCGATTCAGGAGGTCGAGGTGATCAGCGGCACCTTTAATGCGGAATACGGGCAGGCGATGTCCGGCGTCGTCAACATTGTCTCCAAAGAGCCCATGTCCAAGTTCAGCGGCCAACTCTCCGGCTATACCGGCGCCTATATCAGCAATCGCAAAACGCCCTTTGTGGTCAAGTCCGGCGCTGGATTGAAACGGGAAGATTATACAGAAGAAAAGCGATCCTATCTGGATCTGGCCAAGCCGGGCAATGTCAATGATCTGCAAGGCAATCTCTCCGGACCGCTGGGGCTGAAAAACCTGCTGTTTTTCTCCTCATTCCGATATCACAAGGACGACGGCGCCTATTATGGCAAAAGGATCTTTCTGCCTTCGGACTCCTCCTTTGTGCCGGAAGATCGCAGCCGATGGCGGATCGATGCCAACGGCGACGGCGCGATAGTGCCCATGAACTGGTCGGAAGGGCTGGACCTGCATGCGAAAATGATCGCCAAGCCGTTCAACAACCACAAATTGACCTATGAATTTATCAGGGAAGATGCCGAATCACAGGGGTACGAGCATCGTTACAAGTACAACCCGGATGGCCGGCCGACCTATTTCAGCTTGGGCAACACCCACATGCTTCATTACGACTATGTCATCAATAAGAACGGCTTTGTCAACCTTAAATTTGCCAATTTCTCTAAAAACTGGAAGAGCTACGTCTTTGAAAGCCCCTACGATTTGCGCTACGTCCCGGATACACGGCTGCAGATCGGCGGCGGCCCGCATTTCTACATGGCGGGCACGAATATGAACCATTCCGAGCGCACCACGACGAATACACTGCTCAAGGGCGATCTCACCTATCAATTCAACCAGAGCAATCAAATCAAACTGGGCTTCCAAACGACCAACCACAAACTGGACGTGACCAGTTACACCATCCGCCTCGATCGTCAAACCGATTGGAAGCCGCAACCGGTGGAAGTGGAAAGTCCCGCCTATGTCGATTATGTCAAGAAACCTTTTGAGATCAGCGCCTATATTCAGGATCGGCTGGAGTGGTCCTATTTTATCATGAACATCGGATTGCGCTACGACCGCTTTGAGCCGCGCGGCGTTTATCCCGCTGATCTGAGCAGACCCTCCACCAGTGAAAAAATCAACGCTAAAACTAAAAGCCAATTCAGTCCGCGCTTTGGCATTGCCATGCCGCTTACGGAGAAAAGCGTGCTGCATCTCTCCTATGGGCTGTTCTTCCAGATGCCGGCGTTCAATGCTCTGTTTCTGAATCCTGATTTCAGAATTCCCGTGACCGGCGGCGCCACCATCGGCAACGCCAATCTGGAGCCGGAAAAAACCGCCACCTACGAGGTCGGTCTGCAGCATGGACTGACCAAGGACGTGGCGATGAACCTCACGGTATATTACAAGGACATCCGCAATCTGCTCGGCATGGAGACCTATATCCTGATGCCCACGTTTACGCAATATGCTCGATACGTCAATCGGGATTATGGGCAGGTATTAGGCTTCACGGCATCGCTAGAACAGCGCAGCACCGGCTTTATAACCACCAGCATCGATTACACCTTCCAAATCGCGGAAGGCAATGCTTCGGATCCAGCGGACGTCTGGCTGAAAAGCCTGACCTCCCCTCCGACAGAAATCACCAAACAGCTGGTTCTGCTGGATTGGGACCGATCGCATACGCTGAATCTCACCGCCACGGCCCACAGCGCCGATCGCTGGAACCTGGGCATTATCGGCACACTGGCCTCGGGATTTCCCTACACCCCTGAATCTTATGGATACTATTACGGTCTGCCCAACGGAGAACGCAAACCGTTCTACATCAATTTTGACCTGAACTTTGCCTACACGCTCAAATTCGGCGGAATGAAAACCACATTGTTTACCAATATCTACAATATTTTTGACATTGAAAACTCGATCGCCATCTACACCGACAGCGGCAACGCCCAGTACACGCGCAGCATGAGCCGTATGACCGATGACATGGTCAAATCCATCAATACGATAAACGACTATTACTATCGACCGGATTATCGCAGTACGCCCCGCAAGGTGCTCGTCGGGCTGGAATTGGAATTTTAATCCACCACGCCGGCGCTCCGCAGGGTGCAAAGGATTCAGCAAACGGACATAGAGAAGAAACAGGGAATCGGCGCTAGATCAGACTGGAGCAAACAGATAACAAGAACCCGCTAAAAATAAATGGTAATCATTAAAAGAGTGCAGACAATGAAGTTACAGCGCTTTTTTAAAAACCTTTTCGCCATTGTGGTACTAGGGTTCAGTGCCCATGTTTTTGCCCAGCGTCCCCAGGATGGCCACATCACGAATATGAAGTATGGCGTAATGGACGGCAATCTGACACGGGTTCCATTTTGGAATCAAGGGAGAATCGGAAGCCCCTCCACCATCATGGGCTATGTGTTGGAATACCCCATTGGCAGCGGACATATCCAAATTGAAGGAATCGCTCCAGTGGTCATCTCCAAGATCGTCGACGCATACGGCGTTGAACATGCGTGCTGCGAAACATGCTGGGGATATCCAGACATGTCGCCTGATGGCTCAACCGGCTGGTGCTATTATGCATTGGCTGGTTACTGCAATCCCTCCCAGTTGGAAGCGGCCATGAGCGACGATCCCTACACCTGGCCGGATCTCTGGCCGGATAAAATGGACGACAGCATCGATCCCGGTTGGCCCAAAGCCTGGAACGGCTATTTCGGCAAAGGAGTTATGAACGCGGATCTGGAAACCTATTTCGTCATCGACGACGATCCGGACGAAGAATTTAAATACTATCCGGATGTCAACGACACCACGCGCCATGGACTCGGCACGCAGATCTACATACGCGGTCTGCAATGGCGCAACATCATGACCGAAACCCACAATTTTTGGCTTTATGATGTAGACAATGAGGGCACGACAACCTACGATTCCGTCTATTTTGCGCTCTACACGGATTTCCATATCGGCGGCGACACTCAGGACGTGGCCGGCTACAACACCCGCTTGGACGTGGCCTATTGCTATGATTACGATAATGTAGGCCTGCCAGGTAATTACAGCCCCGTGCCGGTCTGCTGCATCGGATATTTGGAAAGTCCTACTTTAGGGTATGACGGCATCGATTCGGACGAAGACGGCTTGATCGACGAAGGTCGCGACAGCGGCCCGGGCGTCTGGCTGTTCGGGCCCACCGGCTA